>Ga0207074_1119_pt1 | contig 11176 bp, 11 predicted proteins | sample Alteio_BWMinHeat_66_FD_153567 | JGI IMG/M metagenome (GOLD analysis project Ga0207074, IMG submission 153567) | Enriched cells from forest soil in Barre Woods Harvard Forest LTER site, Petersham, Massachusetts, United States -... | ecosystem: Environmental > Terrestrial > Soil > Temperate forest >...
CCATGGAAGGTTATATTGAGTGTAATCAATATTTATAAAAAATTTATGTGAAAGTTGTTTAGGCACTATAGCGGAGCCACATCTTAGTTGTTCTATAGACACTAGTTCAGGTGGATTTGAAGAATAGGCAATTGTTAAATTATTGGTATTGGTTGAACTATCCCAAGTAATAGCTACTTGATTTGCTGGTAAAGGGATTGGTGTAGGGCAATCTGTAGGAGCAATAGTGGATATAGTGGCCAAGCTTTGTGTTGAATTTAGAGGGCCACCACCTACAATTTGATCCGTAGTGGTATCTAAGGCTCGGTAACAAACTCCTTCTGTTTGTTTAATACCGAATTTTCTATGAAGCAAATCTGAAGGAAATACTCTTGGTACTATATTGAGCTCTTCTGATGACTTGGTCCATAAATTATAACCAAAATCGAAGCCCCAGCAGCGGTAGAAATAAGATAGTTTAAATGCTGCATCAATATTAAAAATAGACCCTACACGGATAGCTTTGGTTGTGTAGTCAATTGCATTTAATAAATTACCGTTATAACCATTTGTTTTATTGATTTCTTTTAGAAGCATATATCTGCTTAATGGGCCATTAATTTCAAAATCAAAAGATCTAATTTGAAAAGTTTTAAAATAATGATTAATTGTTACAAAATAGTAAAAGCCAAAAGAATGATTTTCGGTTTCAACAAAATTTAAATATCCTTCAAAACCACCTCCTATGCCCCAATTTTTTCCTGCTCCTACTACAGGTTCAAAAAAAATTTCAGAATTTGGTCTGTTACCTCCTGGAATTGTGGTTAATAAAAATACAGCGAAGCGTACAGTATCGCTTAGTATTGCATTCCAGCCGAGTATAAGATCAAAATCTGCGATTCCTATTCTTTTTTGTTGAGTAAAAGGTATTCTACCAAAATCGAATGGAGAATTCATATCTCCAAAAGTACTTTCTCCTGCAAGAGCTTCTTGAATGCTACAAAGAGAATTTGTTTGGTTTGTGCTCATATAGCAAGGTAAAAATGTATTATTTATTTGAGAAGCATTGTTATGTTCGCAGCAGTTTATTCCTAAATTCCAATAAGTGACAACGAAAGGTGCAAATAAACGCCAATAAAGGCCTTTGCACCAAAAATCCAATGCTAGAAAATAGTTGAAATCAACGATGACATTTTGAATTCTGGGTTTAAAACATATTTTACCTATAAAATTGGTAGGCAATCCAAAATTATCAGCAATTATTAATCCTGGTATCAAATTAATTCCACATACATCAATTGTTTCACATTGATTTAATAAGGAAGTGAATGAGTTAATTACTTGGCTACCTAAAAAATTTAGACAAGTGTTTCCGAAAAAGTATTGTGCTATATGATCATTATCGAATGATCGATTGTATTCAAATGTTAAAGATAAATTACCAAAAGCATTTTCTAAATTAAGAGGAACATAAGCTTGCCATCCTGCTAATCGTCGGGCATTGTTTGAACCTTGGCTTCTTGGTAAATAAAATGTTTTTAAACTACAAAGTGATATTTTGATCTGCTCATCTCGCAAACAGCAGTTGTTAACAAATGAGAATATTGGAATATAGCAGCTTAATATTAAGCATGTTAAAAATAATAACCAACTCCTAGTAATTGGATATATTAACATGTTTTTAAATTTTAGCTTCATGGAAACTCTTTGATATTTCTATAATGGATATTCTATTTAGGTCGCACTATATCCATAAAAAAAATTATTGTAAAGCGTAAAATTTACAAATTATACATGCAAGTTTAAGTTAGAAAATATTAAGATTTATCGAGAAAGTGGACAAATATGAAAAAAAATATAGAGCCACTTGGGCCAAAATATAAAAATGACATACTACGAGCGTTAGATTACCACTTTCCGCAGAAAAAAAGATTATTCTTTTTGGTTTACGTGCACAGGGAACACATAAACAAGGTTCTGATGTTGATATTGCAATAGATATCGGCGAACCTATCAAGCTTCGTGAAATGGCACGTGCCCGCATAACTTTAGAAAATCTTTATATACCATTTGAAGTTGATATTGTTGATATGTATACCATCCCAGAAGAATTAAAAAAAGTTATTCTTGATAAAGGTATAGTATAGAAGATTTGTTATTTTTGACAAAATGACCAATATATAATTGTTTATAATATATTTAGATGCAATTATAATTATCAAGAATAATTTCAATAAATGGGGGAATACTATTATGAGTTCTATTCGACAAAACTTTATCAAGATTTTGATTTTATTTTGCATCGCATATTGCGTGCCAGTGCTAACAATGGAACAAGCTGAAGAAAGATCAATTGAATTAACAGCTATGGAAAGTAAATTTACGAGCAAATCAGCTGATGATTTAGAAAATCCAATTGATATATTAATATTGCCTAATGAGCTATTGGAAATGATTTTATCCTATGTATATTTTGATGAAAGTGCTTGTGATAAATGTCAAAATATATATGAAGGATTAGAAAAATTATTGAATATTTTTAAGGACATTAGTTTTGTCTGTAAAACATTTTATTCTGTAAGCCATTCTTTAAAAGATAAGTTAAGAGAATTTTATAAAGTTTTATTAGTTATAAAGTTTTATGAAAAGATACAAAATACAGAAGTTGGAAAGTTTATTATCACTAGAAATGATAATGGGGTTATATCTAAAGTAACTTCTGATTATTTCAAAAACTATTATACTCGTGGCGGTTATGTAAAATTAGTGGTAAATAGAGTTATTTTGTTATTGTTTTATGGTGCGAATGTCAATAGTAAGGATAAATTTTGTAATACAGCTATGCATCAAGCTGTCCTTTATTTTAACCGAGACGATAATGTGATGAAAGACGTAATTAAAATATTATTGGCTCATGGTGCTGATGTTGATATTAAAAATAATAATGGGGATACGCCTATAGCTATTGCTCGAAGAAGTTCCTCTAAAGAATTAAAAGAGCTTTTTGGATTGGTAGAGGTAGAATTGAAAGTACCTTTTCGATTATATGAGAATATAGAAAGTGTAAAAAATGAAAAGTTATACAAGTGTTGGAACTGTATTTTAATATAATTATTAGAAATTGTTAGTTATTTAGATAAATTAAAGTTAATTCGTTGGGGATAATTTTTAATAATGCGAGGAAATTATGAAAAATTTTATAAAAATTTTGATCTTGGTTTGTTTTGCTCATTACATATCAATTATGGCCATGGAACAGCCGATAAATCAATCAGCCGATGGTGAAGAAAATTTAATTGATGTTTTGCCTGTTGAATTGTGGGTAATAATTTTGTCTAATGTCTATTTTGATGAAAATGCTGATGATAGATGTAAAAATATATATGAAGCATGGGATTTAATTCGGCAAAAATTATCTGCTATTTTTAATACTCGCCTTGTTTGCAAAAGATTTAATCTTTTGAGTAATTCTATAAGTACAAGAAGTTCTTTAAAAGATGAGTTAAAAGAATTTTACAGACCATTATTTGTAAAGTTGTCAAAAAATTTAAAAGATTCAGACTTTGGTAAGTTTATTATAACTGGTAAGGATTATGGTATTATACCAAAGATAATTTCTAATCGGTCAAAATTGGGCTTTCCAGTAATTGAAATGAATAACATTATTGCTTTGTTATTGTTTTATGGTGCGAATGTTAATTATAACGATAATGCAGGAAATAGAGATATACATTTGGTAACAATGCATTTTTTTCAAAATAGTAATTTGGCGAAAGAAATGATTGAAATGTTGTTAGCTCATGGTACTGATATTAATATTAGAGTTTATGAGGGAAATACAGCTTTGCATGTAGCTGTAGATTACTATAATAGTTTTAATAATTGTGAAGCTAAACGTTGCATGGTAGAAATGATTAAAATTTTATTGGCTCATGGTGCTGATGTTAATATTCAAAATAATGGCTACGATACGCCTATGACTTTTGCTGAAAGAAAAAGTTCATCTAATGAGGTGAGAAAACTTCTTAGATCTGCAGATAAGTCTTGGGATTGCATTTTAATGTAATGACCATTTCAATTAATTATATTTATAGAAGGTAAAAATTATGACCGCGGTTTGTCTTATAATGAGCATCTTTGGCATAAAGTCCCTTTCGTATGTGATAAAGCTCTCCTTTTTTTATATAATAGTTTAGCTTAGCTTTAAGCCCGCTCTTTTCTTCATCCTTGAATCTTAGGAGTAATTCTTTAAATGAAAAAACAGTTCCTGGACTTCTAAGTAATTGATTTAAAAAATTCTTTTGCATAAAAAATCTTACATTAAAAGCTGAAGGTAATATTAATTCATACCTTTAGCTTTTAAAATAAATAAATTTTCTTTTTTTGCCAAGATTTTTTCTTTATCATAATTTATAGTGCCAGCATTGATGTTTAAATACTTCAGCTATTCCCGCTAACCCAAAAATAACACCTTAATGCGTTCGTCCTGAGCCTGTCGAAGGATACGAACGCAATCTTTTTTTGAATGTATTTTAAATTTTAGGTTAAATTTAAAAAAATATTCCCAATTTAAATTATGTTCCTATGGTTCGACTTCTCCTTCGACTTCGCTCAGGATTGCTCACCACGAACGCTGGCGGGAATAGCTATAAATACTTAGTTTTGCTTGTATATTTCTGGATTGTATATACCCTTATCGATAATCTCGAGTAATCGTAAGGTTGCATGGCTTGGGACTCTTGCTCCAGATTCCCATGATTGAACTGTTTTAATGCTTACATTTAAAACGATTGCAAAGACACCTTGAGAGTATTTATTACGTTCTCGGATTCTTTTTATATCGATTGGTTTATACACAACAGGCGGTTCCGGAAGTACTATCATTTCAGATCGGAGATTGAGCTTGCCTTGTTTATGTGCAATAGCATCTTCAAGTCCAGCTTTTAGTTTTTTAAATAATTTACTCATAGTTATTCTTCCACTTTCAAACTAGCAACTAATGATTTCAAAACACTCTTTTTTTTAGCGGTTAGATTATCCAGTTTATTTTTAGAGTATATCCACAACAAATAAATATATTCCTTATTTACAAGGTAATAATAACAAACTCTCAATCCGCCACTTTTTCCGAGCATCTATTTCTTTAGAGAATTCCCGAGTTTGTATAAAATATTTATCCATAATTAAATTATACTACATAGAAGGTAGTTGTTTCAAGAAGGTAATTATTAATACGCATCTTTTTGAACATATAAAATTAGGTATTTTTCTATAATTTTTCTCCAAATTTTTAGATTTTTAAATTGAAAGTTAGCTGATTGTATTGATTAGAGAAATTTTGTGTGAACTAAAAAATGAGCAGGAATAAGACCATTAAAATCTTATCCCGCTTTAATAACTTTTGATGAATTATGTTAATTTGTGATTATTCAATTATTGCCACCCTACGAGTTCCCTTGCAGTGTTAAATGAATGCCGATATAGCTGATATGGATTCCAAGAGGACGGTTCATTAGTTAAAGGTCCCCTGCAGAATGGACATGTTTTGCCACTACCACTGGCTTTCCATTGTTCTATGCAAGCAGAGTGGAATGTATTATGGCCACATGGTAATGCAAATCCTTCATTTTCATTATCATCCATTGGTACTAGACAGATGGCACAACTATCTTCCTCGCCTTCTAATAAATTTTTGATTCTATAATTATTAAATTCATTTGCTAGGTCTAAAGCTGTTTGGCCATAATTATTTTGTATGTTTTGATCAGCACCAGCCTCAAGGAGCATCTTTACTAGGCTTAGCAAATGTGGTTTATTTTGAATGATTCCTAAATTTAAAGCGGTATTACTATTTTCATCTTTTAGATTGATATCAATATTGCGCTCTTTTAATAATCGTTCTACTTCGGGATTATTTCCATATTTTACCGCATTTAATAAAGATTCGCCATTCCTAATCTGCTTAACATATATTAGAATTTTTTCTATTAATTCTAGAGGTAGAACATGTAAAGGGGAGCCTTCGTTACGCCATTCTCGTAAAAATAGTATGATCACAGGATCGATCTTTCGAAACATTTTGGCTGTTTTTTCTTGGGCAGAGATTAATAAACCAATTACTTCTTGATTTTCATAAAATTGTGCATGATCTAAAGCTGTCTTTCCATCTTTAGCCTGTATATTTGGATCAGCGCCAAATTCAAGTAACATCTTTAGCATTTTTATTGAAGGGCAAGACCTTCTTGCCGCCCACATTAAAGGTGTTTCCTTTTGTCTATTTGGCATATTTGGATTGGCATGATTTTGCAATAATATAGTTACGATTTCCACATTATACAGTATCGCTGCACCCATTAAAGCTGTATCTTCGCTTCCAATATTTTTTTCATTTACATTGGCACCAGCATTAAGTAACATCTTGACTATTTCTTGATATAAATCTTCTTGCTGGTAACTCTTACTTGCCGCACATATTAAAGGTGTATCGCCGGCAAAATTTTCTTCATGTGCATTGATATCTATATAACGTTCTTTTAGGAATCGTTCTACTTCTTGTTTATCGCCATTTTTTATTGCGCGAAAGAGAGCTTTAGTATTTCTTTTAGTAATCTCCAGAATTTTTGAAGGATTTGGCTCTTCCATTGCAGAAGCATAAGGTGGTACCATTGTGCTTATCCCAAGCAATAGGCATATTAGTATATTTTTTGTTTTCATATTTAATCTCCATTAGATTATTTTTGTATTTATTTAAATGATAACATGTTGTTAAATTATATCAATTTGTAATTGTGTGAATGTTGGTTGCAATAATTATATTGTATTTTCATAAACTTTAGATAAAGGCATGCCTAAGATTAATTCTCATGTTCCAAAGCAACTTTCAGCAAAAAAATTGTTTCTGGTATCAGGTGCGTCTTTGCCCAGGCTTTTTGTTTTGCATTTAAGAGCTCTCCAATTCCTGCAAGAATAGATTGACTACCCATGCTTTCAAGATCATTGATACATGTTTGTAAAAACTTTTTATAAGACATGTGGGTTCGCTCTTCAATAATTTTTTTATTAACTTGCCAGTGATTACTCAAGAAGAACCATACATCAAAAATATCGCGATTAGCTTTACCAATTCTTTCATGCATTGCAACAAGTTTATGGGCAACCATATCTTCTTTAACCATTACCTGGAGTGTTATTCCTAAATATTGTTTTACTTCATAATGGGATCCAAATGTTCTTTTGTTAATCTCAACTTTAATATTTTGAGCACCTACAGCTTTATTATTATAAACCAGTAAAAAGAAAAGGCTGTATCTCTTGTCTTGCGACTTAACCTGGCCATATTGTTGTAAAAGCTCAGTGATTGCTTTAAAAATATGCTCTTCTTGCTTTATATCTAAAAGATCAAAATCAAGGTCAACAGAAAAACGGCTCAAGTTATAAAATAACATTGCTGCTGTACCTCCTTTAAATCCCAAATAAGGCGCTAAAGAAGAATCAGAATATATTTTTTTAAGTAACGTTATGAGCAAGTTTTTATGTGTTATAATATCTATGGTCACGATAATCTCCCTATAAACCTTCTTTAAATGCCTTATGATAACTTTCAACTCGGAGCTTCATGCTTTTATTTTCACCATAAATAGGTAATAATGTGTATACTTTATCCCAGTTTAAAGGCTCAAGATTATCAAAATAATATTGCTTATGGAGATAAACAATATCTAAAAAAGCACGCTCGGGTGAAGCAATACTATAGGTTGGCAATAGTTCAATGCCATCAGCATTTGTAAGGATAAAAGACTTGAGCTTTCTAAAAATATAGGTAGTTCCATCACAGATAACTTCGCGAGATTGATAAGAAGCGACATATATGTAACTTGAATATTGAAAAATAATCCCAGCCTGTCTTAGAACTGTTTCGAAACTTATATAAGCGGGAACAAATATTTTTGTGGCTAATTCAAAGTGATTATAATGAGCATCTTTGGCATAGAGTCCCTTGCGTATGTGATAAAGCTCTCCTCTTTTTATATAATAGTTAAGCTTAGCTTTAAGCCCGCTCTTTTCTTCACCTTTAAATCTTAAGAGTAATTCTTTAAATGAAAAAACAGTTCCTGGGCTTCTGAGTAGTTGATTTAAAAAATTCTTTTGCATAAAAAATCTTACATTAAAAGCTGAAGGTAAGATTAATTCATACCTTTAGCTTTTAAAATAAATAAATTTTCTTTTTTTGCCAAGATTTTTGTATTTGTTATTGTAATTGAGCTGTTTAGTATATTGGTGCAAAAGTAATAAGTTCCTAATTATTTATGCTATTTTTTCATCGATCCTACAAATTAATCCCTCCGATAGCCCAACCCTGCCACATACTGGCATAGGATCCGCGGGCATCGGAATTACGTTTTTTAGTCAAAGGCAAAGATCCTCTGCATATTGGACATGTTTTATTAGGGCCACTATTTTTCCATTGTTCTATACAAGCGGAGTGAAATGCGTTATGTCCACATGATGGTTCAAATCCTTCCTCTTTATCATCAATTGATATGCAGCAGATATCGCAAGTATCTTCTTCGTCTTTTAGTAAATTTTTGACTCTATCATTATTAAATATACCGGCTAGGTCTAAAGCTGTCTGTTCATTGTTATTTTGTATCTCTCGATCAGCTCCGGCTTCGAGGAGCATCTTTGCTAGGCTTAGTAGGTGTGGCTTATTTTGCATAATTGCTAAATGTAAAGCTGTATTTCCATTTTCATATTTTATGTTGACATCAATATTGGGTTCTTTTAGTAGTTGTTCTATCCAATAATTATTGCCAGATTTTACTGCTTTTAGTAGGGCTTCGTTATTTCTAATGTGCTTAACATATTTTAGAATTTTTTTCATTAAAAATAGATCTAAATTATGCCAAAGAGATTCTTCTTGAACCCATTCGTGTAATAATAATGTGACTACAGAATCTGTTTTTCGTTTTTCTTGGGCGGCAGTTAGTAAGGTAATCATGTCAAGTGTTTTACAGGATTGTGCAATATCCAGTGCTGTTTTGCCAAATTTATCTTGAATATTTGGATTAGCACCAAACATAAGTAATGTCTTTGCCATTTCTAAAGCATTGGGCTTTGATGCCGCAATCATTAAAGCCGTTTTGCCAATATAATTTTTTACATTTGGATTGGCATTACTTTTCAGTAATATAGTTGCAATTTCTATATGGCCGCCTAATGTTGTATACATTAAAGGAGTATTTTGGCTTAAACTTCTTTCTTTTTTATTTACATCTGCACCAGTATTAAGCAGCATCCTGATTATTTCAAGATATGATTGCCATTTATTAGAGTCGCATAAAAAGTTGCATTTGCGTATTGTATATATTAAAGGAGTGAAGCCTATCCCAGAAATTTCTTCATGCGTATTGATATCTATATGCTCTTCTTTTAGTAATCGTTCTACCTCTTGTTTATCGCCATTTTTTATTGCCTGAAAGAGAGCTTGATTATTTCTTTTAGTAATCTCCAAGATTTGCGAAGAATTTGTAGCTGTGTCTTCCATCGTATAAGTATGTTGTACGATGATGTTTATCCCTAGCAACAAATATATTAATGTATTTTTGATTTTCATATTAAACTCCATATAATTTTTTTTATATCATATAAATTATACCATATTGATAAATTGTGTCGATTTGTAATATCAAACTTAGGGCTTTGAAGATATTAACGGATTGAGTTTCTTCAACTTAGGATTAGAATGACTGCCTAATTTTGCTCTTCCCGGAAGCTGTAGCCAGGTTAAAAATTTGTAATTATATTTGGTCCCAATAGTTCTATAATTTTACCGAGTGACATATAATATTTAGCAATTGAACTGCAAATTTCTTCTGCCGTTATATGGTCATAAATGTGTACAGTTAAATTTCTGTCGTCAACAAGCTCAAGCAAGTCATCGGTTATTTCTTGAGGAAGAATACCATAGGCATAACATGCTTTAAATACAGATCTGGGTGAAAGAATTTCCTCGTTATGATTAATTGCTATATATTCTTTTAAAAACTTCCAGGTAGTTTCATAAGTTAGTTCAAAATGCTTAATAACTCCTGCTACAATTACATCGTGCTCATCTTCAGGAACTTGAGAGGCAACTCTATGAAGTACTTTCATGCTTTTATCCAAAGCCTTATACGTTTTAATAAAATTATCAAATTTGTTTTTTATTGCTTCCATAATATGCCTTCAGCAAGAATAGATTTACGCATTTTTACGGGAATTCTGTGAAAATCAACTATATCTACGCCTTGAGAAATAGGTAAAGCTTCTATAAGTCGTTTAGCATTCTTAAGTTCATCGAGGGTCAATCGCCTGCCTGCATCAATTGCTATATCTATATCAGATCCTATCTTTGGTTCTTTTCTTGCATAAGACCCAAATAAATAAATTTGAGCTTCTGGTATAAGCATGACAATGATTTTAATAATCATTTCTTTTTGCTTTATTTCATGCATATGGGTTCCTAATTATAAAATGCATTTTTATTAGCTTATTTTATTGTACTACAATTTTATAACGATTTAAGCCTCATAATTATTTATGCAGTTTTTGTTAGTGTAGAATAGAGGATTGATGAGAAAAATTTTGTGTGAACCTAAGGATAAACCGGGGATAAAACTTATTAAAGCCTTATCCTGTATTCATATGTTTTTAATGAAATTGTATTTTATATGAGCTGCTAGCATCAAATATTAAGAGGATTTCTTAGGCAAAGACCCTCTGCATATTGGACATGTTTTGTTAGGGCCACTATTTTTCCATTGTTCTATACAAGCGGAGTGAAATGCGTTATGTCCACATGATGGTTCAAATCCTTCCTCTTTATCATCAATTGATATGCAGCAGATATCGCAAGTATCTTCTTCGTCTTTTAGTAAATTTTTGACTCTATCATTATTAAATATACCGGCTAGGTCTAAAGCTGTCTGTTCATTGTTATTTTGTATCTCTCGATCAGCTCCGGCTTCGAGGAGCATCTTTGCTAGGCTTAGTAGGTGTGGCTTATTTTGCATAATTGCTAAATGTAAAGCTGTATTTCCATTTTCATATTTTATGTTGACATCAATATTGGGTTCTTTTAGTAGTTGTTCTATCCAATAATTATTGCCAGATTTTACTGCTTTTAGTAGGGCTTCGTTATTTCTAATGTGCTTAACAT
>Ga0207074_1146_pt1 | contig 11154 bp, 8 predicted proteins | sample Alteio_BWMinHeat_66_FD_153567 | JGI IMG/M metagenome (GOLD analysis project Ga0207074, IMG submission 153567) | Enriched cells from forest soil in Barre Woods Harvard Forest LTER site, Petersham, Massachusetts, United States -... | ecosystem: Environmental > Terrestrial > Soil > Temperate forest >...
TGGCGGAGGCCGACGGACACATTTTTTGGTACAACCGTCGCTGGTACGACTACACGGGCACGATCCCTGAGCAGATGGAGGGATGGGGCTGGCAGAGCGTGCACGATCCCGAGGTCCTGCCCCGGGTACTGGAAGGATGGAAGGGCGCCATTGCCACCGGGCAGCCCTTTGAGATGGAGTTTCCACTGCGCGGAGGCGACGGGAAGTTTGGCACCTTCTTGACCCGCGTGATGCCGCTGAGAGACGCGGAAGGCGGCGTGGTGCGCTGGTTTGGAACCAATACCGATATCAGCGAACGGAAAGAAGCCGAGACGCGGCTGGCGACAGTGGCGGGAGAATTGGCCGGGTCACGGGAGGCAATGGAACGGCAAAGCCTGGTGCTCAAGCTTGTGCTGGACAGCATGGGCGAAGGTTTGGTGGCAGCCGACCCGGAGGGCCGTTTTCTCATCTGGAACGATTCGGCCCGCAAGCTACTGGGCCGGGATGCAGCGGACCTACCTCCCGAGCAATGGTCCGAACATTACGCATGCTATCTCACCGACGGGATCACGCCCCATCCAATCGATAGTCTCCCTCTGATGCGTGCCCTAAAGGGGGAATCGGTGCAGATGGAGTTAATGGTTCGGCGCGGTGCGGAAAAAGACGGGGTTTTTCTGGAGTTTAACGCGCGGCCCATGAACGACAGCCAGGGTAACCTGTGCGGCGGTGTCGTGGCGTTCCGAGACATCACGCAACGAAAGAACGATGAGCGTGAAATCCATGCGCTCAACGAAGAACTCGAACAGCGGGTGGAACAGCGAACCGCGGAATTGGAAGCGGCGAATCTTGAACTGGAGGCGTTCACCTACTCGGTGTCTCATGATCTGCGCGCGCCGCTGCGGCACATCGGCGGCTTCTCCAGAATTCTGCTGGAGGATTTTGGCCCAAAAATGGAGCCCGAGGCTCTCAGCCATCTCCAGCGCATCGAGGACGGCACTCGTCGCATGGGAATGCTGGTGGATGAACTACTGAACTTGGCGCGGGTTGGCCGTCAGGGCCTTAAGCTGGTAGCCACCCCGCTGAATCCAATCATCGAAGAAGTCATATCCCTGTTGCAGCCGGAAGTAAATGGACGCAAGGTCGAGTGGAAGATTGCGCAACTACCTTCCGCGATGTGTGATCCCATTCTGATCAAGCAGGTTTTTCAAAACCTGATCGCCAACGCGCTCAAATTTACCCGTCCGCGCGAGCGTGCCGTGATTGAGATCGGCCACCGGCAGGAGAACGGGCAAATTCCTTTCTTCATTCGCGACAACGGCGTCGGCTTCAGCATGAAGTACCAGGACAAGTTGTTCGGAGTCTTCCAGCGCCTGCACCGCGCCGAGGATTTCGAGGGCACGGGCATTGGCCTGGCCACGGTGAAACGCATCGTTCACAAGCACGGCGGCCAGGTATGGGCGAATTCCGAACTCGATAAGGGTGCGACATTTTACTTTACCCTCGGCGCCGCAAAACGTGCCGTGGTTAAGCCGGCTGAAGTTGTGACTGGCGGCACCGAGAATAAAACCACAGGGGCAGGAGCTTAAATATGAACCCAACTGAAGTCGAAATACTTTTGGTCGATGATAGTCAGGACGACATCGATCTGACGCTGCATGCTCTGCGAGCTGAGAATCTCGCCAACCACGTCTTCGTCGCCCACGATGGGGAGGAAGCTTTGGAATTTCTATTCTGCACCGGCGCTCACAGCAGTCGTTCGTTCGATCACCCGCCGAAGCTGGTCCTGCTCGATCTGAAGATGCCGAAACTGGATGGGATGCAAGTGCTTGAGAAAGTGAAAGGCGATCCGCGAACCAAGAATATCCCGGTGGTACTCATGACCTCGTCACGCGAAGAGCGCGACCGGATTAGCGGTTATGACTTGGGTGTGAACAGCTACCTGCAGAAACCGGTGGACTTTGCCGAGTTCCGAAAAGTAGTGAAGCTGGTGGGCCTGTACTGGCTGGTCACCAACCAGCCTCCGGTAAGAAATGCCGGAGGAGTTGCTGCAGGAGGGACGCGATGAGCAGCGCCGCGACCAGGCTTGAACGACGAGACTCAACAAAATTCAAGACCAAGTTGCAGCTTCTGCTGGTAGAAGACAACGCCGACGATGCCGCACTCCTGTTGCACGGGCTGCGGAAAGCGGGGTTCGAAGTTTCCAACTCCTTAGTCTGCACGGCTGCCGACTTCCGGCGGCATGTGAAGGATGAACTTCCCGACATTATTCTCGCGGACTACAACTTAGGCGAGTGGAGAGGAGTTGAGACCCTGGAAATCCTGCGCAGCGAGGGCCTCGACATTCCGGTAATCATGGTTACGGGCGCACTGGGAGACGTAGCTGCGGTGAAATGCATCAAGGACGGGGCCACGGATTACGTACTTAAAGATGGACTGGCACGGCTGCCTGAGGCCATCCGCCGCGCGCTGCTCGATAAACAGGAGAGAGCACTGCGACATCAAGTGGAGGACGATCTGGCACGCAAGGTGGATGAGTTAGCGCGCTCCAACGCCGACCTCGAACAGTTCGCCTATGTAGCCTCGCACGATCTGCAGGAACCGCTGCGCATGGTCGTGGCCTATACCCAGCTGCTCTCCGAGCGCTATCGCGGCAAGCTCGATGAGAATGCCGACAAGTTCCTCGGTTATGCCTCTGAGGGAGCGATGCGCATGCAGGTGCTTATTAAGGATCTGCTGGCATTTTCGCGGGTGGGGCGGAACGGCGGCGCCAGTGGAGCGGTCGATTGCAATGCAGTGGTCGATGAAGTACTTCAGGCTCTGGCTTCTGCCATTCAGGAAAGTGGCGCTGTCGTTACTCATGCCGAGCTTCCCGCTGTCTGGGCCGATCGAACGCAGGTGGCGCAAGTCTTTCAGAATCTGATCGGCAATGCTCTCAAGTTTCGTGGAAAAGAACCGCCATCGATTTCCGTGCAAGTTGAAAAAGCGGATCAGCAATGGCTATTCGACGTCACCGACAACGGGATTGGAATCGCGCCAGAGTCCGCGGAAAACGTCTTCGTGATTTTTCAGCGCCTGCACACCCGCACCGATTATCCCGGGAACGGCATCGGCCTGGCCATCTGCAAAAAAATCGTCGAACGCTATGGCGGGAGAATCTGGATCGAACCGCGCGCCGGTTCCGGTACAACGTTCAAGTTCACACTGCCTGCCCGGGCCGACGACAGGATCGAGGTGCAGCCTTGACGGCCGTGCCTCAGCTCCTGGTAGTCGACGACAACCCGGCCGATGTGATGTTGGTGCGCGAGGCTCTGGCCGGGAGCGCGCATCACCCTGAAATCAGCAACGTTGAAGACGGCGAGGAGGCTTGGACGTTTCTAAACCGCGGCAAGAAATATATGAACGCGCTGCGGCCCGATCTGATCATCCTGGACTTGAATCTGCCGAAGAAACATGGGCAAGCCGTGCTCGCCGACATTAAGAGCACGCCGGACCTTTGCCGCATTCCGGTTGTGATCTTCAGCACCTCGCAGGCACGGCAGGATATCGTCCGCAGTTATGAACTGGGCGCCAACTGTTACGTGAGCAAGCCGGGAAATCTGACTGATTTTTTTTCCGCAATCCAATCAATCGAGAAATTCTGGTTCAACTTTGTAAATCTACCACCACGAGGAGAATGATGACGACTCCAATGACAAGCGTTTTACTGATTGAAGACAACCCGGGGGATGCAGATCTGGTGCGTCTGCGGCTAGTGGAAAGCCACGCACACGTGAAAGTGAATTGCGTCAACCGGCTGGCGGACGGTCTGACCGCCTTGTCGCTCGAAACTCCCTCCGTTGTGCTGTTGGACCTCAATCTGCCGGATAGCAAAGGAGCCGAAACCTTTCGGCGTCTCATCGCACACTCGCCGAACGTCCCGGTGGTCGTGCTCTCGGGCCAGGACGATGATGTCCTGGCAATGAAGGCGGTGCACTCCGGCGTACAAGATTACCTGCTGAAGAACAGCCTCACCAGCAAACACCTGGAGCGCGCCATTGGGTACGCGGTGGAACGGCAGGCCCTGACCCGCGCCCTGGAAATTGCGCAAAAGCAGCAACTGGAATTCAAGAATCAATTTCTCTCGCACGTTTCGCATGAACTGCGCACGCCTCTGACCTGCATTCATCAGTACGTGACCCTGCTGCTCGACGGGTTGGCTGGTCCGGTGGCGCCCGATCAGTCCGACCACCTGAAAACCATCCTCAGGAGCGTAAATCAATTGCACGCCATGATCCGCGATCTGCTCGAAGCAACTCGCGCCGAGGGCGGCAAAATGCGGATCGAGCCACGCTGTATCTCGCTCGCCGAGCTCGCCCAGCAAACCATCGCCATGATGCAGCCCACGGCCAGAGAAAAAGGGATCGGACTGGAAATCGGGCTCGACCAAAGGCTCCCGCTTGTGTTCGCCGATCCAGACCGCGTGCTTGAAGTGATGATTAATCTAGTGGATAACGCTATCAAGTTCACGCCGCAGGATGGCTCCGTTATGTTGCAAGCCTGCATGGTGGATTCGGATCCGGGTTCCGTTTACATTTCGGTTACGGATACCGGCCGCGGTATCAACCCTGAAGCCAAAGCTCTGATCTTTGACCGCCTCTACCAGGACCCCGAAGCTAGCGATAGCAGTCGATCCGGATTGGGACTCGGTCTCTATATTTGCCGAGAAATCGTTCGCCTTCATGAAGGGCGTATCTGGGTTTCGAGCGATCCTGGCCGAGGGAGCACCTTCACCTTCACCCTCCCGATTTACTCTCTGGCTAAACTACTAACCCCCGCCGTCACTTATCAAGACCAATTGCGCTCCGCGTTCTCGCTGGTGCGAGTCGAACTCACGCCGCTGTCGAGCCCTCCACGCGGAAACTGGAAGGAAACATGGCAACAGTGTTTGGAGATCCTGCGCCGCTGCGTCTATCTCGATAAAGACCTTGTGCTGCCTCCGATGGGCGCCTCGGGAGCGGCGGAGACTTTCTTCGTTGTCGCCTCTACGGACCTTGAGCAATGCGGAGTTATGACCACTCGCATTCGCGAGCAGTTGGAGAAGCTGCCCGATCTCAAAACTAAATGCACGCTCGCGATTATGGCAGCCCAGATCGAGCGTACTCCCCCTGGGCCGGATGAAAGCCTGGAACAACAGGTGAGGGCTTTAGCCGATCAGACCACAGCCATGATCATGGCCAGCATGGAGCGCAAGCATGTTAACCCCGGCAAGAACCCACAGCTAGTCAATTGAACAGATCATTAAACCTAAAGGAGGAATGCAATGCCAAGTGCGAAAATTCTGGTAGTCGATGACGATCCCGATCTGGTGCGCGCCTTGCGGCTGCGTCTGCGAGCCAATAACTTTGAAGTTGCCACCGCCACCGACGGCTATTCTGCCATTTCAGCGGCCCAAAAGGAACGGCCAGCCTTGATCATTCTCGATCTCGGGCTGCCTGTGGGGGATGGCTTCGTTGTTCTCGACCGGCTGCAGAACAGCGACACTCTGGCCGGTATCCCAGTCATCGTTCTAAGCGCCCGCGATCCTCAAATGAACGAAGAACGCGCACTGAAGGCCGGGGCAGCCGCATTTTTTCAAAAGCCTGCCGACAATGACGAGCTGATGAATGTGATTCGTGCCAATATCGGACCGGCACCGGAATTCAAGCAGGCTTGGCCGTCTTAAGCCCCGGTTCCGCTATCTGCCGGGATCAGGCTTCGAAGACTACCTGCGCAAGGATCTGCAGCAACTTAAGGGAATTCCTCGCTTGCCGCGCCAATTTGGGCGGCATTTTCTATTATCCTGTAAAACGTTCCAACCCAGTCAGATACACAATTTCACAGAAACCTCCAAAAAGCGGTAGCTGGCCTTTCATAACTCATTTACAATCTCGGAAGTCGCTTGAAGTGCGGTACTTAGCGTTTCCCGATTAGAAACGGACATGGCAGCGAAGTTGCTTATCGAAGCTGAGGCGCTGGCTGAAGTTAATCCCCGGCTCACCAGCCTACCCCTGGAAGTGCCGCTGAAACCCATGAATCGGGAAAGCCAAGTTCGTTCTGTAGCGGTACTCCTGTTCCTGCTGACCGTGGCTGCGGTCGTTTTTGCAGGCTTCAATCTCGATGCGGAGCTTAAGTTCGCCGTTCCCGATGACGGCGTTTGGTGGATCGAACAAGGGGGGCGCCTCACTGCCGACCGGATTGACCCCAGCGGGCCGGGCGCCAAGAGCGGAATCAAGGCCGGCGACCAACTGGTGTCCATCAACGGACAGGAAGTCCAGAATATGTCTGGCTTGGAGCACCAACTGTACCGCACCGGTATCTGGTCCAAGGCTTCTTATTCCCTGCTGCGGCAGACGGTCCCATTGGATTCCAGCGTCATTCTGGTTCCGGCTGAGCGGTCGCTCAATAACTGGCTGCGGCTAATTGCCCTGATCTACCTGTGCATCGGGCTCTACGTCTTGCTGCGCCGCTGGACGGCTCCGGGTTCGACGCATTTCTACATTTTCTGCCTGGTCTCGTTCATCGCCTATGCTTTCAAATACACCGGCAAGCTAAACGATTTCGATTGGACCATCTATTGGGGCAACATCGCCGCCGGGGTCTTGCAGCCGGCCCTGTTTCTTCATTTTGTCCTGACTTTCCCTGAGAAGCGCCAGACGGTGCGCAAACATCCATGGCTGCTGGCGCTGGTTTACCTGCCGGCAGCCGTTTTGCTGGCAATCCACGTCACCGCCATGCGTTCCCTGCAGGCCAGCGAGCGGCTGCGCTGGAACCTCGACCGTATGGAAATGTCCTACGGTTCGTTGTTCTTTCTCGCCGCTGCCACGTTGCTCTGGTACAGCTATCGACGGGCGAGTACCACAATCTTGCGGCAGCAGTTGAAGTGGGTCACTCGCGGCACGATTCTGGCCATCGTCCCCTACACCCTGTTCTACGTGGTGCCGTATCTCATGGGCTCACTGCCGGGCGCCACCATGAAGCTTTCGGCGCTGTCGCTGGCTTTGCTGCCGCTCACCTTCGGATATGCCATCTTCCGATACCGCCTAATGGATGTGGACCTCATCTTCAAGCGCGGCGTGGTCTACACGCTGGCGGCGGCAATCGTGGTGGGAATGTATTTTGGTTTGGTGGCGGCTGTGGCCGAATTGGTGCAGAGGCAGAAGCCAAACAGCGGCCCGGTGGGCTTGATTCTCGCCGTGGTTGTGACTGCGCTCCTGTTCGACCCTGTACGCAAGTGGATTCAGGATCGAGTCGACCAATATTTCTACCGCACGCGCTATGACTACCGCCGCACGCTGCTTGAGTTCGGCCGGGAGCTAAGCTCCGAGACCGACCTGAATACAATGCTTTCGTCTTTGATCGACCGGCTCTCCCACACCCTTGCGGTTGATCGTATGGCGATTTTCCTGGCGGGGGAAAAAGCGGATCGGTTCGTGCTGGCCAAGGCCTTCGGCCTGTCCGCGCCCACTAACATCGATCTCGCATTTCTGAACTCGTCGCGGCCGGAGCAAGCGGGACATCTCTTCTTCGAGAACACTCACCAGGTGCCGCGCGAGACTCCCGAAGCCCAGCAGGCGATCGCGCGTCTCGATCTGAATTACTACATCCCTTGCCACGCGCAGCAGAAAACCGTCGCCGTGCTCGGCCTGGGAAAAACTATGCAGGGCGACTTCCTTTCCAGCGAAGATATGGAACTGCTGGAAACCCTCGGCGGCTACCTTGGCATCGCCATTCAAAACGGCCAGCTTTATGCCTCGCTACAGCAGAAGGCCGCGGAATATGAGCGCCTCAAGGACTTCAACGAGAACATCGTCGAATCCATCAATGTGGGTGTGATGGCCCTCGACATGGAAGACCGCATCGAGAGCTGGAACGCGCAGATGGAAGTGATGTATGCCCTGCCGCGCTGGCAGACTCTGACCCAGCCACTGAAAGCAATCTTTCCGGCTGAGTTCGTGGAAGAGTTTGATCGTATGCGGCGTGAACCGGGCATACGCAATCTCTACAAGTTCCGCCTGAAAACGCCTGCGGGCGAAATACGCAGCGTGAATGTTGCGCTCGCGCCCTTGGTGACGCGGAAGTTTGAGGTGATCGGGCGACTGATCATCATGGACGACATCACTGAGCGCACCGATCTCGAGACCCAGCTCTCGCAGGCCGACAAACTCTCGTCGATCGGCTTGCTGGCGGCGGGTGTGGCGCACGAAGTGAACACGCCGCTGGCCGTGATCTCTTCCTACACCCAGATGCTGGCGAAGCAACTGCAAGGCGACCCGCAAAAATCCGGGCTGCTGGAAAAAATCACGCGGCAAACCTTCCGCGCCTCGGAGATCGTAAACAATCTGCTGAACTTCTCTCGAACCAGTGGCAGTGAGGTACGCGACGTCGATGTGAACAAAGTCATTGCCGACACCCTGGCGTTGCTGGACCATCAGTTCAAAGTGGCCAAGGTGCAGGTGGAGAACGCGCTTGCGCCGCAGCTTCCCCCCATTCAGGGCAATCCGGGGAGATTGCAGCAGGTCTTCCTGAATCTGTTTCTTAACGCAAAAGACGCTATGCCGGGCGGGGGCCGGCTGCGCATCGCCACAGCCAACGTCGAAACCGTCAGTGTATCTGTCTCCGATACTGGATCGGGGATTGCGCCTGAGCACATCCAGCGTATTTACGATCCGTTCTTCACCACGAAAACGTCGCCTCGCGAAGGCCAGGCCCGCGGCACCGGGCTCGGCCTTTCCGTCACCTACGGCATCATCCAGGAACATGCAGGTAAGATTCGCGTGGAAAGCCATCCCGGCGCAGGGACGACCTTCACTCTGGATTTCCCCCTAAGCAGGAAAACCGTTCATGCGTAAACGATACGGCTTAGGCGGAGCAGGAAGAACGTTCGAGGCTGAGAATGTCTGACACGGCAGTGATTCCGAACGCGCTGATGAATGGAAATCCTGGCCTCGCGGGCGCTGTGCTCATCATTGATGACGAGGCGGAGATTCGCGAATCGTTGCAGACCCTATTGGAGATGGAAGGCTTTGCCGTGGAGACGGCTGTTAGCGGAGAAGCTGGGCTGCAGCGCATCGGTGAGCATCCGTTTGATCTGATTCTGCTCGACCTCGCTTTACCAGGCCGCGACGGCATGGAAATCCTAGCCGAGATTCGTTCCCACGAAACCGGACTGCCGGTAATCATGATCACGGCCTACGGCACGGTTGAGAATGCCGTACGCGCCATGCAGGCCGGAGCCGCGAACTTCGTACAGAAGCCTTGGGACAACGAGAAGCTTCTGGCCGATGTGCGCGCCGCCATAGGTTGGCGCCGTGCCGCAGAAGAAAATGTTCAACTGAAGCGCGCTCTCAAGCAGCGCTACAACTTTGAAAACATCGTGGGCAAAAGCGAGCCCATGCTTAAGATCTTCGACCTGGTGGCGCAGGTCGCCAACAGCCGCTCCACCGTGCTGCTGCAGGGCGAGAGCGGCACCGGGAAAGAAGTCATTGCCAAAGCGACGCACTTGAATTCGCCACGCCATGACCGGCCTTTTGTGCCCGTGAATACCGGCTCTATGCCGACCGACCTGCTGGAATCGACGCTCTTCGGCCACGTGAAAGGCGCGTTTACCAGTGCGATCGCTTCGAAAAAAGGCCTCTTCGAGATGGCCGACCGAGGCACATTATTTCTCGACGAAATCGCGACCATGGGCCTTGAAACCCAAGCCAAGATTCTGCGCGTTCTTCAAGACCGCAGGTTCATGCATCTCGGCGGAGTGCAAGAAATTCAAGTGGACGTGCGCATCATCGCCGCCACTAACGTTGATTTGCGCCAGTTAGTGCGCGAGGGCCGCTTCCGTGAAGACTTGTTTTACCGCTTGAATGTGATCACGATTTCAAACAAAGATGCATCCAGCGCCGGGAAGACATTCCTCTGCTCGTCGATTTCTTCCTGAAAAAATATGCTGAAGAAAATGACCGGCCGGTGCGCCGCATCACTCCAGAGGCCCTGCGGCCCTTGATGTCCTACTCGTGGCCCGGCAACGTCCGAGAACTGGAAAACGTGATCGAGCGCGCCGTTGTACTGTCTTCGGGAACCGATATTGGTCTCGATCTCTTGCCCGACAATCTATTGGGCCGGGGATCTTCGTTCACTATGCACGACCCGCCCGCGGATGCATCTTTGTTTGAAATCGTGGAAGATGTTGAACGGCGCATCATCACCGACATGCTGGAGAAGTGCAACTGGAATCAGACTGAAGCCGCCGAGCATTTCAAGATTCCGCTTTCCACACTCAATCAGAAAATCCGCCGGTTGAATATCGAGATCAAGAAAAAGACTCGCGGATAGGACAGTTTCCGGTCTCTGCTCGCCGGTGTCAAGTTCAGATTCTCCCGGTACGCACGTATTGAGCACTGAAATTCTAGCGCCATCTTCTGCTATAGTTCCGAAAAGCCCAGCGGGTTGAATCGCTGCGGCTCTCTGAACCGCATGCAACTCATCTCGCCAACCGAACTCGCGAAAGAGAAAACAAAATCGGTTCAGGATTACGTGCTCTTTTGCACGCACGCCGTCGCCAATCTGTTCCGAAAACCGCTCTATGTCGGCGATATTGTGCAGCAGGCCGATACGATTGGTGTAGGGTCGCTGCCCATCGTTCTCTTGACCGGCTTCTTCACGGGAGCGGTGCTGGCATTGCAGGCCGCGAACACTCTCAGTCGCTTCGGTTCCATCAATCTGATCGGCGAATTGGTCTCCGCCTCCATGGTTCGAGAGCTGGGACCGGTGCTTACCAGCCTAATGGTTGCCGGGCGAAATTCCTCGGGCATGGCCAGCGAACTGGGGTCGATGGTGGTGACCGAACAGATCGATGCCATGCGCGCACTCGGCACCGATCCCATGAAGAAGCTCGTCACTCCGCGCGTGGTCGCCACCGTGTTCATGCTGTTTTTTTTAGCGATCATCTCCGATCTGGTGGGATTGGCAGGCGGATCGATGGTAGCCAAGGTTCTTCTGCGCCTCGACGCCCGGCAATACTGGTCCAACGCCTGGGAGACGCTGGTGTTTCAAGATATCTTCATGGGACTGATCAAGCCAGTGCTCTTTGGGTTCGTGATTGCAACCATCGGCTGCTTCTACGGAATGAATACCAGCGGGGGAACGCAAGGAGTGGGAAAGGCC
>Ga0207074_1147_pt1 | contig 11078 bp, 8 predicted proteins | sample Alteio_BWMinHeat_66_FD_153567 | JGI IMG/M metagenome (GOLD analysis project Ga0207074, IMG submission 153567) | Enriched cells from forest soil in Barre Woods Harvard Forest LTER site, Petersham, Massachusetts, United States -... | ecosystem: Environmental > Terrestrial > Soil > Temperate forest >...
GCCGGTGGTCTGCATGTCGAACAGCCCGCGGCGTTTGTCCAAGGCCTGGTCCAGGCGCGCGCGCCACCAGTCCTGGTCAAGTGTTTGCGGTTTGCCGGCATGGAGGATGCGGACGCGAATGGGGGAATCAGGATCAAAAAGCCCCGCTGCAAGAAACCGGTCCTGGCGGTCGTAAATCACGGCCAGTTCTCCGGTTTGTCCGGCACGATTCTGTTCACGGACGCTATCGGCAAAGAGCCACGAATGGCCGGAGCGGAGGATGGTCTCGGCCGTGGCCGTGACGCGCAGCCGCAAGCGGGGCAAAGCGGGTTTGCTTCTTGCGGATGGAGTGTTGGGTGGCAAAGGATTCAATGGTCGTTGAAGGAGCGTAAGCCGGCAACAGGTCGAAGCCAATCCCGAAACTTTCGCAGGTTGAGCAGTTATTCGACCCAAATAGAATTACAGTTGGGACTGAGAGACCCGGAGGCCGGTCGATTCCCTTATGATTCCGCCTTGTCACCTTCGCCGAACAACCGTCTGCAGCCTAGCAACAACAGGCCGACTCCCGACAAGGCAAAGACGGCGGTGATCAAGCCGGTGAACAGTTGCGACCGCTCAGTCTCGTTGACAAACCTCAGAGGATAGAGCACCCCGGCCAGGCCAATCGTCACCAAAATCGCCGTTAATAAAATCTGCCATCGTCTCAGATCTCGAAACCGGCGGTTGCTGAAAATGAGACTCCAATACGCCCAAAACACCCCGCCACCCAGAAAGAAGGCGACGACGGTAAAGAATGAAAAGTCGAAGGAAGAAGGCAGTCGGAAGGACTGCAAGGTGGCCACCGCAATGGCGCCGCAAAGAGAGCTGCCCCAAGTCACTATCCTCTGTAATGTTGAATTAGCTTCAAGGTTTGAATTCATGGCTTTTCAAAGGCATCATTCGTGCCAACCTTTCGTATTTAATAAAGTGCTTGTAATAAGTAACTTACGAATTGTGCAACTACCTGAAATTTAGAGAACGACGACGAATAGTTGTCATTTCAACGAAATTACGTTATTCATGGGTCATGGACATTGACCTTGAATTGCTGCATTCAATTTCTTTGGCGACCAGTCAGGCGCGTGAAGTGGGAACCGTGCTGCAAATGGTGGCGGCGGGTTTGACGCAAAAGGCAGGTTTGGCATTGGCCAGAATTTGGCTGCTCGACAAATCCCCGGCTTCCGAAAAAGGCGGAGCCAGTGATGAGCCGCCATTTTTGCGATTGGCGGCAAGCGCCGGGCAGTCGCAAGTGGACGGCCGGTTTTGGAACAGATTGGACGGTGAGTTTGCCCGCATGCCCATCGGAGTGCGCAAGATCGGTCACATCGCGAAAAGCAGGGAATCGCTTCGACTCGATGACCGGGAGGTGGCGAACTCGCGCTGGACGGCGCATCCGGAATGGGTGGCGCGAGAGGGAATCAAGGGGTTTGCCGGTCATCCCCTCCTGTTTCGGAATGAAGTTCTGGGCGTGCTGGGAGTTTTCAGCCGTGAGGGCATCTCGCTGGCGCAATTTCAATGGCTCGGATTGTTTGCCGGCCAGGCGGCAGTGGCCATTGCCAATGCGCGGGCTTTTGAGGAAATTGAGGGTTTGCGTGAGCGGCTGGAATTGGAAAATGAATATCTGCGCGGGGAGGTGAGGCAGAACTTCGGCGGGCTGGTGGGCCAGAGTCACTCGCTGCAAAATATTTTCCGCCAAATAGAACTGGTGGCGCCGACTGATGCGAATGTGCTGATCACGGGAGAAACGGGTTCAGGAAAGGAACTGGTGGCCCGCGCCATTCATGAGCAAAGCAAACGGAGCGCCCGCGCCCTGGTGAAGGTGAATTGCGCGTCCGTGGCGCGGGAGCTGTTTGAGAGCGAGTTTTTCGGGCACGCCAGGGGCGCGTTCACCGGCGCGGTGCGAGACCGGGCCGGGCGGTTTGAACTCGCCAGCGGGGGAACCCTTTTCCTGGACGAGGTCGGCGAGATTCCGATGGCAATGCAAGGCAAGCTGCTCCGGGTTCTGCAAGAGGGGGAGTTTGAACGGGTGGGAGAGAACCGGACACGGAAGGTTGATGTGCGGGTCATCGCCGCCACCAATCGAAATTTGAGGGAGCAGATCGGCATCGGTCTTTTTCGCGAGGATCTGTTTTTTCGCCTCAGCGTGTTTCCGCTGGAGGTCCCCCCCTTGAGAGCGCGGCAAAGCGACATTCCATTGCTGGCAGCCCATTTTTTGGAACTGGCGGCCAGGCGCATGAAGCTTCCGCAGCCGGCCCTGACCGGGTCAAATATCCAGGCGTTGACGGAGTACGCCTGGCCGGGAAACATCCGGGAACTTCAGAATGTCATTGAACGGGCGGTGATTCTGTCGGACGGGGGCCCCCTGCAATTTCAACTGGCGGGACCCTGGGCGTCGGACGGGGCGCCGGACACAAGCTCCATGCCTTTGAGCCGGACACAATGGTTGAGATCGCAACAGCCGACGATTGAGAAGGCCCTCAAAAAGAGCGGCGGAAAAATTCATGGCCCGGACGGGGCGGCGGCATTGCTTGGGCTCCGGCCAACGACCCTGGCCTCGCGCATGGCCGCGTTGGGAATCAAGAGACGGTGACGGCCAAGGATTTGACCCTGCCATCGCCCCGAAGAGGCTCATCACCCCGAGCCAATCAACCAGCCAGCCAGAAAGACGAGGACACCGCCGACCACAACCTGGAACACAGCGGACAATAACGGGGTGTCCATGTAGCGTTTACGAATCCAGGAAATGACGGCCAATTCAACGGCCACCACGATAAGAGCGACGCTGGTGGCGGAGTGAAAATCGCGGATCAAATACGGCATCGTGTGCCCAAGGCCCCCAAGAGCGGTCATCAAACCGCAGACGGCGCCCCGGAGCCAGGGTGCGCCGCGCCCGCTAAGTTTGCCGTCATCCGACAACGCCTCGGCGAACCCCATGCTGATGCCGGCGCCCACCGAGGCGGCCAGGCCGACTTTAAAAGTCGCCGCAGTGCTGCCGGTGGCGAAGGCAGCGGCGAACAGAGGCGCGAGCGTGGAGACGGATCCATCCATCAATCCAGCCAGGCCGGGCTGGACGAAGCGAAGCACGAACAACCGCCGCGCGACCTCGCGCTCATGGCCCAATGCGCCGGAGGCCTCCTGCGCCCCGGTGATTTCCCCGGCGACTTCTTCGTGACGTTGTTCCTCCTGGGCGAGATCATCCAGAAGCTGGCGAATGCCGGCGTCATTCGTCCGTTGCGCGGCGGCTTCGTAAAAGCGGCGTGATTCAATCTCCATCAAAGCCGCCTCGCCGCGCGCGTTCTCCGGCCGCAGTGAGCGCGTGAACCAGGAAGGCCGGCGCACCACAAAGCCTTTCACATCCTGCCGCCGGATTAGCGGGATATGTTCGCCGAATCGCTGGCGATACGATTCAATCAAGCGGTGACGGTGTCCGTCCTCCTCCCCCGCCATCTTGGTGAAAAGGTCCGCCGTGGCCGGAAAATCCTTCCGGAGCGACTCCGCGAAGTCGCGGTAGATGCGGCTGTCCTCTTCCTCGGCGGTGATGGCGAGGGCCAGGATCTGCGCTTCGTTCAGATCATGGAATTGCATGGGTGATGGTCGCTGTATTTCAAACTCACGCGATGATTACCGGGCGCGTGGCAATAAGTCCAGTGCCGACGAGAGACGCCAGACCGGAGGCAAACACCCCACTGGAGAATAATTCTTCCCGCGTGATGTTGGCATTAATCATGGTTAGTTCCATGTTTGGTTACCAGGTTGGGGCGGCTCAGCGGAGGCTGCGCCGCCTTTCCCCATTCTCAAGGCCGCGGTTTTGTTTATGACTTTCCCTGTCCGCGCGGCTTGTCGCAACACGCGCGGGCGCAGCCGGGCGGCTTTGTGGCGAGAGGCATGGAGCCGGTCATTTTTTCATTCTGGGCAACCTCGAGTTTTGAATTTAACATTTCCCCATGACCGAAGACGAAGTGTTGGGTGTTTTCCGCGAGAGCGGGGCGTTGTTGGAAGGCCATTTCATCCTCCGGAGCGGGTTGCACAGCCGCCAATTTTTTCAATGCGCGCTGGCGTTGCAACAGATGCCAACCGTGGAAAAGCTCGGCGCGGCTCTCGCGGCGAAAGTCCGCGCGCTCGATGCCGCGACCGTCATCTCACCGGCCATGGGTGGACTCGTCCTGGGGCAGGAGGTCGCCCGGCAGCTTAAGTGCCGGTTTATTTTCGTGGAAAAGGAGGAGGGCAGGCTCGCCCTTCGGCGCGGGTTCAAAATCGCTCCGGGCGAAAAGTTGCTCGTGGTGGAGGACGTGGTGACCCGTGGCGGGCGCGTCCGGGAAACCATCGACATCGTGCGGGCGCATCACGGCCAGGTTGCCGGCCTGGCCATGGCTGTGAATCGCTCCAATGGAACGGTGGATTTTGGCATTCCCACTTTCAGCCTCATCACCATGGAAGTGGAAACATTTCCGGCGGACAAACTGCCCCCGGACCTCGCCGCCATTCCCGCCGTGAAGCCAGGAAGCAAGTGAGCCGGAAAAATTCGCCCCATCCACAGATGTCCATCCCGGTCTTTGACCGAATGCCCGCGGGCTAGAACTCCACGTCGCGGCATCGTTGGTCCAAGTGCCGCGCGATTTGTCTGATTCGCTCCGGTGACAGTGCAGGAGGACCGCCGCCCAGAACGAGCGATTCAATCTGTTTCGGATTTAGGACGGTCACATCGCCCGTTCGTTTCGAAATCACGTACCACCCGGGAAGCGTCAGGACCGGGTTTACCGGGACCGGTGACCGGACGGCCGCGCAAAGGAATTGACCCAGACGTTCGGCTTGCTTTTTGGCTTGCACGGTGTCCTCCCGTTCATAGGAGTGCGGAAATTGGAGACCCTTGCCATCATAAACAACCTCATGGGCCTTTTGCGACGCAGAGCTTTTGAGTTTTCGCTTTGCCTTTGTTTCAATCGCGTAAACTCCGGACGGCGCCACCACGACGTGGTTGATGTTCCCATTTTCGGCCAAAGGAAAATCGTGAAAGACCCGGCATCCCTCAAGCATCAGCATGTTCAGTTCCTCGCCCACGGCCCGTTCGCCGCTGAAATCGAGACGCCAGTTGTCGCGGTCCTTGAGCAGGGCAATGAAACGACCCAAGGTCAGGACGAAGGCTGCCGCCAGGGCTATCAGGACAAATGTCCAAAAACCAGGAATGGGACGCAGTTCAATGAGCCTGGGCGCCATGGAAGACACCAACAGTGTGGCCGGGAGGGCGAGCACCCAAATGAGGATATCTGTCGCCTTATCGTCCAATTTTTCGGCATTTCTCCGGGCGGTTTCGCCCGGCGAGCGCAAAAGCCTGTCAGTAACCGGCATTCGCGGCCCCTTAAAATCCTCCAACCAGCGCCAGACCTTGACCGTCGCTGCCAGAATACCGGCCGGGACAATGGTCAAGAGCGGATATAACAGCAACGGGCTCATGCTGTTGCGCCCGCTGATCTTTGGCCTGGGTTGAGACAATTCATCGCCCCCTGCGGAGCTAAAAGCATGCCCAAACCAAAACTGCCGTAAATTATTCTGGCATGTGACTCATAGGCAGAAAATCGCGGACCGCTTGAAGTCCGTCCTCCAATCGGAATCCTGACCCAGGCCGTGTCTCACCGACGTTGAAATAAGGAAGCAGGCTGCCGGCGGCAGTTGTTTTTCTCCCTCTCCTCCGCGCCTTCTGCGGGCAAAATGTATTTCCCCATTCCTGCTCTCCTTGCCCCTCGAAAAGTCTGCATGGTTGCATCACGCTCACATTTCACTTCCGAAGTGTTCTCTGAATACCGGTCGTCAGCACCAAAGTCACCGGCTTCGAATTCCAATCCCACGATCAAAATCCCAGAAATCCGGCGCAATCTCCCATCCTTTCGGTCTATTCCTGAGCGTGTATTGCTCTGGCACCAGCACGTTCGTTTGCCCCGTGACACCGAGCGTCACTCTCACCCTTCCGGCGGACCAGCTTTCGACACGGACCACGCGTTTGCCCCTCCGCGACTTGACCGCCCCCGGAAGCCGCCGCACGGTTCTCAACGAGAAATCCGGAAAAGCGCCGCGCCAAATCTCGTGCCGGACCACGCGTTGTATCTGAGCCAGTTCTCCCGGCGGTAAGTTGCCAAAAACTTGAACCTGAGAGCGATCCCGCAACACTTGCCACGCTAAAACGACAAGCAGTACAGCGATCGCCATCGCCAGCAGGATGCGGTCGCGTTTTTTCATTTCACGACCTCTTTGGCAGCGGCTTCGGAGCTAATTTTCAGAAGCGTGTTCGTTGCGTTCGTGCGGATTAGCGGCCACGAATTCGTCAAACAGGGGTTAATTGCGGAAACGATCGCTGAACGAGAACCTCTGAACTTGAGAAGCGCTTCTGTGGTAAACTGAAAGAGAGAAGGATCTATGTTTGAATTCCCAAGATTTTGAAGCAGGGCGGGGACAGCTATCTCGGATTGCATGTGAATTTCGCCCAAGGCTTTCGTCGCAAAAAGCCGGACATAAGCGTTCGTGCTTTGGAGGCTTTTTATGAGAGCAGGCGCGGCGTTCCGCGCCGCAGGGCCGATAGAGCCCAGAACGCGTGAAGCGCCAATTTGAACATCGGGACCAGCGCTATTGAGCAAATCCACAAGAGCCGGTACCGCAGGGGCCCCTATCGGCCCCAGAACCGTCAATCCATCAAAAGCCAGTTCGTTACGCTCGGAGTCCGTATGCCAGTCAATTGAAACCATCCGCGCCAATTGTATGAATTTTTGTTTGGGAACCGAATCCTCCGCTCTTAACCAACTCAGGCAGAGGGGCAGGCCATTCGTGCCAATTTCTCAAATGGCGGTTTTGGCTTCGTCTTGCATCGGTCCACCGCGGGGGAATTCCTTGTAACTCTCCAACCAAAACTTCAGATTTTTTCCCTGACAAACCAGTTCGGGTTGAGTTCGGCTCAAAACCAGCCACGCAAACCCGCCCAAAACCGTGACGAGCAACCCGATCAGTAAAATGCGCTGCTTTTTCCCCATGGCCGCATTATTGCCCGCTTCTCAGCGAAAAATCGAGGACAGATTTCGCACATTCCTGTCGTATGTTTCGCAAGGGTATTCGTGGCAAACCTTCCCGTATTTTCTATTTTCTGCGTCATTCCGCGCCTTCTGCGGGCAAAATGTGGGGGTAACAGCAACAATGAGTTCTTCTACTTCGGCACGAACCTGTGGGAAACGCGCACGTGATCGCCGGACAAAACCGGCTCAGTTCCGAATCGTTTGCCGCAAATAATCGGCAAAAACATCGACAAAATTTCTGCTGATTTCATTTGTTTAAAAATTGGAAATGCTTGGGTTGCTGTTTGTTACACATTTCCAAGATCAGCATCAAGACCGGCAAATAATGACCAGAAAATCAATCGCCGACAGATAATTGGAAAGCTGTTGTGTGAACGCCTTGCCACCTGGTCCTCACCGACTCTCCCGCTCACGCCATCGCAACCTCAATGCCCTGCCCTGCCTCAATCACCGCTTCCTCCCCGAGCGTGACCATCAAGCGGTTCCCTTCCCTCGCCATGGTCGCCGGAACGGATTTGCCAGCCGCGGATACGGAAATCTGCGCGGACTTCATCTGGTCGTTCACCGCCAGGGCAATTGTCTTCAAACGCAGCCGGCCATGCTTAAGCGCGATCTCGAACTTCGCGCCTTGAGCGTCCAGTTTCTGCGAGAAGGCACCCCAGCCCTCGGCCGAGGTGAACGCCGCCTTGAAATTCTCCGGCGTCAGTCGCGGCGCGAATCCAATGTGTCCCTTGGGGCCGTGATATTCGAATCCGCAGGCCGCGGTGAACAACCCGTAGCTGGCCATCGCCCGCGCGTAATGATCGCCGCACTCGATTTCGTTCCACGGGTTCCGGCGCAAAGGATGGTAGCGGTCGTGGATGGCGCGCGCGACGGCCAGGCCCTCCAGCGCCATGCCCTCCCAGATCATGTGGCCGGCGGCCTGGTATTCAAATCCCGTCATGCACTCGTTGAAATAAGAATCGAATCCCTGCTGGACGCGCGACGCGCTCCCCCTCGGCCAGCCGCACATGATCAATCCGCCCTCGCCCGCCATGGCGTACCAACGACCGGGTTTGTTGGCCTTGCGAAACGGCCCGACGTCCGGCGTGAAATTATATTTCCAGAGAGAGGCCAGCGCGCTCTTCACATGGGCTTCCGGCAGCACCCGGCCGAGACCGACTTGAAACGCCCAGCTCTGCCCGAACACCTGGTCAATCTCGCAGCCTTCGTAGGAACCAACCGACTTCACATGCGCCGGGTCGTGAACCTGGATGTAATATTCGCCGTTGAATAACTTCTCATCGAGGTTCCTGCCCCCGGCCTCCGCAATCGCCGCGGCCTTGCGGGCAAACTCATTGTCGCCCGCTTCACGGCCCATCGCCTCGCCGGCGCGCAATGCGGCCAGGTACAGCGAGCTGAGCCACGCCACCTTTCCAAACCACGGCTGGTCCAGCGTGTTCATCTGCGGGCCTTCCAGCACTCCGTCGTCGTTGCCGTCCAGTTTGAACAGCGGGTCGAATGCCTTTTTGATGCGCGGCCAGTTCCGGCGCAGGAAGGAGTCGTCGGCGGACATCTGGTGCTCGCGGTAGGCGCGCAGGATCGTGCCGGCCTGCGCGTCCACCGCCAGTTGGCGGTCGAACTCCGCCCGGAACCCGATGACGCCGGTGGCCGGATCAAACGCCAGTCCGAAGTCCACCCGCTCGCGGGTGTCCCGCTCCAGCGCCGGGAACAATCGCGCCGGCGCGTGCGCGTAATGCCAGACATGGGCGCAGGTGCCTTCGCAACAACCGACCCCTTCCCAGGCATAGAACCGCCCGTCCCAGAGGCGAAAGCAAGTCGAAGTGGCGAGGATGCAAGTGTTCAGCAGCGTGCGGTCCAGAAACCAGCATGGCAGCGTGGAATCGTGCCAGGTGTCGCGCCACAAGCGTGTCTGCGCGATGAGCCGCCCCTGGTGTTGCGCGACATACCGCGCCACGGCCAGCGCCGAGCCAAAGCGCGAGGCATAATGTCGTCCGACCTTGCCCAGCCGGTTGAGTTCCAGGTTGGGAAAATGCCAGGTCAAAACAAAGATCACCGTGGCGGACTGCCCGGGCTCGAGTTGCAGCTTGCGGCCCAGTTCGCCCACCAACGTCTGTCCCAGCGTGGCGGTCTCATCGGCGCTCGCGTGTTCGGCGGGCGCGCCGGGCAGCGCCAGCCCCAGCGTGCCGAAGTCGGGCAGTTCCTCCAGCACGCCCAGATTGGCGGGCCGGTCACTGAAGGAAATTTTGCCCACGCCGATGTTGCCCCACCCACCGGTGGCCGCATCCACGATTTCAATGAACGCCTCCTTTCCTCGAAGCCCCCGGACATCAAAGCTGCGCTGGATCATGCGATTGCTATCGCGACCCGTCTCGCTCAACGCTGTCTTGCCGTTCACCACCAGGTTCAAAGCGGCCTCGCCCTTGCGATGGCCGCCGCCGATCCAGAAATTGATGAAGTTGCGCTCGATCATGAAGCGTCGGCTGGTCAGCTTGCCGGTGGCGTTGTCTTTCGCCGCAACGTCCGCGCCGGGCGCGCTGGCGTGGGAGTTCGCCACTTGCTCGGTGTCCCCGCCCACGTCACCCTGATACGCCGGCATTGCGGGCCGCTTGACCGGCCCGCTGCCGAAGGCGGCGCCCTCCACCGTCCACCCCTCGTAAGTCTCCTTGCTCCAATCCTCGAAAACCACGTCGGGCCGGGCCGCCGCGCCTGGATTCCTTTCCGCCGAGCATTCCAGGAATGTGCCATCGCTGCCCCGGTGGATGCGATTTCGGCGCGTGCCAAATTGCAAACGGTTGTTCAGGCAGACGGCATTTTCCAGCCGGCCGATGACCATGGCCTCGACCGCGGCGGAAGAAGTGTTTCGCACGGTGAATTGCATGATCGTGGCGGGGAGGCTGGAATCATCGGTCGCCAGCGGAATGAAAGGCGAGAACGCCTCCAGCCTCACCGTCACGGGCAACGCGGCATCCTTGTATTCAACGACGCCAATAGGATATTCACCGCGAAAAGTGACCTCTGAAAAACCGTTGCGATCCAGCGCATGGGTTTGGCCGCCGATTTGCAGCGCGAACCCCTGCTCCAGCGGCGAGGAGGGTTTCAGCGGTTCGGCATAATGCGGCCCGCCGCCGCCGGAGTTGGCCACCTCGTTGAAAATGTCCCAATGCCACAGCCGACCGTCGCCGCCGAGATAAATCTGCCCTGCCCCGATGCCGCCGACCGGCATCCCGATCTTCGACAGCTCGTCGTCGCGCCAGACCTCCGGTGTGCCGCGCGCGAACAAGGATTTGACCCAGTCGGGGTGGAGCTTTTTATCGGCGGGAATCAACTGCGTAAAATCCGTCGTTTCAAACGGCCCGGCCATCACCGGCAGCCGCGTTGCCAGAAAAACGGAGCTTGCGCCCGCCAGCCGCAGGAAACCGCGCCGGTCCATGCCATGTTTATTCTCCGGATCTTCTTCGCGATTCATGCCCCGATACGATTGGTGGTATGGAGCTCCATGACCGTGAAAACTGAATAATCGCAGTGTTTTTTTCGTCGGAGGTAAACTAATTATGTCACCAAAATCTCCCTGGCAACTTCCGTCCTGATCGCGGCCATGGAATCGAAATTAAGGATAAAACGCGGCGGCGGCTTGGTGACTGTGGTCTTGGTTGTGGCCGGCTGTCTAATCGGGTTACATGCCGCTGAATCCTCCGCTTCGTCGGGAGCGAATTCCGAGGGCACGAAGATGGCAACCCAGGCGCGTTCGATTTTGGAAACGCACTGCCTGGAATGCCATGGCGGAAAAGCGACCAGACATTCACTGGATGTCAGCACCCGTGAGGGATTGCTGAGAGGCGGCGATGACGGTCCGGCCATTGTTCCAGGCAAGGTGGCGGACAGCCTGCTTTTTAAAAAAATAACCCATGCCGAACAGCCGGGCATGCCTTACAAGCGGGACAAACTTTCGCCGGAACAAATCGCCTTGCTGGCCGGATGGATCAATGCCGGCGCCCCTTACGA
>Ga0207074_1149_pt1 | contig 10801 bp, 11 predicted proteins | sample Alteio_BWMinHeat_66_FD_153567 | JGI IMG/M metagenome (GOLD analysis project Ga0207074, IMG submission 153567) | Enriched cells from forest soil in Barre Woods Harvard Forest LTER site, Petersham, Massachusetts, United States -... | ecosystem: Environmental > Terrestrial > Soil > Temperate forest >...
ATACAGCCAGCAGTTTTAGAGACACTTAAAAAACCTAAGGCCAAACCTTTATTCCTCGCATTTTCTGCAACAAAAGCATCTCGGGGAGAGGCAAAAGCGCCATTCGCTGCACGCTCACAGGTCTTGGAAAGGAGTATTGCCCAAGGGGCGGGGATCAGCAGTAAAACCTTGGAAATAAAAGCGATACTGGTTGAGAAAATAAATAATGTACGTTTTTTTTTAATTTTATCGAAAAGAATGCCATTCACTAAACGTAAGGCATTAGAGAGAAATTCGGTGGCACCTTCCATTAGGCCTAAGAATAATAAAGATAGGCCGAGGGAATCGGTTACTAAAAAAGGAATAATCGTCATGCCGACAGCGGTTGAAATAGCCAACAGAAAGTTGATTAAAAAGATAAGAAACATGCTATCCCACCGTTTTGTTTAAAACGCCCCTATTTTAACGCCAAAGTTTGTGAATGTCTAGCGGTAACAAGAGTTTATTTCCACTTTAATTCTGTCGGAAAATCTCTTGCCAATAGAGGCTTCGTCAGTTATAACATGATTATACTTGGCGAAGCAAGCCAACGTGAATGGTTTCTTATGGTATAAGAGAGGGTGAACCCGTGTCAAATGAAATTGAATATCTCGTGAATGGGCACAAAAAGTTTCGTCAACGCTATTTTGAGGAGGATCATTCTCTCTATAAGGGTTTTGTAAAATATGGACAGCGACCAAGATTTATTGTAATCGCTTGTTCAGATTCTCGAGTTGATCCCTCAGTCATTATGAATTGCCAACCTGGAGATCTTTTCGTTATCCGAAATGTTGCTAATTTAGTGCCACCTTGTGAAATAGATACGCATTACCACGGTACCAGTGCCGCTTTAGAATTTGGTATAAGGAATTTAAAGATAAAGGATATTGTTGTTTTGGGTCATAGTCAATGTGGTGGGATAACTGCATTGTTAGAAAGTGCTAAGGAAAATAAAAAATTTGAAGAAAATAGCTTTCTGTCAAAGTGGATGGAGTTAGCTAAGCCCGCCTGTAATCATACGTTGTTGAACCACCCCAATCTTAGCACGCTTGAACAAGCGGAAATTTGTGGAAAAACCTCTATTTTACGTTCTTTAGAAAACTTAAATACTTTTTCTTGGGTGAACAGTAAAGTTAAGGAGGAAGAACTGTTCTTGCATGCCTGGTATTTTGATTTATCAACGGGGACAATTAATTTCTTTGATCAAAAAGAACAAAAATTTGATGCGCTTATATAATAGACTTATCTGAAAATTTATAGGCCTTTTGTCGGATGTTTTTTTAAAAAAATCCTCTTAAACTAGAATAAATCTGAGTTTTATTTCAATTAAGGGGATTTATGAAAAAACTAAAGGAAAAGCTATCAAAATTATTGCGCTCTGAAATAACTCGAAGTGGACATGTGGAATATGATTTAACGGCCGAAGCGCTTTTTAATCGATATGATAGTCATGCAAATGCTTTTTTTACGCTGATAGTAGAGCAGGATTTCATTAAAAAAGAGGCTTTTGAAGATACGAAATTTGTAAGTTCAAAATATGAGACAAAAATACCCGCAATAAGAAAGGAGGCATTGAAAATTCTGAACAGAAAATTTAATTATCGATTTGAATGGGTATATGATACTATTGATCAATATTATCCAGAGAAGGAAACCCAACGAAAAAAGTGGTATAAAGAATTTGAAAATTACTTTCGGTGTTTAATTGAAAGCTGTTATCCTCGGGCATTGGAAAATTTATTACAGGAATGGGCTTTTGAAAAATTTGAGGGTCGGGAAGAAAACTATAATGAACAAGAATACATTCACATAACGAATAAAAATCATAAAGAATTTGAAGAATACAGAAAATCGATTTTTATGCCTGTTTATTTAAAAAAGTACGATTTAAATTTTGAAAATATCCTACCAGAAACATTGGGTCAGTTTTCGCATTCTTGTAATATAAAACAATTTTATTTTATAAAAAACGAAAGGGAATTGCTGGTGTCATGTGGTTGTGATTGTGGGTCGTGGACACGTTACCAACATGGGATTTTGGGGCATTATTTTGCCTTGCTAGAAAACCGAGGGATTAAGATCAAAACCTATATCGGGAAAATTAATTTTAAATGTCAATTTAAAGTCTACAAGGAATCGGAAAATTTAATTTTATACGATCGCGGCTATGAATAAGCTTGTTGCGATTTATTTTTTTTGAAAAACTTGCGGCCCTAGGGATTCAGTCTTTTCAGAACTCAGTAAAGTTGAAACGCGTTGGAAAAAATTTTGTTTTTTATGAGGGTTGTTTTTTTCTATCAAGCTTGCAATTTCTTCTTCATAGGTGGTTAGTTCAGAATGTACCTTGGGTGCATCCAATTTTTCAAGATTCAAAGCAAAGTTTTGGATCTTGACAAAGGTTTCAGTAAACTTTACTCTTAACTGGCCTGTAAGAACCTGCTCAATTTTGTTGTAATTTAAAAGCCAATTTTTTATTCTCGTCATAATTTCAATTTTGGTGGCGATGTGCATTATTTGTGGTAGAGCTTTGGTCATTTTCACCCTAATAACTTCTAAAGCTTTTTTAAATTCCTTTTCTTTTTCTTCAAGATATTCTCGCTCTTTGTTCGATTCTGCTACGAGATTTCTCAGGGCGTTGAGTTTAAATTCATACGCCTCAAGCATTCGCTCGCTTTCCGTGTAAACAATTTCATCCTTCTTTATTCCTGAAATTTCGTGATTTGTTTGTATCGTTTTCTTCATCTCTATTAAAATTTCTGTGCCAAGGACCAGTGTTTTCAGATCTTGTTGTATTTGGAAACCATTTCGTTTCTTGTTCGCTTCAATAACAAAAAGTGCGCCGTCTATATACTGTTTTTTAAAATTTTCAGAACGCACCAAATCGTCAATTTCTTTCGTTGAAGATTCTAACGTTGAAAAATTCTCCTCAAAAATTTGTTTTGATCTCATCGTTCCCTTGGGGGTTGGCCATTTGTAACATTCTAGGCCAAATTGATAAATTTGAGTTGCCAAGCCATGAGCAGCAGAGTGGAGTAGAGTTTTTTTGTCTGCAAAAGCTTCTGCGGTGGGATAAAGCTCAAGATAATCACGAAGCGTTGAAAGTTGACTTAGGTTCGTGATGACAGGTTCTATTTCAGAGGTTTTAGCATGACAAAGCCTTAAGATGAACGATTCTAATAGAGAGCCAGAATTTTTTTCAGCAGTTGACATCCTTAATTTCCTGCTTAATATCGACCAGCTTTCAGGGGCATGTATTTCTGATGGGTCACAAAATTCCACTGTAATGGGTCCAGATTCAAAGACATTTTGCAAAAGTTCACAACACCCAGGGTGTTTTTTTATGTGCTTTTTAATGATTTCCTCTTTTTCTTCTAGATCTTTATCTTTTAGTTTTGAGGCAGGGGAAGCAGAAAATTGTATTTTATCTAGATAAAATTCGATTTCAGTTGTCACGTGCACTCTCCAATATTTTAAAATAACGCTTAAAGTAACTATAATATAAAAAGTTAGACCTATTACCAAGATTGGAAACACAGTAGTAGGGGTCCTATGTTTTGTGTTACCCTGCGCAATTTATTATACGGGAGAGACAAAGCTATGCCTAAATATGCCATTGAATATTTTTTGAAGAGTACTTCAAAGTATCTTAAAAAAACGCTGTTAAATTTCCCCCAAACCATAATAGATGATTTATTGCAGCATCTTCACTTTGAGGTTATGGGTGAGGTTATGGGTGAGGATGTGGTAGGGACGTTGCAGAGAATATCAGACAATCCTGACGATCCTGGGGTTGGAATTGCAGAGGCTCTTCTTGGAATGTGTTATGAATACGGGATTCTGGTTCAAAAAGATGAATCTACGGCGTTTGCGTTTTACCAAAAGGCAGGGAAAAGGGAAGGGGTTGCGAGTGCTCCTGGGAAATATTGCTTAGGGAGGGCTTATCGTGGAGAATTGAACCCAGATGCAGTTCAGGAGAATCCGGAACTTGAAGTAAAATTTCTAAAAGAAGCTATCGAACTAGGGTTTCTACCCGCCAAAGTTAATCTCGCGTTCGAATATAAAGAAGGTAATCCAGTGCTAGAACAAGATTGTGCACTTGCACTAAATCTTTTCGAGCAAGCCGTGGAGGAAGGCGATGCACGTGCTCAATTTTTCCTTGCGGACTTTTATTGGGAGGGTGAACTCGACCTAAAAGAAGAGGTAGAAAAGGTGAGGACACTCTATCGATGCTCTGCAGCACAAGGGTTTTCTCCAGCCATATGCGCTTTGGGGCGTGGCTATGATGATGACAAGAACGAAGGACGCGCTCTCGGTTTTGAAAAAGATATAAAGCAGGCAGAAAAGTTGTATAGAATAGCTGCATATGGAGGAGAGGAAGCAGCAAATTTCTTACTTGGAAATATCTATATGAGACTTGAGAGTGTCTATAATTGTCCAGCAGTAGAATTCAAGTTTCAAGCTAGACGTTTTTTTCAAGAAGGTGTCGAAGGAGGATGTGTTGCTTCCAAACGGAAACTTAAGGAACTCTATTCTGGGGGAGAGGCAGGACTTCCCAAAGATAGAATTCGCGCGGCGATATTAGCTCGGTCTGTTGCGCTAGAGGATGCAGCGTACGAGAATGCAGCGCACGAGGATGAAGAGTCCGCAGAGGCGCCAGGTGAACTTGTTGCATTTTTGCCTGACTGTACTGAGATTCCGGAAAGCGGGACGCCAGAGTATTGGGAGTATGCGCTGATTCAAATCCTGCGTAAATGTCCGATGTCTTTGTTAGAAAGAAGAGTTGATGAACTGAAAGAAAATGATGTAGTGAAAGGAGAAATGCGGCTTCTTATTGCGTTGGCTTATAGTACATTAGGATATTGCTATCAATTCGGCCTAGAGGAACTTCCCCAGGATTTTTCAAAGGCTATAAAATTTTATGAAAAGGCTGTTGAGTATGGATATCGTCCCTCTTTTTCAGATTTAAGTCCACGTTATTTTTCTTCAAGTTCTTCAACAAAAAGGTTAAAGAGGTTTCACAGAGAATTAGAAAATACTGCTCCGGAGGCAGAACAGGCTACACCAAGGTCATGTGAACAATTACTTTTTCATGCTTCCATCTGTGAAAAAGTTCCAGATTTAGGTTTTGGTTTGTTTAAGGCATTAACATACTATCAAAAAGCTTGTAAACGGTATGATGAAGAGATACAAGAAGGCACCAGTGATCTTAAAAAGCTTGCCTTTCAGAAAGTGGAGGAATACAAATTTTTACCAGCTTTTAAGGCTAAAATAGCAGAGGCTTTGGCTTTTGTTGAAGAAAAACCCAAACCTATTCTAGCAGCATCTATTATAGCGGAGATAGCTGAGTATGCGTACGATTTCGAAGTGATAAAGGCTTTTGTTAAAGTTGAACAACAAAATTTGGAATCGATGGCACCTTCTCTCTAAAGAAGGCGGGCTTCTCTCTTAAACGGTGGATTGTGGAGGACACAGTATTTAATTTCCTCCACGCTGCCGTAATAACTCAGCAACCTCTGGATGATTATTTTGAATGGCGATGGCATATGCAGTGGCATTATTCGTTTTATCGGGAAGATTAACATTGGCTCCCTGTTCTAAGAGCATACGTGCAATAACGGCATTGCCTTTTTGTGCAGCCAAATGCAGTGCGGTAAAACCTTCATGATCGGCGTGATTGATAGGAATTTTTTTATCCAAGAGCAGTTGTACAATTTGAGCTTGATTAAATTCGGCTGCGACTAAAAGCGGCGTGATGCCAAGTTTCATCGTGGCATTCACATCTGCACCCTTTTGAATGAGGAGTTTAGCAATGCTTTCTCGCCCATAGAGTGCTGCTAAATGAAGAGGGGTTGCTTCTGTGGTGGTATCTTTTGCATTTACGATTGCGCCTGCTTGAAGAAGCGTGGCGACAATATTTTCTTGATTATTGATCACAGCCGTGTGTAGCGGGGTTACACCTTGCTGAATGGGTTGATTGACGTTCACCCCATTTGCAATCAATGTCCGAACTTCATCTAACTGCCCATTTTTTATCGCGTTTTCAAGTAATGTATCTGGAGTGAATGCTGTTTCACTTTGAATTTCTGCAAAACAATTAAAGCTTATGCATAATACGACTAAGAGGCGAAAATCAAAAAGTTTTTTGGTCATATCCTGTACTCCTTATCCCCACAAAAATCACTTTATTCCCATAATAGATAGGGCTTTAACGTTATCTTATCTGGAAAGAAAATTTTTGCTGTGTTTTCAAAAAAATCATTGTGATCAGAGACATAAAAAAGACGGGTCCCTGATCGTGAAAGGTTTGTCGTGCCGAGTTTATGGACGGTAAGTTGTTCTTTGAGCACCTTTGCCGTCATTTCAGAAGCATCAATAATATCCACTAAGATTTTATTTTCTGAATGGGTATCGGCACGCTTTTTATAAAAATTCTGAATATAGTGCTTTAATAGGGGGTAGTGCGTACATCCCAAAATAAGCGCTTCTATATTGTGTAAAATGGGGTGAGTCAGATATTCTCTTACCATACGTTCTGAAATCTCGTTTTCTGCAAAACCTTCTTCTATCAAGGGCACTAAGAGTGGGGTGGCCAATGAAGTAAAGTGTATATTTTGATCTAATGCCTCCAATTTTTTTTGGTAGGTATTGGATCGGACAGTTTGCTTGGTTCCAATCAGCCCTACTTTTTTATGGGCATGGTATTTCCCAATGTGATGAATCATCGGGTCTATCACATTGATGACATGTGCTTTTTTGCCAACATATTCACGGACTAACTCATAGGCAGTAGTAGAAGCTGTATGACAGGCAATGACGATAAATTTGCAGTGGTGTTGTAACAACACATCACAAATCTTCAGGGAATAGGTTTGGATTGCACTAACGGATTTGTCGCCCCAGGGCGTATGGGCAGTATCTCCAAAATAGACAATGTCTTCATTGGGCATGTGTTCTGTAATAGCCTTTGCTACGGTAAGCCCTCCCATACCGCTATCAAAAATACCAATAGGATTGTTTGCACTTTCTAGCATGACTTCAGTCTAACACAATCTGGATCAAGGAAAAGACCTATACTTAATAAATGGAGGGGTGGGGTATGTGGCATCTAAAAACGAAGGTCGGTGTGTTTTGGGTAGTCCCTTTACAAGAAACAACCAAAGAGGGGTTCCTTTTAGGATTGAATGATGATGAGCTGTGTACTTACACAGATGCCGATCAAGCAGCTCGTGATGTGCATGATCAAAGCACAGGATTTTTTAAATGGGACCTTCAACCGAGAATCAAAGCTCCAGAACACCTTCAAGGATGGGTGCAGGGTGAGCCGAATGACTGGAAAAAGCATTAAGCAGTTTATGAGGTTAACGCACCTATCTTTTCTGCTGCTTGCAGGACTTCCCCTAATCATTGTATACTCCTTGCTTAAATTCTAAGATCTTTAGCTTATTTTAAACTTTGTTTCATTAGGGGCATGTATGAAGGCGAATATCCACCCAAATTATCAAGAAATCACGGTGTCCTGTAGTTGCGGAAACACATTTAAGACAGGTTCTGCTTTATGTGCAGATTTACAGGTGGAAGTTTGTAATGCTTGTCATCCCTTTTTTACAGGCAAACAAAAGATTTTAGATACGGCAGGTCGTGTCGATAAGTTTTCTAAGAAGTTTGGTACTTTCTCTTTTAGCAAGAGTGCCGATCAAGCAAAGACTGATGAGACGGATTAAAGAATCCATGGCAGATTCTTTAGCGACATCCGCTTTAAATTACCATCAATTTCCGAAACCCGGAAAGTTAAGCATTAGTATAAGCAAGCCAACTGAGACGCAATATGATTTGGGTTTAGCGTATACCCCTTGGGTTGCAGAACCCGTTCGTGCGATAGCTACGAATCCCGATGATGTTTATAAATATACCGCGAAAGGCAATTTAGTGGCGGTTATTACGGATGGCACCGCTATTTTAGGGCTTGGCAATTTAGGACCGCTTGCGAGTAAGCCGGTGATGGAAGGAAAGGCGGTTTTATTTAAGCGCTATGCCGATATTGACGTTTTTGACATTGAAGTCGCTTCCCCCAGTCCACAGGCCTTTATCGAAACGGTCGTTAATATTTCCCCGACCTTCGGCGGTATCAATTTGGAAGATATTAAAGCGCCTGAATGTTTTGAAATTGAAGAAGCTTTGCAGAAACGTCTCAATATCCCAGTTTTTCATGATGATCAGCATGGAACTGCGGTGATTGTTGCTTCGGCCTTATTAAATGCACTGGAATTACAACAAAAGAAATTACAATCCGTCAAAATTGTGTGCTTAGGCGCTGGTGCAGCGGGGGTTGCCAGCATGCGTTTATTAATCGCATTAGGAGTCCCTCGGAGCGCCATTACGATGGTGGATAGAGAAGGCGTTATCCATACCGAAAGAAAAGATCTCAATGCTTACAAATTTTCTTTTGCACAAGAAACTCAAAACCGAACCTTAGAAGATGCGATGCGAGGTGCGGATGTCTTTATCGGAGTTTCTGGGCCCGATCTTCTTACACCAGAAATGTTAAAGTCTATGGCAGCAAAACCGGTTGTTTTTGCGCTTTCAAATCCTGACCCAGAAATTAAGCCAGAACTTGCTCGCACTGTTCGTTCAGATTCAATTTTAGCAACGGGAAGAAGCGATTACCCCAATCAAGTGAACAATGTTTTATGTTTCCCGTATCTTTTTAGGGGTGCGCTGGATGTTCGTGCGCGGGTGATCAACCAAGCCATGTTAATTGCCGCGGTGGAAGCTATTCGTGCACTGGTTCATGAGCCTGTGCCACAATTAGTATTACAGGCTTATAATCTCAGCGAATCTTTAACATTTGGTTCGGATTATATTCTCCCCAAACCCATGGATCCTCGGTTACTATCGTTTGTTTCTGCAGCAGTTGCCAAAGCAGCGATTGAATCAGGGGTTGCTGAAAGTGGCTATCCTGCTCACTACCCCATCTAAGCCATTTTTCTAAATTCTAAATATTTGCATTAACGCGAAAATGTAGGGCATACTATACTTCCCTTTTGCATTCATTTTTGAGCGGAGCAAAAATATGAAACGACGTAAAATTGCACTCGTCGGTGCAGGCAATATTGGCGGAACGCTTGCCCATCTTATTTTGATGAAAAATCTAGGAGATGTGGTTCTTTTTGATATCAGTGAAGGTGTTTCACAAGGGAAAGCGCTTGATCTCTCTCAATGTGGTCCGATTGAAGGATTTGATGGTCACATTAAGGGGAGCAACGATTACCAAGATATTAAAGATTCAGATGTTGTGATTGTCACGGCAGGGGTTCCCAGAAAGCCAGGAATGAGTCGAGATGATCTCTTAGGAATTAATGCAAAAGTTATGAAAGCAGTAGGACAGGGAATCAAACGTTATTGTCCTGAAGCCTTTACGATTTGTGTTACCAATCCTTTGGATATCATGGTTCGGTTGCTGCAAGATTTTTCCCATGTTCCCGATAATCATATTGTCGGTATGGCTGGTGTTTTAGACTCTGCACGATTTAGATCCTTTTTAGCAGAAGCCTTTCAAGTTTCTGTTCACGAGGTTCAAGCTTATGTGCTTGGAGGACACGGCGATAGTATGGTGCCCTTAACGGGATTAAGTAATATTGCTGGGGTTACGTTGGAAAAGCTGGTAGAAGAAAATAAGATCACGCGGGAACGCTTAAATGAGATAGTTCGTAGAACGCGCCAAGGGGGAGGTGAGATCGTAAATCTCTTAAAAACCGGATCCGCATTTTATGCACCCGCCTCTTCGGCAATCGCAATGGCGGAATCTTATTTACTCGACAAAAAACGCATCCTACCTTGTGCAGCCAAATTAAAGCCAGGTCAGTACGGGATCAAAGAGCCTTTGTTTGTTGGTGTGCCGGTTAAAATTGGTTGCAACGGCGTTGAGGAAATTATTGAAGTGGCTTTGACGGAAGAAGAACAGAAAAATTTACAGCTTTCTGTTAATGCGGTTATTGAATTGAATCAGGATGTTGAAAAGTTAAAGCTTTAAGGGAGGTCACAGTTATATGAGTCAATATCAAATTGCAGTTATTGTGGGGAGTTTGCGTCGCGATTCGTTTAATCGCAAGCTGGCAAATGCACTCGTAAAGTTAGCGCCTCCAGATTTATCCTTTAAGGAAGTGGGAATTGCTGCTTTACCGCTTTACAATCAGGACGACGACGCAAATCCAGCCGAATCGGTTCAGCAGATGAAGCGCGAAATCAAAACCGCACAAGGACTTTTGTTTGTGACTGCTGAATACAACCGATCAGTGCCGGGTGTGCTGAAGAATGCAATCGACCACGCTTCGCGTCCCTATGGAGAAAGCGTTTGGGCAGGAAAGCCAGCCGGTGTCTTGGGAGTCTCCCCGGGTGCCATCGGGACTGCTGTAGCACAACAACATTTGCGTGGCATTCTTGCATATTTAGACGTGCCGACCCTAGGTCAACCCGAGGTATTCCTCCAAATGAAGCAAGAAATGTTTGATGAACAGGGTAACCTCAGTAATGTGGATACCGAGAAATTTTTGCAAAACTGGATGAATCACTATGTTCCGTGGATAAAAAAGCACGCAATTTGAAATTGTTTTCCAAACCTTTATAATAACCCTTTTTAGAATGAGGGTGTTTTGTGCACGAGAACGTTTTTAAAGTTGAAACTCTCAAAGAACACCGCAGAAATGGGGCAAAAGTCAAAAAAATCACCACGCCCCATGGCAGCTTCTTAACGCCAGCCTTTATGCCTGTTGGCACCCGTGCAACG
>Ga0207074_1150_pt1 | contig 10778 bp, 5 predicted proteins | sample Alteio_BWMinHeat_66_FD_153567 | JGI IMG/M metagenome (GOLD analysis project Ga0207074, IMG submission 153567) | Enriched cells from forest soil in Barre Woods Harvard Forest LTER site, Petersham, Massachusetts, United States -... | ecosystem: Environmental > Terrestrial > Soil > Temperate forest >...
GCATTGTTGTCACCCCTGGCGGAACCAATCCCGGACTAGTGGACCAGATTGATGCTGCGATGCCCTCGATCTATCCCGCAGCCGGGAAGCAACCGGGCGGCCAACCCACGATCTGGGGTGGACTGGCTCCGTACGGCGATGGGCAAAACCTGTGGTTGATCTCGCCGTTTTCAAACGCTATGGATCTTTACACGGTCAAGGATGACCTTTCCAAGACGCGTGGAAACCATACATTTAAGGTGGGCGCTTATTTCAGCAATAATTACAAGAACGAAGACCAGTTCGGCGGTCAGGACCGCCCTCAATTCGGTGCTGCTGATTGGGCGGTTGCGAGTGGCACTGGCAATGCGCTGGCGAACGTCCTTTTGCCAGGGCAAGTCTTCAACGGAGTGAGCGAACAGTCAGTGAATCCAAGGGATTTTGGCCACTGGCATGATTTCGAATTCTACCTCGGCGACACGTGGAAAGCACGCCGTAACCTGACCCTGGAGTACGGCTTCCGCTGGTCATTCCTGCGCGAGCCGTTCGACGACAATAATCAAATGACCTCATGGAGTCGTGCCGCTTACAATCCCGCGCTGCCTGCCAGCGACGTCTGCAATGGTCTGCTGATCGTGCCGGGCACGGATCCTTGCGGAGACGTAAACAAACTTACCGGTAATACCTTCAGTCACGGTACCCCCGGCCCCAATAATGCTCTGGTGAATAACAATAATCACTTGATCGCGCCACGCCTCGGGATCAGTTGGGACCCGTGGGGCGATGGCAAGACGGCCATTCGCACCGGTGCAGGCCAGTTCTTCCAGCGTGAGCGCGTAAGTCCTCAAGTCGGACTTACGTCAAACGCACCTTTCGCGATATCCACTTCGGTGAACCGTACGTTGGATGTTGCCCCGCCGCTGGTAGGCGGAGGAGCAGTCAGTTCGCCAAACATCGGTCATGATCCGCGTGCAGTCACTCCGAACTCTTGGCAGTGGAACCTTACGGTTGAGCACGAATTCGTAAGAGACACTACGTTACAGGTGGGATATGTAGGAAACAAAGGCCTACATTTGACCAGTAGCTACGATCAAAATGAAGTTCTGCCGCAAAACCGTCTGGCGGCTTCCTTCGCCTCAACGCCAAATGCGTTCCGGTTTGCACCGAACTTTGGCACGATCACTGACGTCAGCCGCGATGGCTGGTCGACCTACCACTCATTGCAGGTACTATTCCGTACCAGGTTCAAGGGTTGGGCCCGCATTCAAGCTTCCTACACATGGTCTCACTCTATCTCTGACACCGGGCTCGACAATTCTTCCGGCGGCGGTAGCGTGGACAACTTCTCTGACTTGAACAATATTGCTCTGGATAAGGGGAACTCCGCGATCAACCGTCCCCATATTTTCGTCACGAATGCCATTTTCACTCTTCCCACTCTGAAGGGATCGAATGGCTTTGTTCAAGAGACTTTGGGAGGTTGGGAGTTTACGACAATCAGCACCGTAGAGTCGGGTAACTCCATTACAGTCTACGCCAATGGCGCGGCTGATTCGAGAGGTGGGTCCTTGGCATCATTATCAGGGACCGGCTATACGAATAATCAACGCCCCAACATTACTGGAGTCCCATGCCTGATGCAGGGGGCTGGCACGCAGATTCTGAACCCTGCTGCGTTTACTTTGGTCGGCTTCCACATCGGCCAATTCGGGAACGCTCCGCGCGGTGCGTGCCACGGCCCTGCCTATGCAGATTCTGACCTCGCTCTTTACAAGAATTGGTCGGTTAAAGAAAAACTGCATGTGCAATTCAGATTGGAACTCTTCAATGCTTTGAACAGCGTGAATTTCCGAGGCGACAAGATCAACACCGATCTATTGGCTGGCGGAAACGTCACCTGCGGTGCTGCAGCCTGTTCGCCGGCGAACAACGTGATTACGGCCTTCAAGCCTAACCCAGGATTTGGAACGGCTTTTGGCCCATCACGCGGAGCCAGAGAGATACAGTACGCTCTGAAACTTAACTTCTGAACCTGATCGGTCGGAAATAACTTACGGCGGCGCCGGTACCGGCTCCGCCGTTTTATTTTGCCCGGCTTAAGGTAGTGGGTGAATGTCACCGATGACCCGGCTTAACACCCATGCAATCCAAGCAACTATCGTTGTAAACTGGCGCTATCCACCTGCCCAGATGTTCGTTCTTGCCCAAGCTCGGTTCGCCTCCGCACTCATTCTGTGTGGCGCAGTCCTTTTGGGAGATTCTCTTTCAGCAGCCCAGTCCCGGGCCAAAGAAACAGCACCAGTGGCTTCTCAGAAGACGCAGCCTGCTCCGGCGGTCATAGAGCTTAATAAGCGGCTTATGGAGGCTGCCAAGGCCCAGCAATCGGGTGATCCTGAACAGGTCAGCAGGACGAACAAGAGGCTGATCGCGCTGGCTTTGCGTGAGATGGCACATCTACGCCTGCTTGAGAATGCCCTTCCTCAGGCTAGTGAACTTTACCAGCGCTCTCTGGAGTTCGAGGACGATCCCAATGCCCGTGTGGACCTGGCCATCGCCTATTTGCGGATGTCCCGCCCCGATGACGCTATCGCGGAGGCGGAAAAGGCGATGTTCTCCTTCCCCGACAATGCGCGCGCTTGGAATGTTGAGGGCAAGGCCTGGATGATACTGAAAGACTACCGGAATGCGGCGAAGTACCTTTCGCATTCCATCCGTCTTAAGGGCGATGTGGAGTCGGCTTACTCGTTGGCTACGTGCCTACTGTTGCTTCACGAGAAAAATAACGCCGCGCTCGTCTTTCGGGACATTGTCAACAATGTTGGCGAAAGTGGCGGCATACATATTCTTATCGGGCGTTCCTACCGCGATGCGGGTTTCCTGGATGAAGCGATCAACGAATTCAGGCGTGCTCTTCTGGTCGACCCGAAGGCGCCCAATGCGCACTATTTTATCGGGCTTATTGAGCTCATCCGGAATGAGTGGGCGCCGACTCCTGAGATCCGGCAGGAGATGCATGCTGAACTGCAGGCGAATCCTCGCGATTACTTTGCCAACTATGTCCTGGGAGTATTCACTTCGAACGAAAAGCTGTACGACGAATCGAACGGGTATTTGAAGATCGCCGCCGAAGAAGACCCCAACGCACCGGAGCCATGGATCTACCTGGGATTGAATGCCTACAGCAGCGGTGATATGAAGACCGCGGAAGATGCTTTGCGCAAGTCGATACTTCTGACTGGGAGCGACGAGTCCCGAAGTCATTATCAGATTCGGAAAGCCTATATTGCCATGGGACGCCTGCTGCTCCAGACCGGGCGAAAGGAAGAAGGAGAAGTGTTCTTGCAGAAGGCGCGACGGGTTCAGCAATTAGGCATGAACGAAAGCCAACAAGTCATCGCAGAAGTATTTGCCGCCGATCGCTCAGGTATGGGCGCCGTCATGCCTTATCTTTCAAAAGACTCTGAGCCAAAGGCGATGAGCGATTTCTTCAGCACTGATCCGACCGGTGAACTGGATGCCTCTGCGATGCAACGAGCTAAACTGACTGACCAAGAGATGAAGATGGCAGTCGCGCAAGAGAAGCAGTTGCGCAGTATCCTGGGCAGTGGATATAACGATCTTGGTACCTCCGAAGCGATTCAAAAAGAATATTCTCTTGCTTTTGCTCATTTTCGTCAGGCAGAGGATTGGGATCCTCAAATCCCTAACCTGATGCGTAATCTGGGAGTTGCCGCCGTTAAGGTAGGGGACCAGGCCACTGCTGCTCGGGCGTTATCTAAGTATCTCGAGACCAACCCCAGCGACATCGCCGTGCGAAAAATGTTGGGCATGGCCTATTACCAGACATCCGATTACGCGAAGGCTGCGCAAACCATCGTTCCACTCGGGGATGCTGCTTTGAACGATCCAGGCCTGGCATACGCGTGGGCTGCATCCCTGGTTCGCATTGGCGACCTGAAGAGTGCGGCCCGGGCTTTGGACGCCATGGAGAAGCGTGAATTGACCCCCGAGACCCTGTTGCTTGTCGGACAGACTTGGGCAGATGCTGGCGACTACATCCGCGCCAGTCAGGTTTTCAAGAAAGCGGTCTCGCAGGACCCTCAACTGCCCCGGGCGCACTTCTTCGCGGGGCTCGCATTGTTGCACGCCGAACAGCCTGCGGAGGCAGGCGGTGAATTCGAAGCCCAGCTGGCGATCTCTCCTGATGACAGTGAAGCAAAATACAACCTGGGATACACCTACCTGTTGCTGTCACAGATCGAGAAAGCGGCCACTACTTTTGATTCCGTTCTCAAGACCGACCCGGATAATTCCAACGCGCACTATCAGCTGGGCAAGATCCTGCTTGACAAGAACGAAGTGCCGCAGGCCATCGCGCACTTGGAAGCGGCCGAGCGGCTGGCTCCGGACTCGGATTTCATTCACCTGCAACTGCAATCTGCTTATCGCAGATCCAGCCGCTTGAGTGATGCTGACCGGGAGCTGGTTCTATATAAAGAGTTGAAGGCCAAGAATCGGCAGAAGACATTGCCACAACCCAACCCTGACAAAAGATCAGAAGACAAACCATAAAGTGCAAATGAGGATCAGCCTTCACGCGCTTGTGCGGTTATCGATGTTGGCCTCCCAACTGGTTGCGGCATCATCTTCAGGCGCGCAAAAACAGCTCGTTCAGTCGTCGGGCAATAAGAGCGTGGTCTGCCATGACCGCAAAGTGCCGCAATTGGAAGACGTGACAGCGGCCACCGGCATCAGGTTTCGCCACATATCTGACCCTGAAAAAAAATACATTGTGGAATCCATGAGCGGCGGCGTCGCGATCATTGATTACGACCGTGACGGTTGGCCTGACATTTACTTCACTAATTCCCCCACTGTTGACATGGCCAATAAGGGCCAAAAAAGTCGGGGCGCTCTCTATCACAATAACCATGATGGGACGTTTACTGACGTCACGGATAAAGCCGGGATCGGCACTCCGTGTTTCGCATTTGGAGCGATTGTTGGGGATTACAACAATGATGGCTGGCCGGATATTTATGTGACCTGCCTCGGAGGTAACGTCTTATACCGTAACAATGGCGACGGCACGTTTACTGACGTCACAGCCAAAGCTGGGGTCGCTGACGGCCGATGGTCGAGCGGCGCGAGCTTTGGGGATTATGACGGTGATGGTTTCGTCGATCTGATGGTCGTGAACTATGTGGACTTTCACCTCAATGACCTGCCTAAGTTCGGTAGCAATCCGACATGCACCTACCGTGGCGTTGCTGTGCAGTGTGGTCCGCGTGGACTGAAAGGTGGTGGCGACTCCTTGTTTCATAACAACGGGGACGGCACATTCACTGACGTTTCCAAAAGCGCAGGCGTCGACGATCCCAGTGGTTATTACGGCATGGGTGTTGTGTGGGCAGACTTTAATGATTCCGGCCGGCCGGACATCTATGTGGCCAATGATTCCACTCCCAACTTCTTGTACAAGAATGAAGGAAACGGAAAGTTCACAGACCTCGGCCTCGAATCAGGCACTGCCGTCAGCGAAGACGGTTCAGAACAGGGCTCGATGGGAATCGCCATCGGCGACTACAACCATACGGGCAGGCCGTCTATCTACATCACGAATTTCAGTGACGAATATGACACGCTCTATCGCAATGACGGCGACTGGAATTTCCATGATGTCTCCTACCGCTCCGGCGTGGCCGCGCCTTCAGTCGCCGGTGTGAAGTGGGGCACCGCGTTCGCAGATCTCGACAATGATGGGTGGCTGGATCTCATCACCGTGGCCGGACACGTCTACCCTCAGGTGGATGTTCTTCCCGCACTGGGAGGTTATCGACAATCTAAGATCCTGAATATGAATCAAGGGGACGGTACTTTTTGTGACGCCAGTGCCCAGGCGGGCCCCGCGCTGCAGCAGAAACGCGTGTCGCGCGGCTTGGCAGTCTCTGATCTATTCAACAATGGCAACCTTGATGTAGTGGTGAATGACTTGGATGGCCCACCTTCGATCCTGCGAAACTTAGGGATCGCCGGTCGCCATTGGATCAGTTTCGAGCTCGCGGGCACGAAGAGTAATCGCCTGGCGATCGGAGCTCGGATCAAGCTGACTGCGGGCGGTATGACCCAGACTGACGAGATTCACAGCGGTGGTAGTTACCTCTCCCAGAACGATCTGCGGATTCATTTTGGATTAGGGGCGGCGACCGTGGTCGATTCGATTGAGGTGCGCTGGCCTTCCGGCAAAATAGACGTTCTCAAGGGGCTCGCGGCCGATAAGTTTTATTCAGTCTTGGAGGGCGAAGGCGTTGTACCCGCTGAGCGGATTCGACCTGCCTCGATAAAGTCTTCTCGATGAAGATGCGAGTTTGGTCGCCAAGAGCAAGGATAGAAGGCTGGTCCTCGCACTCTGGAACCGCGTGCCGCTGGAGCAGTTCCGGCGCGGATAAAGTGTTTGACGTTCAGCTTCCGTAAAGCCTAGCATCATTTGCCGAAAAGCTTTTTCTCGCGAGGATTCGGCCCAACCATCTCAAAGTGTACGGGCTAGTTTGGTGGTTGTGGAAGTGAGTAGTGAATACGCTCTGCCAGGAGAAACTGATGCCTCCAAGCGCTGTCACCTTGCAGCACAAGACACTCGAGAACATTGACATCGGCATCATCGTCGTTTACTTCATCCTCATCTTCGGCATCGGCTATTACTTTGCCCGCCGCGAACGCTCGTCCGAGGATTATTTCCTCGCCGGGCGCAACGTGGGATGGTTCGCCATCGGCGCTTCGCTCTTCGTCTCCAACATCTCGACCGAGCACTTCATCGGCCTCGCCGGGTCCGGAGCGTCTACTGGCCTTGCCGTCGGACATTTCGAATGGCTCGCCTGCCTCATCGTGCTCATCTTAGGTTGGGTCTTCGTCCCGTTCTATCTGCGCTCCAACGTATTCACCATGCCGGAGTTCCTCGAGCGCCGTTTCAGCCGCTCCTGCTCGGTCTATCTCGCCGGCATCTCCATCCTGGCCTACATCTTCACGAAGATCTCCGTGCACCTTTACGCCGCCGCCGTGGTGCTGGAAAAAGTTGTCGGCTGGAACCCCATGACCGCCGCGCTGATACTCATCGTCGTCACCGGCATTTACACCATCGCTGGTGGGCTGGCCGCGGTGATCTACACCGACCTCGTCCAGACCATCATCCTCATCATCGGCGCGGTGATACTCACCGTCATCGGCCTGGATAAAGTCGGCGGCTTTGAGGCCTTGCGTCACGCCGTGCCCGCCAACTACATGCACATGATCAAGCCCATGTCCGACCCCGACTTTCCCTGGACCGGCATCTTCTTCGGGGCACCGATCCTTGGCATATGGTATTGGTGCACCGACCAGGTCATTGTGCAGCGCGTGCTCTCGGCCAAGGACGAGGGCCACGCCAAGGCCGGTACCATCTTCGCCGGATTCCTGAAGATCCTGCCGGTGTTTATCCTCGTCCTCCCCGGCCTCATCGCCTTCGCGCTCTATCGCGACCAATTCATCGTGAAGAACGGCGCCGTCACCAACGGTGACATCGCCTATCCCATGCTCATCATCAACCTGCTGCCCGCGGGACTGGTCGGCGTGATGATCGCCGCGCTGATGGCCGCCCTGATGGGCGCCATGAGTTCGGTCTTCAACTCGGCGTCAACATTGGTGACACTCGACTTCTATAAGAAGATCAAGCCGGACGCCACCGAACGCCAGCTCGTCACCTTCGGACGCTACGCCACCGGCATCCTCGTCATTCTCGGCATCCTCTGGGTGCCGTTCATCAAGTACATCAGTTCGCAACTATATATATATCTGCAATCGGTGCAGGCCTACATCAGCCCGCCCATCGCCGTCTGTTTCATCTTCGGCATCCTTTGGCCGCGCATGAACGCCAAAGGCGCCATCAGCTCCCTGATGACCGGCTTCGTGATGGGCACCGTCCGCTTCGTTTGTGAAGTGCTCGACAAGAACCATCCATTTGACTCCTCCGCCATCCGCTGGCTGCTCGCCATGAATTTCCTGCACTACGCCATCTTCATGTTCGTGGTCTGCGCCACCGTGATGGTCGCGGTCAGCCTGGCGACGCCCGCGCCAGAACGGTCAAAGCTCGCAGGCTTGACCTTCGCCACTGCGAGCGCTCGTCTTGACATGACTGCTGTTCCCGGACACCGCGTAGAGATCGCTCCCGAGAGTTCGCTCCAGCACAACATCAACGTGGCCGCCAGCGTTTTGCTCGTGATCACCGTGGTCGGACTATGGATCTACTTCCGCTAGAGACCGCGTTTACTTTGAAAATGAATTCGCTAGAATGCGATTGCAGACGGGACTGTTAAGATGGTGCGCAAAGAGAAAGATTGACCCGTTGTCATTCCCAACCAGCATGACCTGCGATACATCCCTACCGTTGCGCATCGATGCCCTAGTCAAGCACTTCGGCCAGGTGAACGCCGTTGACGGCATCACGCTCGAATTGCGCAGCGGAGAATGTCTGGGACTGCTTGGGCCAAACGGCGCGGGCAAGAGCACTCTCATCCGTAGCATCGTCGGCCGTGTGATTCCCGACGCCGGCACGATCTTGATTTTCGGTGCGAAGGCCGATTCGACGGCCGCCCGCTCGACGCTCGGATGGGTCCCGCAGGAACTGGCGCTCTATCCCAGGCTCACCTGCCGCGAAAACCTCAGAGCGTTCGGTCGTTATCACGGGCTAAGCGGTCCCGTGCTTGAGCAGGCCGTGGCCCGATGCCTCGGTTGGTCCACCCTGACCGACCGTGCTGATGAGCTGGTCAAGAACCTTTCGGGAGGCATGAAGCGCCGCCTTAACATGGCAGCTGGTCTCATTCATCAGCCGAAGCTGGTCTTGATGGATGAACCAACCGTGGGCGTCGACCCGCAATCGCGCCACAATATTTTCGAAATGATTGAGAAACTACGGGGCGAGGGCATGTCGCTCATCTACACCACGCACTACATGGAAGAAGCCGAGCGTCTGTGCGATCGCATCGCCATCGTCGATCATGGCAAGATCATCGCGCTCGGCACGAGCGAAGAGCTCGTCCACAACGCATTCGGCACGCGCAGTCAAGTGCTGGTGCATTTTGGCGGCTCGCCCGAGCGCGTCATCCCGTGGGTCGCCGCGCGCGGTGGCCAAACGACCGATGGCATTGCGCAGTTCACAATTGCGCATCCGGTCGAGATTGCAAGCCTGCTTGAGGATTCCGCAAAGGCCGGACTCGAATTGGTTGACGTATCACTGCGGAAGCCGAATCTCGAGTCGGTCTTTCTTCATTTAACCGGAAGGGAGTTGCGCGACTGATGTTCGCCATTATTCGCACTGCCATGGTTTCCCTGCGTCGCGACAGGGGCGCGCTCTCCCTGAGTTTCATTTTGCCAGTTGTCTTCTTCAGCATTTTCGCTGTTATCTTCGGCGGACGCCGAGACACTACACCCAAAATCCGTGTACTCGTTGTCGATGAAGATCACAGCCGCGCCTCTGGGCGGCTGGTTCAGGGTCTGAAGCAAGAAGGTTCGCTGGTGGTGAAAACTCGGCCGAATCCTGTGAACGATATCGAACAACCTGAATACACTGCAGCTACTGCGGAAACAGCGGTCAAGGAGGGAACTGCGCCAGTTGCTGTAATCATTCCCCACGGTTTTGGCGAGAATCCAATTTCGTTTAGCCCCGCAGATACCAATCGCGCGACTATCCAACTGCTCAAAGACAGCAGCGACATGATTGCGCCGCAAATGATCTCGGGTCTGCTCCAAAAAGTTGCCATGACGTCGATGCCCGACCTGATGGCTGACCAGGGATCAAAATATTTCGACCAATCTACCGGCGGCCTAACGCGTGAACAGCGCGATCGGTTGAACGAAGGCATCCGTCATTTGCGGGAGCGCCAAGAGAGCGGCGCCTCCACTTCCGTCCCTGCCAACGAGGGCGGCGGAATCATTGCGGTTAAAGCCCGCGCCGTTGTCGGCGAAAACAAGAACAACCCCATGGTCTCGTTCTATGCCGCTGCGATCGGGGTCATGTTCCTGCTCTTTACTGCAAGCGGCTCGGCGGGAGCGTTGCTTGACGAGGCTGAGAGCGGCACGCTCGACCGCGTCCTCAGTTCGCGGGTCACCATGACCTCGCTGCTGTTGGGCAAACTCACTTACAATTCGTTGCTGGCCTTCTCGCAACTCGTAGTGATGTTCCTTTGGGGATGGGCGGTGTTCAAGCTCGACTTTTGGTCGCACATTCCGGGATTCATGGTGATGGGCGTCTGCACATCGGTGGCCGTGGCCTCTTTCGGCATGTTGCTGGCGAGCATCTGTCGCACGCGCGCCCAACTGGGCGCACTCTCAACGCTGGTCATTCTTATTATGTCGTCCATAGGCGGCAGCATGTTCCCACGCTTCTTGATGCCAGAAGCGATGCAGAAGGCGGGTTTGCTGACCATCAACGCTTGGGCCATTGACGGATTCACAAAAATCTTCTGGCGGGACGAGCCGATCTCTCATCTCTGGCCGCAGGTTCTGGTTCTCGTAGCGATTGCCATCGCGCTCTTCTTAATCGCCCGTAGAGTGGCTCGGCGATGGGAAGTCGCATAGTTTTTTACTTCGTCCGTGAACTCGCCGACTGTCGGGTGTGTTGGTTTATGGTTGCGCCTCCTTTCAAGGAGGCTCGTTACGTGTAGACGAATTTGTAGCTGAACAGAGCACCAAAGAGCCACAATCGTCTAATCTCGCTGGCCCTTCAACCCTTAGAAGAGAGCTTCACGAAAAGGGGCAATCTGGGGGCAGTA
>Ga0207074_1152_pt1 | contig 10727 bp, 11 predicted proteins | sample Alteio_BWMinHeat_66_FD_153567 | JGI IMG/M metagenome (GOLD analysis project Ga0207074, IMG submission 153567) | Enriched cells from forest soil in Barre Woods Harvard Forest LTER site, Petersham, Massachusetts, United States -... | ecosystem: Environmental > Terrestrial > Soil > Temperate forest >...
GGCACGGGACGCGCGCGCATCAATGTGGCGCGCACCGTGTCACGAACGAAATCGTGGATGAATGCCTGCTGACGGAAACGGACTTCAGTCTTGGCAGGATGAACGTTCGCGTCGACCTCTTCTGACGGCAGCTCGATGAACAGCAATACAACGGGAAAGACTGTGGGCGGAAGAATGTTGCGATATGCCTCAGTCAACGCGTGCTGCACCAGGCGGTCTTTGATCAGGCGTTTGTTGACGAATATGTAGATCGAGTGGCGGTTGAGCTTTTGAATCTCCGGCTTCGACACAAAGCCGTGCACGCGGAGTTTGCCGGGCTTGGGTTTTTCGTAATCCTCATCGCGTCGCCAGGGCGGAGGTTCGGGCAATCCAACGCGTTCCAGCTCTGCCTCTGCGGCAACGGGCAGAAGCTGATCGAGAGTGTCTTTGCCGAAGACCTGATAAATCCGCTCCGAATAATTCTTGACCGGGGGGGCAACTAGCATCGCATTAGTCGACGAATGCAACTCGAAGTGCTTCTCCGGATGCGCCAGCGCATAATGCGTGACCAATGACGCGATGTGGGAAAGCTCAGTCGATTCTGCTTTCAGGAATTTCTTGCGCGCTGGCGTGTTGAAGAAAATGTCTTTGACGGTGACGGACGTGCCTTTGGGAAGCCCGGCTTCTTCGACTTTGTGGAATTTGCCGCCGGCGATCTCAATGATCGTCCCAGCATTCTCTTCCTCGGCACAAGTTTCGAGCGTAAGGCGCGATACCGAGGCGATCGAGGGCAAACCTTCACCGCGAAATCCCAGCGTTGAGATAGTGAGCAGATCTTCGGCGTCGCGAATCTTGGAAGTCGCGTGGCGCTCGAAAGCGAGCATGGCATCGTCGCGCACCATCCCCACACCGTTGTCAATCACCTGCATCAGCTTCTTGCCACCGGCTTCCACTTGAATGCGGATGCGGGTGGCGCCGGCATCGAGTGAGTTTTCTAGAAGCTCCTTCACCACGGATGACGGGCGTTCGACGACCTCTCCGGCGGCGATCTTGTTGGCGGTATTTTCCGAGAGTACGTGGATGCGGCCCATGGGTGGATGCGAGTATTTTAGTGGATGCGGATGAAAGCACCTAGCAGCTAGCATCAAGCATCTGGTAGCAACCCACCGTCGCTTGACCAAATGAGTGCGCTACTTGATGCTCGGTGCTAGATGCTCGATGCTATCTTTGCACTCCGCCCAGGCCCTTCAAAGCCTCCACGATACGCGCCGACCATTGCACAACCTCGTCGTCCCGTAATGTGCGGTCGTTCGATTGGAAGGTCACGCGCAAGAGCATTGAATATTTGCCGGTCTCGATCTTGTCGCCGCTGTAGACCTCGGCAGGGACAACACTGGACAGTTCAGCAATCTTGAGCGCATGGACAGCGGTGGTGATGCGGTCGAAAGTAGCAGACTTGGCGAACAAGAATGAGAAATCGCGTTCGACCGCGGGATACCGGGAAAGACGCTCGTAGCGCGGGGCGTGGAGCCGCACGGCGAGCAGTTTTTCCAGCGCGATCTCGGCAATGTAGATGTCCTGCTTGAACTTTCGAGCAGCAGCGATTTGTGGATGAAGCTGCCCGAAGCGCGCGAATGCGAAGCCATCAGCGACGGCTTTGGCGCTGCGTCCGGGATGGAATTGGATCTGGCCGACCTCGTTGGCATCCGCGGTGAAGCTGAGATGGCTGAGATCGAAGTGTGACAGCAGAGTTTCGACGTCACCTTTGAAGCGCAGAAATACTTGAGTCGCATCGGCAGAGGAGATCGCAGAGGCAGTTGCGCCGATGCATAGTGCGTCATGTTCGTCAACAGTAGCATCGCCGCGTAGAGAGAAGACGTGGCCCGATTCGAAGAGGCGCACGATGGTTGAATCCGTGCCGCGATTAAGATTGCCGGCGATCATCTGTAACATGCCCGGAACAAGCGACGCACGCATCGAAGCCGCTTCTTCGCTCAGTGGATTAGCGACCTCGACGATCTTCGTGCTCGGTGAAGCGAACGCGGCGGACTCTTCTTTTGCGATGAACGTGCTGCTCATGGCCTCGTTGTAGCCAAGAGCGAGCAATGTCTCGCGGATATTCTCCCGTTTCGTTGTCTCGGGCGGCTCGACGACTGCGCCGGAGAATCCGGGCAGGGTGTTGGGAAACTTGTTGTAGCCATGGATGCGCGCGATCTCTTCGACGAGGTCTATCTCGCGCTCCACGTCTAGGCGCCAAGTGGGAAGAGCAACACCGTATTCGCCCGCGTTGCGAGCTAGAATGAAGCCCAGTTTCCGCAAGATCGCTTCGATCTCAGTCGCAGCAATTTGTTTACCGAGGATGCGCGCTACTTCGCTGACACGCAGGTTGATGGGTCTCCGCACGAAGACATTTGGGGTGACGTCAATGATCTCTCCCTCAAGTTCTCCACCGGATTCCAAAATGATCTCAGCAACGAGTTCAACGGATTCCGGACACGATGCCCAATCCGCGCCGCGCTCAAATCGATGGGATGCGTCAGTATGTAATATGTGGCGGCGCGAAGTTCGGCGGACGGCAGCGGGATCGAACCACGCCGATTCAATGAGGATGTTCTTGGTCGATTCGGTGATCATCGTGTCCCAACCGCCCATCACGCCGGCCAATGCGACGGGCTTGCGCGCGTCGGCAACGACGACGTCCTCCGGATGCAACTTGCGCTCGACGCCGTCGAGCGTCTTCAATGTCTCGCCGGACTTGGCAAGACGAATGATGAGCTTGCCGCCCTCGAGCTTGTCCAGGTCGAACGCATGGGTGGGCTTGCCCATCATTAATAGGACGTAATTCGTTGCGTCGGCGGCGCTGTTGATGAGTTTTTGTTCGACCTGCGCGAAGCGTTTGCGCACGCGCTCGCCGGACTGGCCGATCTTTACATTGCGGATGACTTGTCCGCTAAAACGGGTGCAAAGTTCGGGTTCTTGGATCTCAACGCTGGCGTTGGTCTTCCCTTTCGCCGCAGGAAGTTTGGCCGAAAGTGGCTTAAGGTCGAGACCGTGGATGGCAGAGACTTCACGCGCGATGCCGTAGTGGTTCATCGCGTCCACGCGGTTCGTGGTGATGTCCATCTCGTAGAGGGTGGAATCGCCCTCGCCGCGAACTGACTCCACCGCGATGCCGGCAAGGGTGAGGTCGTCCGCAAGTTGGCGGGCCGAGACCTTGTAGTCGACGAATTCGCGCAGCCAGTCAGGAGATATCTTCATTTCTTCTCGGTATCCAATATCTCTGACAGCGCGGGCAACAATTGTTCCATGTTCTCCACGTGGTTGGGCAAATGGGCAATGATGTCGGCATGAACAAGTTCGGTCAACAATTGTGACAACTTTGCTTTGTCCTGCGGACCGGCGAGCTGTAGCAGCTCCCACATGCGAATGCGATGATTGTCGGCGATCTGCCAAAAGTCACAGATGCTCGCCGCGACCGTGGTCAGCAGTTCCCTCTTGGCGTCCGGCATAACGCGCATGAGCGTGGCGGTGACGCGCGCGACCTTGTCCTCGATGCGATGGAGTTGATCGAGTTCGGCCTCGGTCAGCTTCATGTCATTGGGCAATGAGCTCATGCGAACTGCTCCAGAAAGCGCACGTCGCCGTGGTAGAAGAGCTGGATGTCGTCGATGCCGTACTTCAGCATAGCGATACGGTCGACGCCCATGCCGAAGGCGAAGCCGCTGATCTTTTTCGCGTCGTAACCATTCGATTGGACAAATCCGAAGACGTTCGGGTCCACCATGCCGCAGCCGAGGAGCTCGATCCAGCCACTGGCTTTGCATAGACGACAGTTCTCGGTGGCGCTGAGTCTTCCCGTGCCGCCGCATTTGAAGCACGATATCTGCACGTCAGCGCTGGGCTCAGTGAATGGAAAGAAGCTGGGATAGAAACGCGTCTTCACGCTGGAGCCGAAGAGTTCTTTCATGGCGTGATCAAGCGTGCCCTTGAGGTCGCAGAAAGTAATGTTGGTGTCGACGGCGAGCCCTTCCACTTGGTGGAAGACGGGCGAGTGCGAAGCATCGGCCGCGTCATTGCGATGGACTTTGCCGGGAATGACGACGCGCACCGGCGGAGGTTGCTTCTCCATGGTGCGTATCTGCACGGGCGAAGTATGCGTGCGCAGCAGCAGGCGGTCGCGCTGCGGCTTCTTCTCTTGCCCGGCGATGAAGATGGTGTCTTGCGTGTCGCGCGCGGGATGGTTCGGCGGAAAGTTCAACGATTCGAAGTTGTAGTAATCCGTTTCAACCTCAGGCCCTTCTGCAACGGAGTATCCCATGCGCTGGAAGATCCTGACGATCTCATTCATCGTCCGCGCGATAGGATGTTGTGCGCCAATGGGACGCTTGATGCCGGGGAGGGTGACGTCAATGCGTTCCGAGTCGAGTGATGGACCAGACGAAAGCCGCTGTTCCGCCGCGGCTACAATCTCCTCGACCGCGGTCTTAATGGAATTGACGCGCGCGCCAACGTCGCGCTTGGCGTCTTTGGGCGCAGCCTTCAGCCATTGGTCGTTGATCTGCGTGAGCACTCCGTTCTTGCGCGCCATCCAGCGGTCGCGAAAAACTTTGTACGTCGCATCATCTTTGACGGCGGCCGACTCGGATTCACACTCAGCGATGAGTGTGGCCGTGGCGCGGTCCAGCGCGGCGGGAGAGAAGTCGTCGAGTTGAGGAACGGTATAAAGCAAAGTCGAAACCTGGCCGCGGATCAACGGGAATGAACGCGAATAGAACTATAAATGAAAAAGGAGATGCTTTTGCGCATCTCCTTCGTTCAAACTACTACGATTGGTTTACGCCGCAGATGCTTTCCCTAATGCCGCTTTCGACTGCGACACCAGGCTGGCAAAGGCCGCCGCGTCCTTGGTGGCGATGTCAGAGAGTATCTTGCGGTCGAGTTCCACGCCCGCCTTCTTCAGTCCGTTGATGAAGGTGCTGTAGCTCATGCCATTCTGCTTGGCAGCCGCGCCAATGCGGACGATCCAGATGGAACGGTATTGCCGCTTCTTCTGTTTGCGTCCGAAGTAGGCGAACTTCAGTCCGCGTTCGACGGATTCTTTGGCTGAACGGTAGAGTTTTGATTTTGTGAGGAAATAGCCGCTGGCTTTTTCCAGTATTCTTTTCCGCTTGGCGCGGCGTTTGGTTCCACGTTTTACGCGAGGCATGTAAGTTCCTTCTTTTTATTCAGGACGACTATGCGTCCCTCGTTGTGCGGCTGGAGGTAAAAGAACTCAAGAAGTTCAACCTCTTCACTCGCTTGTTTCAGGAGAGCTGTTCGTTATCCCATCACTGGAATCCCGCCGCTCTCACCGTCCCCGATCGTTTCTAGGAGGGTTCGCAGCAAGCTGCTTCACCCTCGCGCTTTGCTCGAGCAATACGGCTCTCGCTCCGCGCTCACCCTAGTAGGGGATCATGCGTTTGATCTTCGGCGTGTCCGCATCGCTGACCAGTCCGGACATATCCAGCTTGCGCTTGGTCTTGGTGGACTTTGAGGTCAGGATGTGGCGAATGAAAGCGTGGCCGCGCTTAACTTTGCCGCTGGCCGTCTTCTTGAAACGCTTCTTCGCGCCTGAGTGAGTCTTTAGCTTATATCCCATGTGTTTCTTTCGTTTGATCTGAAAAACGGCCACGTATTCCGATGGCCAGCCTGTACAAAACAAAGCGCCCACGGGTGTGAGCGCGTGTAAATAGTATAGCAAAAAGGCGCGTTCCATGCTTTGACCGCAAGAGCCGGATAGAGGCCCTGCTGTTAGGCAGCTAACTTCGGTACATGCACAAGACGATTGAACCAACCATCCTCTATTTTGGCACTCCTGTGGCCCTGATCAGCACGCTCAACGAAGATGGCTCGGTGAACCTGGCGCCCATGTCGTCCGCTTGGTGGCTGGGCTGGAGTTGCATGCTGGGCCTGGGCGCCATGGGCAAGACCTCAGAGAACCTCGTCCGCAGCAGGGAGTGCGTGATCAACCTGCCTTCGGCAGAGCAGGCGTCGAATGTCGACCGGCTGGCCATGACCACGGGCAAAGATCCGGTCCCGGAGAAAAAACAACAGTGGGGATACCGCCATGAAAAGCAGAAATTCGAGCTGGCCGGGTTTACGCCGGTGCCGTCACTCGAGGTAGGCGCGCCGCGGATCGTTGAATGTCAGGTGCAGATGGAGGGTGTGCTGCATGAGGTGCGTCCGTTCGGGAAGAACGTGAATGCGAACGCGTTTGAGATCCACATCGTGCGTCTGCATGTGGAAGAGAGCCTGCTGATGGAGAACGGCCGACACATTGACCCGGTAAAGTGGCGCCCTCTGATCATGAGCTTTTGCCGGTTCTTCGGCGTAAGTGAAGAGGTTCATCCGTCGCGGTTGGCGGAATCGAATTTCATGAAAGCTGTCCAGAATGGTACAGCGCCAACGGCTGCCCGGCCACGAGACTAGGGGCTTAGGAATCCGCTCATTTCCGGGGAGCATCCAACGCGCAATGGCAAAATCAGGGCAGCTCTTAGTATCCATAGCTCTTCTCTTACTCGCGCCTTTTGCCCATGGCGAGCAAGTGACCGTCCGGCATCGCGAAGGACTGGTTCATGGATTCTTGGTCCTGCGGTCGGTCGAAACCGGAGAGGTCATAGCCGAGGGCGAACTGCTGCAGAGTGCGCAGGGCGACCTGGTGACCAGCGAGTTGGTCTTCCACTTCAAGGACGGATCCGTGCACGACGAAACAGCTGTCTTCTCAGAGCGCGGCAGGTTCCGGCTGGTGAGTGACCACCTGGTGCAAAAGGGGCCGTCATTCAAGCGCCAGGTGGAGATGACCATTGACGACAAGTCCGGCCATGTGAACGTGCGTTACACCGAAGAGGACGGGAAGGAAAAGACAATCGATGAGACACTGAAGCTGCCGCCCGACATCGCCAACGGATTCACGCTCACGTTGTTGAAGAACCTGGAAGATGCTGACGCGAATCTGTCGATGGTGGCGGCCACTCCCAAACCGCGATTGGTGAAGTTAATCGTCACGGCCAGCGGTGAAGATGCGTTCACTACCGCCGGCACGACGCGAAAAGCCACGCATTACGTTGTGAAGTTCGAACTCGGCGGCATCACGGAATGGCTGGCACCGCTGCTGGGCAAGGAGCCGCCTGACGTTCATGTGTGGATCTTGCGCGGAAAAGCGCCGGCGTTCGTGAAGTCCGAGGGGCCGCTTTATGCGGGAGGCCCGATCTGGAGGATCGAATTGACCAGCCCAGTGTGGCCGAAAGAGCGGGCGGAGAAGTAGCGAATCAGTCGAGTGGTTTGCGATTCGCCAAACAGTTTGCAGCTGAGCCGCCGGAATCGTACCAAATGATGCCTTCTTCGCTCGTGCAGTAGGCATAGGTGCCGCTCTCGCCGGGTTCATTCGGGATACCCGCGAACTTGTATCGGGTCGCAACCCCGCTCGAGTTCCGCGTGCAACCGGTAAGAAAAAAGCGATATCCCGCATAAGGTTCGCCTGTCAAAAAACCCAAGGTTCCCAAGTCGCTACGTAGGTCGTCCTTTTTCCATCCAGCGGGAAGCAGAGCTGAGAGGTCACAAGCAAACCCTGTTTCCGGATGAGTAGCCGCATAGTCTTTCTGGAGAGTGTTGAATTGACGGTTTTTTCCGACGGCGACCGCCTGATTCTTAGCCTGACGTGTGTCGACAAACATAGGCGTAAATATCCATGCGGCGATCAACAACAATGCAAAAAACAAAAACGCGCCCACGAGGACGCGTTTGATGATCTTATTTTGCACGGGATCCTACGCTTGCTGCGCGGTCGGCGGGGCCTGCTGTGATGATGGCGGAGCCTGCGGCGGCTTGGCTTTAGCTGCCTTCACCGGCTTTACGTCCTTCTTGGCCGGGACCAGGATGGCGTGCATGGTATTGCCTTCCATGCGCGGAGCGAATTCCACCATCGCCTTGTCGCCCAGTTCGCGGATCAGGCGGTCGATCACTTCGCGTCCCAGGTTGCGGTGGGTCATCTCGCGGCCCTTGAAGCGCAGGCTGGCCTTGACCTTGTCACCTTCCGCCAGGAAGCGGATGGCATGGTTCTTCTTGGTCTGGAAGTCATGCTCGTCCACATTGATGCTGAACTTGACCTCTTTGAGCTGAATGTTCTTTTGTGTCTTTTTGGAGGCTTTGTCCTTCTTGCCTTGCTCGTAGAGGAACTTGCCATAGTCCTGGATGCGGCAGACGGGCGGCTGCGCGGTGGGAGATATCTCCACCAGGTCCAGGCCTTTTTCTTTGGCTGCTTTTATGGCTTCGAAGATGGGCAGGACGCCAATCTGTTCGCCTTCGGCCCCGATAACACGGACTTCACGGGCGCGGATACGGTCATTGATACGAATAAAACGTTTATCGATGCAGAGCCTCCATCATGCCAGCGGGCGGGCCGGCAGAGAGAAAAGTATAGCATGCATGCCGAGAAAAGCCTTTTAACCACGGAGGCACGGAGAAAGACTTTAGGGGCCTTGACGTTGTCGTTCAGCGAGACTGAACCGTTAACGCATTAGCAGACTGGCACCGAGGAACTCCCCAAAAAAACTCCGTGTTCTCCGTACCTCCTTTGGTGAACAAAGGATTCGCGCTGCGATACACTTCTTCCCCTATGAGATCCCGACGTGAAATTCTGCAATACACGGGTGCGGCGCTGGCTGCGCTTCCCTTCGCCAAAGCTTTTGCGCAAGCATCGAAGCCGGAGGCCAAGTCGCCTGGCGGCCCCATCGTGGTCTCTACCTGGAATTTCGGCGTGCAGGCCAATGATGCTGCATGGAAGTTTCTGGGACATGGTGGACGCGCTTTGGATGCTGTCATCGCCGGTGTGGCCGTACCAGAGGCCGATCCAAAGAATCAGTCAGTCGGGCTCGGCGGGCTGCCGGATCGCGACGGCCACGTGACACTCGACGCCTGTGTGATGGATGAGAACGGCAATGCCGGATCAGTGGCATGCGTGGAACACATTGTTCATGTGGCGGCGCTGGCTCGCAAGGTGATGGAGAATACGCCGCACGTGATGCTGGTGGGCGAAGGTGCGTTGCAGTTCGCGCTGGCGAACGGCTTTCAGAAAGAGAACCTGCTCACGCCGGAATCGGAAAAAGCCTGGCGTGAGTGGCTCAAGACCGCGCAATACAGGCCAGTGGCCAACGTGGAGAATCATGACACCATCGGGATGGTGGCGCTCGATGCAGCAGGAAACCTCTCCGGCACGTGCACCACCAGCGGCATGGCTTACAAGATGCGCGGGCGCGTGGGCGATTCACCGCTTATCGGCGCCGGTTTGTTCGTGGACAACGAAGTGGGTGCTGCGACCTCGACCGGCTTGGGCGAAGAAGTGATCAAGATCGTGGGCTCGCACCTGGTGGTGGAGCAGATGCGGCTGGGCAAGTCGCCGGAAGAAGCTTGCCGCATCGCGGTAGAGCGGATCGTTAAGAAACATCCGCAGAAGCGCGAAGACTTGCAGGTGGGCTTCCTGGCGCTGAACAAGCAAGGCGAGCATGGCGCGTACTGCATCCAGAAAGGGTTTCAATATGCGGTGCGGTCGGACAGCGTGAACGCATTGATCGACGGGAAGAGCCACTTCGCATGACCGCCCAGTCGAAAAAAGTCCAGCTGGAGCTTTGCGTCTATTCGATCGAGTCAGCACTGGAGGCTGAGGCTGGCGGTGCGGACCGCGTAGAGCTTTGCGACAACCCGCCGCAGGGCGGCACGACGCCAAGCTACGGTATGATCCTGGCGGCGCGTCGTGCGCTGAAGGCGAAGCTGCATGTGATCGTGCGCCCGCGCGGCGGCGATTTTCTTTACTCGGCTGCCGAATTCGATGTGATGAAAAATGACATCGATGTCTGCAAGGATTTGGGCGTGCACGGCGTGGTCATCGGCATCTTGTTGCCGGATGGGACCGTTGACAAAGCGCGCACGCGAGAACTGGTGGAGCGAGCGAAACCGATGTCCGTCACATTTCATCGCGCGTTTGACATGACGGCAGATCCGCAACAGGCTCTGGAAGATGTGATCGAGACGGGATGCTCGCGCGTTCTGACCTCCGGCCAGGCGCCGACTGCGATGGAAGGGCGTGAATTAATCGCAAAGTTAGTGCAGCAGGCGGGCAAGCGGACCATCGTGATGCCCGGCGTAGCGATACGCGATCACAACATAGCTGAGTTGATGCGCACGACCGGCGCAACGGAATTTCACACCGCTGCCAGCAAGACGCTGGCGAGCGGCATGCGATATCGCAATCCGAACCTGAGCATGGGCGACGGAAGTTTTGCGGAGGAATACCGGATCACGATCGCGGACCGCGAGATGGTGCGGCGAATGCGCGAGGCCGCGGACGCGGCGACTCAGAATCCATAGCGGGCAATGATCTTGCCGTCAGAGCGGCGAATGAGTGCGATAGCGGCGCGTTGCGCGGGAAGGGTGATTTCGATCCTTGATCCAGTATCTGAGTCTCTCACGCTGACCTTCTGATCGACGTCTGACTCCGAAACGAAAAGGTATAAGACCGCATCTCTCATAACTTCTGGATAAACAAGAATGCTGCCGTTCGGCGCGCCGTCGGCTTCGATCTGAAACCTGGGAACGAACCCTGCCTTCTTAGCGGCGTAGCCGTATAACTTGCCAACGGCTTCAAGCTCTTCACTCAACTCGACGGGCGAAGCGACCCAGACGATGCTTCCCCGGCCCAAGTCGACCGTCTTGAT
>Ga0207074_1153_pt1 | contig 10723 bp, 13 predicted proteins | sample Alteio_BWMinHeat_66_FD_153567 | JGI IMG/M metagenome (GOLD analysis project Ga0207074, IMG submission 153567) | Enriched cells from forest soil in Barre Woods Harvard Forest LTER site, Petersham, Massachusetts, United States -... | ecosystem: Environmental > Terrestrial > Soil > Temperate forest >...
TGCGCGTGGCCAGTCGCTGCCCGGCGCGCCGGAGGTGGTGGCCCTCACGGCCATTGACCGTTGCGGCGTCGCCAGCCCGGCGGCCGTGCTGGAGCGCATGCTGAAGTAGAGACTGAAAAACCCGGTTCAACCACCGATGGACACAACTGGACACTGATAACCCGTGACAGTTCAGTTGATCCCCGAATGGACACTGCCGATCCAGCCTCCTGACGAATTGCGCAAGGGTTTGCGACGGCTTGAACCGCCTCATCGAACGTCGGGCCGCCCAACGCTCTTGGAACGCAGCGTTTACGCTGCCAGCCGTCCTCCTTGCGGGCGCGCGCCTTGAAACCCGGCGCGTCACTCCCTGCGGATAGCGGGCAGCCTGAAAGGCTGCGTTCCGTCCCACCGGGCGGGCGCTCTCCCCGGAGGAGTCAGGCAGCGGGTGGGGCGCTCGGGGCGCGGCGTTTGCGCTGCCAGCCGTTCTCCTTGCGAACGCGCGCCTTGAATCTGGGAACCATTCTCCTTGCGAGCACCTGGCAGCCTGAAAGGCCGCGTTCCGGTTCGCAGTGGGGCTGGCTGCCGCGCCGGCGAATCGGCTGCTGATCCGCGCCGGACAAAAGAGTGATTTTGGAAGGGCTGTAAGCCGAATTTTGTCTGCCCGGCCCGTGCGAGCGCCGGGGAGAGAATCATTTGTCTGAGCAGCCAATACCCGAAACCTGTTCCGCGAACGGAACGCGGAGCGGGCCGCTCCCCGGTTTCCTATTTGGCCTTGCACCCGATGGGGTTTTCCGTGCCTCCGCGATTGCTCTTGGAGCGGTGGGCTCTTACCCCGCCTTTTCACCCTTGCCGCCGGCCGAAACCGGCGGCGGTTTAAGTTTCTGCGGCACTTTCCGTCGAAAGGCTTTTCGGCCCTTCTCCCGCGTGTATCCCCTGCCCTGCGGCAAAGGTTACGCGGCATCGCGCCCTGTGGAGTTCGGACTTTCCTCCCCCGGCTTGCGCCGGAAGCGATTCTCCGCCCTTCCAAAATCGCGGCTAACCTACCCACAAAACCGCGTCATGGCAAGCGCGTTGCACGACAGGGAGTTGCACGGGAACTGCTGGAATTTCGCTGGTTCTTCGCTGAAGCCATAAGGCATGTCGATCGCACAGCGCAACGAAATCGCAACCACCAACTCCTCTCCTTTCTTCCCTCCAGGCCGGCCGCCAATGGACGAAAATGGACGTGGCTGTTTCCCCTTGAAACCTTTTGCCCCCGGACCCACTCTCGCTCCCGCATGGATCAAAACAGGCGGCGTTACCGCCTGTGGAGTGGTGGGCCGGCGGGAGTAGTGCCCTGCCGGCCTTTTTTTCAAATGTGGTTGGCGTGGAGACCCTGCGAGCAGCGTGCCTTGAAGCCCGGAACCGCGCTCCTTGCGAACGCCGGGCAGTCTGGAGGCGTCGTTCCTCTGTTTTGCCATAACCGCTCGCAAGTAGTGTGCGCCCGCGCTTGCGAGGCGGCTGCCTCGCAAGCCGAGGTCCGGCGAATTTGTGCTTTCGCGGGCCTGCCCACTGGAGGGAGGCGCTCGCATGGCCGTTTCTGCGGTGCGGCACAGGGTGTTCATTGCCCCCTTTTTCCTGGGGTGTTTACCCCATGGTAAATCAGCGGCGAATTCTCATGATGTGCCACTTATGGTCTTCGTTGACCCGAGGATTATGAGCGAGGCCTGCAATGTGGGGGGTGCGCTCGTTTTTGTCGAAATCGCTGCGGAAGGAGGAATTCCTGCGGCTCGTCAGGGGATTCAATGGGATTGAGATTGGGGAAAGTTTTTCAGCGGGCAGTAAAGCGGCGCTCGAAATAATTATTTGTTTCAGGCTTGCTTATGCCCGGCATTGCTAGAAATTCAATTCTGATATGAATCGCAGTTTGACCATTTTGATAATTGAGGACACGGAATCGGACGTGATTCTGTTGCGCCGGGCCCTTAACAAAGCGGGTGTCACCGCCCCGGTTCAGGTGGTCAACGATGGCGGGGAGGCGATCCGCTATCTGCAAGGCACAGGTCAATACGGGGATCGTGCCGCCTTCCCCTACCCGGGCGTGATCTTCACCGATTTGAAGATGCCAGGCATGGGCGGCTTTGAGCTGCTGCAATGGCTGCGAACGCATCCCGAGTGCCCGTTCGTTCCCGTGATTGTTTTGTCGGGCATGGCTCCCGACGAGGACATCAACCGGGCCTATCAAATGGGGGCGAACGCCTGCCTGCCGAAGCCAATGGATGCCGGCACGTATCACGAGATGATGCGAAAGGCTTTTGAGTTTTGGTCGTGCTGCCACTGGCCGGTGGTGGCCGAGAGTCTCCGGACGTGAGTTTGTGAGGTTGGCCGCCCCTGGTTAGCCAGCGGAATTCCAAAATACGACAGCGCCGAATTTCCTCGCCTTATATCAGAACTTGGAAACACTTCCAAGGTGGGGAAGAAACATTGCATCATGCTGACAGGCCTGCTCGTCGCCGTTCTGGGCGGGTTTGCGTGGCTGGTTTTGAGCCAGCCTCGCGAGCCGGTTTATCAGGGCAAGAGTTTGAGTGTCTGGCTTCAGAATTACGTCCGACCGCCAAAATTCGTCGGCGAGTTGCCAGGCCTTCGGGAAACGGACGAGGCGGTGCGCCAAATGGGAACCAACGCCATTCCCACTCTCTCGCGTATGCTTCGGGCGCGCGACGCCTCTTGGAAAGTTTGGTTGATGACCCTCGCCAAGAAACAGCGCGTCATAAGAATTCATTTCGTTCCCGCCACCGAGCGGCACATCCTCGCCCTTCAGGCGTTGAATGAATTGGATCATGACGCCGCCAAAGCGGGCGTGCCGGCTTTGATTGAGTTATACGACACCTCGCCTGATAATGCTTTTCGGCTCGCTGTCGTGAGCGCACTCGGCAGAATCGGTTCATCAGAAAGGATGATTTCTTCCCCACCAGCGCTCAGACTCGATCCATTCAACGCGACTAATAACGACCCTGACCCGCTCCTGACCAAAGCCCTGGTTCCCCCGCTGTTGCGCGGTGCAACCAACGCGAGTTCCGCTGAGTTGCGCGCGCAGAGCCTCTATGTCCTGACTCACATTCACGCCGAACCTTCCGTGGTTCTGCCTGTGCTGGTAAACGCGCTCAACGATTCCAGCTCCACAGTCCGTCGTGAGGCACTTTTCCGGCTTGTCGCAATGCCCGCCGAGCCGAAGCTGGCCGGGTTGGTCGTGCCCGCCCTTACCAGATCGCTGGCCGACTCGTCGGTCCCGACCGAATTTACAGCCATGGCTCTCGCCAAATACGGCCTGGAGGCCAAACCGGCTGTCCCCGCGTTAATAAAGTTCATCCAAGACCATCCCAACGACTCTCCCAGCTTTGACAATCCCACTCGTATCGTTGTCTCGTCCCTGAAGCAAATTGACCCCGAAGCCGCCGCCAAGGCGGGGGTGAAATGAAAACGGGCGAGCGAAGCCGCCTTCTTCGTTTTAACTCCGAACGAAGGGCTTGTTGGAAAACACTCGTTTTCTGACGTGGTCATTGCCATGTTGTGGCCGGCCGGAAGATCGTCCAAGCGACCGAAGATGCTGTAACCGATCGCCCGCTAATACCGAAGCGCCTGAAAGTCGAAGGTGATGGTGACGGACGCCGAGCGTGCCTTTGGACTGCGCTGGCAGAGCGGAGCGGCGACGGCGCTTTTCCCCGGTCCTCCCACCCTCCCAAAGCGGTGTCGTGCTTCGCGTGCCACCGCACTCCAAATTTGCCTTCCTCAGGGAGCGGCGTATTGGTGGTTTCGATCATCGCAGAGAACTCGCGGAGACTGGCCCTGGTGATTTTGCCCGGGGCTCCGTTGATTTCAGTTTCTCAACTGCAGTAACTCTTAAAATTTGCCGGGCTGCCGGATTGCCGGCGCATTTGTGTTTCTACTGGCATTCCAATACGCGTGAACCATTTCATTCGGATCCGCGCCTGCCCAAACAATCGGAAACCTGCTGCCGTCGGGACGTGTTACCGGCGAATTTTGATCGCCCCGCGCGGGATCAAACTTCCAGTCAATGGCAACTCTCTTCACGAGGGCGTCTCCATAATTGGTATCACCGGCATTAGCTCCGCGGAGTGTGATCTGTCCGCCCGACCCGGAATTCTGCACCGACAGAAGATCATTCCAGGATGACGGCCATCTCCCGTCGTGCGATTTCATATACTCGACGAGCAGCGTGCCTGTGTCCCACGCCGCGTATGCCTCCGGTATATGTCGCCAAGTGTAAAGCATACGATTGCCGACATGAGCCACGACACCAAAAACCGTTATGACAATCGTCAGGACAATGGCAACGGTGATTCTTCGGCGAAGTGACATAAGAATTCCGCTAACACAGAGGACCGGACAAACCTCGACCGACCGACCTGAACCGCGAGAGCGGGACTGGTCGCGCCGACTGCGACTGGCCCCGGCAATCTGTAGCGAGACGGTCTCACAGCAAAAGTTTAAGTGGAAACTGAAGGATCGGCAATCGTTTGCCCCAGCACAGTCTGGGGCATCGCGTGCACAACCACAGTCCCCGCGATGAAATCGTGCAGCGCCCATCTTTTACGGTTCGTAAGCAAGACAATAAGCTCACCCCACACCCAGATGTTCTGGACGATCTGCAACGGTTTGTACCACGCGGGCGCAAGTTCCACCATGCGCGTGGCTTGGCCCATAAAGCTGAGCGACTGGTACTCGGCATCGCTCATGTGAATTTGCGGAATCAGCAGGGCAATAGACATGAGCAGGCCGAAAAGGGCCTCGGGAAAATATCTTAGAAATGCCTCGCGATAGCCGACCGGCTCTCCGTCAAGCTTGCGAATGCGAATTCCCACGATGAGTTTGCCCGGCGTGCCGCCAAAGCGCCTGACCAAATAGACACTGTAAAACAACCCGAAAAGCTCCCCTGGAACCAGATAATACACCACGAACAACCGGTGTTTTCCATCCACCCACAGCACCAGTGCGCTCAATGGCAACAAAATGAGAACGTCCAGCAGAAGCGAACCCAGCCTGGGCCAGAATCCGGCGTAGCGAAGTGAGTTGGTATTCATTTTTTGTTCAATGGAAAAAGCGGCGACGGGGCACTCATGGTGAATTTGGCCGGGCATCGGAATCAGCCAAATGTTTCCAAATCTGCGTGAACCGCCGGCTCTGCCAGTAAAGAACGGGAGCGCTGAGGCAAAACCCGAGGCCCGCAAATAGAAACGGCGCGGCTTTGCCGGAGACGGCGGCCGCAGCCACAAAGCCGAGCCCCATGATCGCCCAGGCAGCGGCCAGCGCGAAATATACTCGCTCGGCGCGCCGGGCGATGGCTTGATCCGGTTCTTGCGAGCGCCAGCGCCGCCGCTGTTGCTCTATCAAACGCGCCGCTTTGAGATTGTCCATGGCGTTGGGTTGGTCATGCCAGCCTTTTCCGCTTTTTGCGACGCCTCCAGACGGAATAAACCTCCTGCGCAATGCAAAGGGGCATCATCACACGGACGCACACGACAGCGGCGAACAGGCCGGCAAGGCACAGGAGCGCAGTGGCAGCGCCGGCAAAGCTCCAAATTCCGAATACCAGCTTCAGCCAGCCGGAATTGGGAAGATGCAAAATCTTGTCAGTGGCGTTGTCGCGCCAGTGAAAAAAATTCACCGCCAGGCTGAGAAGAACCAAAACTGCCAGAATATCCTCTGTCATAATTGAATTTGGTTCGGAGTTGCCGTGACGCCCAAGCAGAAAGAATGTTTGCGGCTTCTCCGGTCAGGGCACTCTCTCGTCTCGGCCATGCAAAAGCAAGCTTTTAACGGGAGGGGGGAACGATGAGGTTGACCACGAAATACTCGAAACACGCGAAAGGGGAGGGATATATTTTGACCGCGGATGAACGCGGATGGGAATGGTTTTACATAAGGTAACGAAGTCAACGAAGGGGATGGGGATTGGGACCGCAGACCATGAGGAACAGGCAGAAGGGGAGCGGGATGAATTCCACGCTCCGACCGGCATCTTGAAATTCAAACGGTCACTGTGCTGTCGGGGCCGCTGCGGCTCGCAGAGCAATAGTGTCCGGCATGGTGGATGCTCGGTGGTCAGGCGGCGAGTTTGCGAGGTAACAAGCGGAGGGGGGAATGGGTATGGGCACCGGACTGAAGTTCAGGACGATCCGATTGGGCAAAGCGCCGCCCCTCCCGGAACCAGGGTGTTTAGGTCCAGGAAAACCGGTTCAGGATTTTTTTGCCGCCTTGCCCGCGCTGAGCGCTTTTTCCCGGGCGATGGCCGCCACCAGGTCCTTTTGCGTGAAGATCCCCAGGAAATAAAATTGCAGCGCCTCCCACATCCGCAGGGAGGGCCGCCGCCCCAAGTGCAACTGGAGCAGCACCGCTGCGATCAAAGCCAGATAAAGCTGGATGGCCACTCCGCGCGGCGACTCCGCCAGAAAATGCCGGCAGCGCAGAATGCATTTGATCCAGCGGAAAAACAGCTCGATTTGCCAGCGGTGGCGGTATGTCAAACTCACCAGCTCCGCCGGCATTTGTTCGGGGCTCTGGTTGGTCACCAGCATGAGCTGGCCCCCGGCGGCCAGGCTCACCCAGATCACCCGCACGCGCGGGCTGCGCGTCTTCTCCGATTTCCCCAAATATCCCCAGACCTGCCGCGTCACTCCGGCCGCCCGGTCCGCCGGGCTCACCGGCAGCTCCTCCGTCACGGTGACATGCGCTTGTTTCTCCCGCAGCCGCAGAATGAACCAGGCCCCGTAACGCTCCAAGAGCCGCAACAACCCGTAATCCTGGGAGTAATTGCGGTCGCCCACCTCACCCGTCCCAGGCTGCCAGAGGCCTTTCCACACCTGCCGCTCGCCCACCTTGGCCGTGGTGATTTTGGCCTCCACCGGAACACCGCTCAATCCATCCAGGCTCACATGCAGCCGGATGGCCGACTGGGGCTGGCCCTTGTGCCCCTGAAAATAAGCCCAATCCAGGCGGGGCAACACGTTAAACACGCTGCTGTCCACGATCCGCCATGGCGCCCGCCCCGGCCCGGCGGGCTGCCGGTCCTGCACTTGCGCGGCCAGTTCCTTGAAAACTTCCTCCAGCAAACCCGGTGCCACCAGATGCTGCACCTCCGAGAAAGTGCTCCGGCTGAAGGCGCCGCTGCCCACGCGGGCCCGGGCCGACTCCGTCTGGCTGAGCCGGCACAGGCCGCGCATGCTGTGAACCACCGGATTGAGCAGGCCATAGAGATAGAGGCTCAAATACTCCCGCTGCTGTTGCAACTGGCGCGCGCCGTCAGCCCCGGGGCGTTGGTACCGCTGGCGCCGGCACACCTTGCGCAGAGTCTTGTTGAAACTCTTGATCAAGCGCAAACCCTGCAAATCCGCGTCCGCCAGTTCGTCCACGCGCCCAGTAAAGCGGGAAGCCGTTACTGGTACAAGTTACAATCAGGTGACGGACTGGCAACGCCGCTGTGTCATTGCTCAAAAACAAACTGAGCATCCATTGTGCCGGACACTATTGCTCGCAGAGCCGCGATCCAAGGGAATCAATTAAAAAGGAAAAACTCCAAATAAAAAATTGGCGGACGGAAGTTAGTGTTGTTTGCCCTCTCCGGCCCAATGGCTTCCCAAGCCCGCCACGAGATAGAGTCCCAACATGCCAAAACCGCTTCGCGGTACGTGGTCCCCGAGCAAGGAGAGGGGGAATCGGTGTCCGGGTTCTGAGCATTCGCGGTTTCGAGTTCAGCACGAACTGGAGAAGGAATTTCCCCCGGCGCCCGGCCTTTGCTCGGAGCTTCCGCCACCTCTCGGAACTTCGGCGGAGAGCGGCCGACTCGTGAGAGGACCCGCAAACATCCAGTCAACTTTGTCGAGTGCGATACTCCCAAACAGAACCTGCCGTGACTCCAACAACCGCAATGGCGAGGGCAATGAGAGGCCGGAAAAGATTGGAAGCAGCGTCCAGGTGAAAGTACAGAACTGACGCGGCCGCGGCAATGAGCACGGAAACAATGAAACGCCACCACCGGAGCCAATCCACGAGGTAGGCAAACAGATAGACCAGAGTTTCCAAGACTGCACCCAAGATTATGTCCATTAGCATCAAGCCACCGAACAACCCATACTCAACGACCCGGGCCACTCGCAGCGCGGGTCGCAATCGGAGCATCCCGTCCCGGTTTGGCGCGGCGCGTGGTCAGTCTGCGTTGGCGCGCTTATGAATCCACTCCGTCCGTCGTCCCTTGCTCCATGACAATTGCGCAAGCAAAAAAGCTGACGAGCACCGAACCAGCAACCAGGGATAGCCACATCTCCCACAAACTCAAAACGCTCCACCCCTGCAATATGACATCCGGCTCGCTCATGGAACGACCAGCAACCACTTGCGGCACGGTGACTGGATGGTGAACCCACTGGCCAGGCTGCAAATAGTCGAGCGGAAGATCATCCGTGCAATTGTAGATGTGGTTTTTGATGAGCGCCTCCCATCCCCAAGCGCACGCAACGGTCGTTGCGGCAAGTGAACCGACAAACACTGCGAGCGAGATGAGCATGCGCATATTTGTGAACCGGGACGTTTTCCGGCCTCTCGGACCAAGGCACTTTCTCATTTTCAGCCGGTTAAAGCAAACAGAACGCCGAACGGAGGAATTGTCTGAGGTCCAAGATCATCGAGAGAATCCCGAAGTCAGCAGCGGCTAAAAACATCGAACGAAGAACGCCGAAGTGAGAGTTCTGCCGCCCTTTCAGGGCTTGGAAACTTACTAAACGATTTACCCAGGGCGGCGCTCGTGGGAACGAGCTTTGCCCTGGGCTTTTCTCTTTCGGGCTTTCAGCCCTGGGATGAATGATGCAATCCCTTTGCGATGTTTCAAATGGAATGCGGGATATTGTGAATGGTTTGGGCGCCCGCAGCATGGGTCAGCCCGCATTTTTGACTCTAAATCCATATTTCCGCGTGACTTTTGACAGCGTGTTGAAATCAAGAGCCTGCTTTACGGTCGCGAAAACACCAAACTCCATCAGGTCCGCAACGATCCGAAAGGGCTTCTGCTCCAGCTTCGCGGCCAGTTCGAGAACTGTCGTGTGCCCCGGGAGGACCACGACACCATTGACCGGCGGGAGCGGCTTGGTTGGCAAAGGTGTTGGCTTCATCACCGGTCGCGCCTGACCCTTCAAATACAAAACGTCAATCAGGTCCTTGCAGCCCTTGGGCAGCAGGTATCCGCGCCTCATGTATTCGTTTTCCATTTTCCACCCGTTGTGGCCGGCGAACCGGCCCACAAAAGGCGCGGGTTGCAACCGAAGCGCAATGTCCGGGTTCGCCACGGCGAGCGCAGGCCACCGGCTTATAGCTTTCGTCCCTGCCAAGGCTGAACAAGCCCCTTCCGACTCACCTGCCCGCCCGCCATGTCCCAAGGCTCATATTCGGGGCGGAGGCGGGCCGCGCCGGTGATAATCTTGCGGCGCATGGAAAGGTACCAAGGGAATCCAACAATCCAGATCATCGAGCATAATATGCCCAACACGACCGGCGAGTATGAAATGCCGGACTGGTATCTTTGAAGGCGCAATCGCGAGGAATCAATGCCCGCCCAAACGGAAGTTCCAACAATGAGCGGCAGGTAGAGATTGACACTCGTGAGCGCAGCGACCAACGCGCAACCGGCGACGAGGCCGATGGTCAGCAGAATGGCAACCCATGTTTTCATTTTCCTGTCTATTACAAGTGGCCGATCGTGACAATGCTTTCCGACCGCTCGGGATCTGGGCACTTTCTCATTTCCAGCAGGCTAAAGCAAGCAGAACGCCGAACAACAGAACGGCAAACGAGTTGTCCGAGGTCCAAGGTCCAGGGTCGCGGGAACAAGGCGAAACTCATGGGTCAGTTGTGCGTTGTCAGTGGATGGACGGTTGGGAAAGGGTTGTTCGCATCCTTTTGTGGTGGAATGGTTTGGGTTGATTTTACCGGGTTTGAAGGATTTCGAGTTTCGTAACTATTTGCGGCAGAAGTGGTTGAAAGCTAGATCGTGATGTTTCGGGCTAATTCGAGATAACAGGAAGGAGGCTTTTATTTACATCATCCGAACTGAGAAGAGAGAAGTTTAGGCAGGGCATTTCATGTTCAAGCCAAGGCAGGGACGAAGGGAGAATTTTAGCCGTGCACTCATGTCCACAGCCAAGGTTCGATCCGTTCGCTAATCGGCGAAGGCGAGGTCCATGTCCGGGGTGAAATAGAGGATGCGTCCGCAGTTGATGCAGGAGACGATCTCCTGCTGGGCCTGGCAGGAGACGATGATTTGGGCGGGCAGTTTCATGTGGCATCCGCCGCAGACGCCGTGCTGCACTCCGACGACGACCGTGGCGCCCTTGTTCCTGAGGAGCCGCTCGTAACGCGAACGAACCAGCTCATCCACGGCCAGCAGGAGCTGCTCGCGGTTGGACTCCATCTCGCCGAGTTCCTTTTTCAAATTTTGCTCGCGCGAGGCCAGGCTGGCGACCTGGCCATCGACCAGTTTCCGGGCCTCACTGGCGGACTGGTTGGCGGCGCTGACCTCCTTCTGCGCAAGCTCGGCCTTTTCCATGAGTTCGAGCTGCTGGTCTTCGAGCTTCACGATGGCCTCTTTGCACATTTCGATTTCGTGAGCCAGGGCGCGATATTCATCGTTCTTCTTCGTCTGGAACTGTTGCAGGGCGTACTTTTCGATTTGTTGTTTTTTGGCCTCGACCTCCAG
>Ga0207074_1154_pt1 | contig 10715 bp, 11 predicted proteins | sample Alteio_BWMinHeat_66_FD_153567 | JGI IMG/M metagenome (GOLD analysis project Ga0207074, IMG submission 153567) | Enriched cells from forest soil in Barre Woods Harvard Forest LTER site, Petersham, Massachusetts, United States -... | ecosystem: Environmental > Terrestrial > Soil > Temperate forest >...
ATCCCCGCCCTTGATAGTGCCGATATTCTTGGTCGGTGGAACAAGCAAAGGGTGTTTTTTATATTTAAACTGGTGCTTCTTTAAGCGATTGATCACACGTGCCGCGATCTCAATGGCATTGACCCCCCGCCAATTATAAGCCCCATGCGCCTTTTTCCCGAAAATCTGCACCCGGCAATGGAATAATCCTTTTTGCGCGATGATGGCATCGAACTCTTCAGAGTCTGTGATCAAAGCCGCTTTAGGACGTAAAATACCTTTTTTCAATAAAGGGATAATGCCTAATTTACTTCCGGTTTCCTCGTCGGCGGTTGCTGCAAATACAATATCTCTTTTCAGGCGGACGCCATCTTCGACTAAACTATGCAATGCTTCCATGCCCACCGCGCAATTGCCTTTATCATCACTGGCTCCCCTCCCGTAAATACGGCCCTTAACAATCTTGGCTCCCAGGGGATCGAATTTCCAACCCTCACCAAAAGGTACGGTATCATAGTGCGGCGTGATCAACAGCGCCTCACGGGCTGCCCTGAGCCGGGGCCAGGTGCCTTTGAGGGTCGCCACCACATTCGGACGGTTTTTAGCGAACGAATATATTTTTATATCCAGCCCTATCGCCTTTAAATCGCGGGCGACAAAATCAGCCACTGCCATTTCATTCCCCGGTGGATTGACGGAATTAATTCGCAAAAGTTTAGTGATAATGGTGATCAAACGCGCCTTGTTAATCATCCTAGGATTCCCTTGGCTTTTTCTTCGCCTTCAATACGTTTAAAATCATCATAATCTACAAAAATAATCTGGGGCCTTTCATGGCTGATTTTAAGCATTTTGGGCATATGGTCCCTGATATTCTGAAAGGCAATGTATTTAAATTCAGTGCTACACTCCGGACATTTAAGAATATCTAATTTTAAATCCAACCTTTTACAATTGGCACAAGTGCCGGATAAAGCCCCGTAAGTCATCAGATGGGTTTTGACTTCATCAAGGTAGAATTTCTTATAAATACGGATAAATCTCTCTGACATGTTGGGTATTATAACAAAACCGACAGCATCATCTATTTTATTTTTTATCTGGCGTGCCCCGGAAGATCCGGCGGGCCTGAAACAACGGATGATTTCTGTCGGTTCTAATTTATTTATACCACTTAAATGATTTTTTAGCAAGGGGTACGCTTGCCAATTTTTGACAAAATTTGCTGAAAATTGCGCTCACTGGATATCAAATAATATTCTTTCAGATGCCAGCTAAGAGGCTCACGGCTAAACAGATCAGCTTCTACCTTGTCTAAAACCTTCCCATCGGAAACCCGGCGTAAATCGAGCCCTGCCCGGCGGATAATCGGCCAGCTTCCGGCAAAATCCCAAAGATGGCATTTTAAAAAACAGCCCATGCCCCTGCCAATGGCAGGCCAGCAGAGATTCACCACGGCACAGGCGTTGATCAAAATATGAAAATCTTTTGAGTTCCAAAAAAACTTATCAAAAAAAGTATCATTGCAAAAGAATAAAGAACGGGCGGATATTTCTTCATCCAAGGGAACAATCCGGGTTTTTCTCTCTTGGGGGCCAAAAGCGTCCTGTAAAAAAAAGCTTTCTGTGCCATCGCAAAAGAACAGTTCCTTGAGCATGGGAAAATAGACAACACCCAGCCACGGTTTTAAATCTTTGATTAATCCAATAGAAATTCCAAATAGCGGTATGCGGTTGGCATATAAACGTGTCCCATCGATGGGATCCAAGGCCCAGATAAAAGAAGATTGATCAAGACGTTTTTGGTCCAAATACTCAATTGTCCCAGGATCTTCTTCATCAATGAGAATATGTTGAGGGTTTTGCAAAAAGTCACTGAGTTTGGTGCGGACCAACTTTGATATCGCCTTGTCAGCCAGCGTTATGATGGAGCGGTCTTTTTTAAGGCTTGGATCACTTTTTCCCAATAAATCTAATGCAATGCCACCAGACTCGCGGGCAATGGACAGCATTCGTTCTAAATAAATGTCAGGAGAAATCATACACTTTGAGGATAAAATAACGCCATGCTATTGGTAAATCCATGCAGGAAATTAATACCCCCCACCGGACCGATTTCTCCTGCGCAAAAGAACCCCGCTGCTGGCACAGGACCTAAATGATGTTGGATTATCCTGATATCATGATCACGCTCTTTAAATAAATTAATCCCGCGCCCATTGCAAGAAAATACAAAAGCCCCATGAACAGATGTTGTTTGTTTTTTGGTTTTATATTGTTTTAATAACTCGTGCAAATCTTCATTGGCAGTCTTGGCATCGCGCAAATGAAACTGTATGGTCTGGCCCACCCGCATATGATCACCTACAGCCCCGGCACCGCTCTGAGGGTCAACGCCCAACACACCGCGGATTAAAAAATCTCCCCGTTTAAAATTATCCTTGTATTCATCCATGGCAATACCAATGAAAATAGCTTCGTTAGCTAAATGACGGTCGTAATCCGTGCCTTTACCCAATACTTCTTCTAAAACTTTATAAAAAGGACGGCCGGCTAATTCATAAATAATATTGCGCTGGGCACGGGTGACAATAAACGTCTCTCCGATCGGACGGCAACCTTGAGAAACCACGGTTTCAACCCTCAAATTACCGGTAAGGCAAACACCAACGAGCCCATCCCTCATGACTTCCCCATCCAATATTAAAATATTTTCTCCTGGCTCGGATGCGGCAGAAGCCAAGCCTCCCACCACAGGCAATCCCGGATATGCTTGATTTATTCCAGTCAAAAAGCTGTTGCCATCAAAAGCAAATGGATCAGCAAAGACTAAAAAGGAAGGGTTTTCATTGGGATAAACTTCGAGGAAATTATACCAATCTTCTTTCACTTTAATTGTCTCCAGGACAGACTGGCTTATAGCAAAGGGAACGATTTTAACTTGCGGTAGACGCATCAGCATTAAGGATGCAGACGGACGACCTTCGATTTCCTGCTCACCGCCGATGATCCCAGCACACGTGCAACAGATCAAATGGCGTATGTTGCCACGCGCCTTTACGGCCTGAAATAATTCCAAAGGATCATAGGGCGGCCAGGGACAAACATACAAAATCCCCAAATCAAAATTCCCCTCCATCCCTGCCAAAAGCTCAGAAACTATTTGTGTAGAGTTACCTGCTTGTGTAATACGATTGATGAATTCCATATATACCTAATTATTTTACAGACGAACGGATCATGAGGATAGGAATGTCGGTGTGATGGCGTAATTTATCAGCCACAGAACCTAAAATCATATCTTCTATAAACTGATGACCATGTGTTGACATGGCAATCAGGTCACATCCCTCATCTTGAGCAACGGACAAAATACCGTCAGCCGGCTCTTTGCCCTGCACCAAAATCGCCTTCGCCTTAAAACCTTCTCTTTCCAGGACGGCACAGAGCTGGTCCAAATACGCCTGATCGTCTTTAATTTCTTCGGAATCCGCCAAATTTAATTGGTCCTGCAGGCGCGCGGCAAATCCATCCGCCACATGCACAAGGATCAGTTGGGCATGCGTCAATCGGGCAAGTTTACGGATATGGATCAAAATGGTTTCATCCGTCGGTGAATTGTCCAATGGGATGATAATCTTTTTATACAAAAGGCCCTATCCCTTCCATTTAATGGAACAGCCCATGGAAGCGTTTTGTTTGGGAGAAACCACACGGCCGGCGGCCATATTATTCATGGCTTCTTTTAATTCTTCACGGGTGACAGCATTCTCATCTTTCCAATTATCGTCAATGCGGCCGTGATAAACAAGGGCTTTATTTTTATCAAACAAATAGATATCCGGTGTGCATTGGGCCCGGAAAGCATCTGCCACTGCTTGAGTTTCATCCACTAAATAAGGAAAATCAATACCCAATTCCTTGATCTTAAGGACCATTTTATCGGGAGCATCATCAGGAAAATCAGGGTTGATGTTAGGATTAATAGCAACAGTATTGACCCGCATCCCCTTGCCATATTGGGCTAGACGAATGACACGGGGCCAGACAGCCAAAGCATATGGGCAATGATTGCAGGTAAAAACAACCAATAAACCACGCTCGCCAAAAAGTCCGGCGGCTTTATAGGATTTGCCGAATGCATCTTTTAATTCAAAATCAGGCATCAGTGTGCCTAAGGGGATTTTGATGGATTCTAATAGAGCCATTTGATTAACCTCCTCTTATCATGTAAGATGTCATTATATGTCAAGATTACTCATCCAGCAATATGAAATAGGTCCACTCAATAACTTCCTTTACCTTTTAGGAGATCCCCAAACTAAGGAAATGGCCATCGTTGACCCTGCCTGGGACGTAGATTTTCTTTGTAAAGAAGCCAAACGCCTAGGCTATAAGATCACCAAAGTTTTCCTGACCCATGCCCACCCGGATCACGTCAACGGGCTTGCTGAGCTTTTATCCGTCCATAAAGTGCCGGTATATATCAACAAATTTGAATACCCGCCCCTACGGCCCCGCGTGCAGGGCCTTGTGGATGTGACCGAAGAAGATACCCTATCAGTAGGAAGGATCGCCTTCGATATCCTGCATACTCCAGGGCATACGCCGGGCTGTCAATGCTTTTTGAGTCAGGGACAGCTTATCAGCGGAGATACATTATTTATCGACGGATGCGGAAGGGTAGATTTACCCGGCGGAGATGCTAAGGTGATGTATGATAGTTTATACAACATCATCATGAAACTACCTGATGAAACCATTGTGTATCCGGGCCATAATTACGGCAATACCCCAACAGACACCATAGGCAATCAAAAACTAACCAACCCCTATTTGCAATGTAATAATCTCAAAGAATTCCTTGTCGAACGCATGGGGTTATAAAAATCTATTGCAGTTGAAGCGAACGAATCATCTCATTAATGTATAAGCTGTCCTGCCCGTATTTATTCATGTCCCCCAGGAAGGTCAGGATATAGGCTTGGTTATCCTTTAATACCCAGGCATTGACCATTTTTAAATGGTCTGGTCTAGGCGCATTAAAAGCTATCTTATGCCCTTCACGCCAACCCCAGTGGAGCTGTTTATCCTCGACAATATTTATACTTTTTCCAAACACCCCGGTCATTTGCTTTATGATCCTAGCAGAGAATTCGGCTAAAGTAGAAATATCGTTCGGTAAGGGTTGAATGGTCACGTTAAAATTCTCTTGGACCGTATCCAAGGCTGTGTCCTTGGGGCGAACAAATATCACGGCCACTCCGGCTTGCGGATGGACCATCACTTTCCATGCATTGGGATACTTGATGGAGAATTTATACTGATCATCCTGGTAGACGCTAAACTGCGCGTTGAAATACAATAGCCATCCTAAAGCAGCCAATAAAAGCAAGCCGGCAGTCGAAGCTATGACGATTAGAATTGTCTTTTTAGTTGATGCTTCCATACTAATCGTAAAATTTCTTAGACCTACTCTTCAAATCCAAAATATACGTGCATGGCTTAAAACGGCCGTCTTTAAAACGCGCTTCTAATTTTTCCATACCATCCACCAGCTGGCTTATGCCGATCGAATCCGCATAACGTAAAAGCCCTCCTCTAAACGGCGGAAATCCCGTTCCAAAGATCATGCCGATATCCACAGCATCAGGACCGTCAACCACCTTCTCCTGAAGGATCATGCCGGCTTCATTGATCATGATAAACATCATCCGATCAATCGCTTCCTGTTCATTGATGCTTCCACCGCCCTTGGCAAAAGCCTGAACTTCAGGATTGACCACGCGTTCCTTGCCGTGAATATAAAATCCTTTGCCTGATTTTTTACCCAACAGCTTTAAAGGAAGCACTTCATCAAAAATCTTGGACGGCTTAAAGCGGGGCCCCAACCCTGCTTCCAAAATATGCAAGACCTTGACCCCCACATCCAAACCAACCTCGTCGGATAAAGTAAAAGGACCCATAGGCATACCGAACTTGGTGGCAAAGCGATCAATCTCGGTAATAGATCCACCCTCACCTAAAAGACGTCCGGCTTCATTGATATATCCTAACAAAATTCGGTTGACCAAAAAGCCGGGCGCATCTTTGACAATGACCGGTATCTTGCCTAATTTTTTGGCAAATTCCAGGGTTGAAACCAAGGTCTGCTGGGAGGTGAATTCGGTCGTAATAATTTCAATCAAGGGCATGCGATGCACCGGATTAAAAAAATGAAAACCAATCACCCTTGAAGGGTCCTTGGAGGCGCGGGCCATTTCCGTCACTGATAAAGATGAAGTATTAGATGCTAAAATAGCTTTAGAAGACAAAACATTACTTACTTCAGCAAAAACTTTTTTCTTAATGTCCATGTTCTCAACCACCGCCTCAATGGCAATATCCGCGTCAGCAAAACCGCTATAATCAACAGTTCCTGAAATCATCGCCATTTTTGCAGCCACTTCATATCCCCTTGCTTTCTTTCTTTTCATCGCCTGGGCATAGACATCGTAGGCAGCCTTGAGACCTTTGGCGATCGCATCTTGATTGATGTCTTTAAGACGCGCCCATACGCCGCGATCGCTGAATAACTGGGCAATTCCTCCACCCATGATCCCAGCTCCTATCACAGCACCCTTGGCAATGGGCATAGCCTTGACACCTTCAGCACCGGGAATGGTCAATTTTTTATATTTCTCAGACAAATAAAACACCTTTACCAAATTTTTCGATATCGGTGTGATGGCCAATTCTGCAAAAGCACTGGACTCAATATCCAAGGCTTGTTCACGAGGCAAATAAAGGGTGCGGCGTACTACGTCCACCGCTTTTAAGGGGGATGGATAAAAACCTTTAGTCGCTTTTTGGATAGATTTAATTGTTTCCTTGTACACAACCATTTGGCCCAATGGATTTGTTTCTAAAAAGGCCTGAAATCCCTTTGGGGCCGCTCGCTTGAAGATGCGTTTCTTGGGCTCAACAGCTATTTCCTCAATGAATTCACGCACACGGTCAGGCAAACCCACCGAAGGATAAAGCCTGTCAGCTAAGCCGCATTTAAATGCCGCTGAAGAATTGATAGGACTCGCGGAAACAATCATTTTCAATCCCTGCTGAAGCCCGAGCAGACGAGGCAGGCGATAGGTGCCGCCAAATCCTGGTACAAAACCCAAATTAACTTCTGGAAGGCCGATACGGATCCTGTCATTAAAAGTCATGACCCTGTAACGGCAAGCCAGGGCCAATTCACAACCTCCCCCTAAAGCCACCCCGTCAATCACAGCCACCGTCGGAAATGGCAGGTCTTCTATCTTATCCATCACCCGCTGACCAGCCTGGGCTTTAGATTTACCATCCCCCACCTCAATGATATTTTCGATTTCCTTGATATCAGCACCGGCGATAAAAATATCTTTCTTGGCACTTTGAAAAATCAACACTTTGAGATTCTTTAATTTAATTTCATCAAGCATTTTATCCAACGTCAATAGAGCGGCGGAATTTAAAACATTGACCTTGGATTCCGGCTGATCGAAAGTAATGGTGCCGACATTATTTTCTTCTTTATAAAAAACGGACATATCTTATCCCCCTATTTTATCTTTCTAAAACCACTGCTGCCCCCTGGCCGCCGCCTATACATAATGACACAATCCCAACATTAAGATTATTACGGTTTAAATGTTTGAGCATGGTCAAAATTATCCGTGCACCTGTGACACCTACCGGATGACCCAGGGCAATGGCCCCGCCATGGATATTTAATTTTGCAGGATCAATCTGGCCTGTATAGCCTTCATAACCGAATTCTTTGGTGAATTTCTCCGAACCTAATGCACGCACGCAAGCCAAGGCCTGGGCGGCAAAAGCTTCATTGATCTCAAAAGCCTGCAAATCGGAGAATTTCATGTTAGCTTTCTTTAAGGCCTGTGGTATGGCATGTGCTGGGCCAATGCCCATGCGATTAGGTTCAACCCCGACAAAAGAAAAACTACGGATATACCCAAGCGGCTTCATGCCTAATTCTTTAGCGCGTGATTCGCTGACAACTAGGATCGCGCAAGCACCATCAGTGATCTGGCTGGAATTACCCGCAGTCACGGTGCCCGTACCTCTTTCAAAAAACGGTTTTAATTTGGCCAATGCTTCGATGGTCTGACCTTCACGAGGGCCATTATCATCCAGCACCGCTTCCTTGTATTTAGGCCCTGGAATCACGGGGACGATTTCTTCTCTTAAAATCGCCCGCCCGGCAATGGCTTTCTGATGAGAGGCTAATGAAAACTCATCCTGCTCACGACGGGTGATACCAAATTCTTTGGCCAGCACCTCAGCTGTTTGTCCCATGTTCAGGCCGCAGACAGGATCGGTGAGGCCCAACTGCAAGCCAATTTTCGGTGCCAAGAAATGATGCGGTCGAATTTTAGAAAAGCCCTGTAATCTGGCCTGCATGGTTTTGGCACGGGAAATTTCAGTTAGAATTTCTTGATATTCTTTTGATAAATAAAATGGGATATTGCTCATGGACTCAGTACCGCCGGTCAAATAGCAGGAGCCTTCTCCAGCCCTGATTTTGATAGCAGCTTGGACCACTGCTTCAATACCCGAGGCACAATTACGGTGCACCGTAAAAGCTGGTGTTGTTTTGGGGACCCCGGCCAGTAAGGCTATGACACGGGCGATATTGGCCGCGTCTGCTGGTTGGCCGACGCACCCGAAAATAACTTCATCAATGAGCTTAACATCCAATGCCATGCGCTCAATTAATTCACGCGCGGCGATGCGTCCTAATTCCTGGGCACTCAAATAATTAAAATTCGCACCCATTTTTGAAAACGGAGTGCGTATACCATTGACGATTGCTATTCTTTCCATGCTAACTCCTCCTCATTAAACCTTCGGCCTACTGTCTAATATCCGTTTTTCCTTATTCGCTGTTTCCAACTCCAGCCGCTTGACCATTTCGTCCAGGGGGATAAATTTGATCTCATTGGGTGAAACTTCGGTCGCTCCGGTTAATTTATCTTTGATCATTTGAGAAAGCGCACTTTGATTAGCATCTGCTTGAGGCGTGACATAGACCACCATCTCATCAACTTCATAAGGGTCATTTTTATGCTTGCGGATTTCTAACTGCCACTCATTGACTTGAGGGATGTCATTAAGCACTTCGGTAAAATGGCTTAAATTGACCAAGGTCCCTTTGACCTTGGAAAGATTGATATCTTTATTATCCGACAAACGCGTAATATTTGAGGATAAACGCAGGGTATGACGCCCGCAATAAGGGCAAGGTTCATGGGTAATACCGCCTTTGACATAATCCCCGGTACGGTAACGCAGCATTACACTGGCCCGCGAATCCAGGCTCGTATAAACAATTTCGCCATCATCATTATCATTCTTTACCTCTCCAGTTGCCGGATCAATAATTTCAAAAATTTCCTTGTCTGGATAAAGATGATAGCCGCTGGATTCGTGATTCTCCGTCGGACATTCGCCCCAGGCGGTACGCGATTCGGTAAAACCATAGGTGCCGAAAATATATATATTATTTACACCTTGAGTTTTTAACATTTCTGATAATTTTTGTTTATAGGCGCAGGTGACCCGGGCGGCCCCCAACACGATTTTCTTCAAAAAGGACAAGTCATGCCCTTTATCCTGGGCGTAACGCACCAGATGATAGATGTAGCTGGGCACACCCAACATGGCCGAAGGCTTGATCCTCATCAAAGCCGTTAAATTCCCCTCGGTACCCATGACCTTACCACCTCCGGTGGATAACCCAAACACATTGGCTTCAATGGCACCAAAAAAAGTCTGCCAAAAAGCCAAATGCGGAGCAAAGGGAAAAAGATTCATGATCCGGTCATCACCCTTAATGTCAAAAAGCTCAACCATACGGGCCCCTGATACATTTAAATTATCCAAGTCATAGCGGCTATACATAAAAGGCACTGGCGAGTTAGTCGTTCCTGTCGTAAATGTCATAAATACAGGACGGTACTCTTTGGCTAAATCATCCTGTAAATGATGCCCCTGAAGCATGGACTTTAGCGCTCGCATCAATAGGAGTGATTTAGGCCAATGGCGGCTGATCTTTTCTTTATCCGGCTGAAGGATGAAATCTTTAAATTTTTGCGGATTATCTTTGTTAATCAAATCTGATTTGGAAATATAAGGAATACGCTTTAAATCTTCCTTGGTGCGGATGGATCTCGGATCAATTTTCTTCTCATCGAAAAGCTTGCGGTAAAAGGGACTAAAAGGATATATATGAGTATTAATAAAAGAATGGAGGCGTTGGTTCTGTAAATCCTTGATCTGACTATAGGTTAATAATGTTATGCCTTTCCAGGAATTCATTACCCTATAGTGTAATATATCAAATGAAAGGCTACCAGCGAAATCGAACAAAAAAGTAGTGGCAGGCAAAAAATAACCCCGTATTTTTTAAAATACGGGGTTATTAGGTAACCGACTTTATCTCAAGTTGAATTACTTAGCTGAATTTTCAGCTGGAGCTGCTGCATTATCAGCTGGAGCAGCTGCATTATCTGCATTCATCGCTGAATTATCGCTGTTCGTCATAGCGCTGTTGTCTGCGGCGTTATCTTGAGCTTTCACTGTGTTGGCTAACATCAAACCTGCGACACCAAATACTAAAGCGGCTGCAACTACTAATTTCTTGTTCATGACTTCTCCTCCTTGATTGTGATAAGAACTCATTTCTTACCGTTGTTAATTGTA
>Ga0207074_1155_pt1 | contig 10671 bp, 12 predicted proteins | sample Alteio_BWMinHeat_66_FD_153567 | JGI IMG/M metagenome (GOLD analysis project Ga0207074, IMG submission 153567) | Enriched cells from forest soil in Barre Woods Harvard Forest LTER site, Petersham, Massachusetts, United States -... | ecosystem: Environmental > Terrestrial > Soil > Temperate forest >...
TTCGCGACTTGGGCGCGCCCACCGTATCCACGTCGACCATCCCGGCGCGCTAGCGTGAAAGGTGCTGTTTGAGAACTTATGAGTGCTTTCTTTTTTTGTTGTAGAATCAGCCCCATCATCATCACGAGGAGTCATTGATTATGAAAACATTCTTTGTCGCTGCGTTGCTCGTCACCGCCCCGCTTTCCGCCTTTGCCGAGGGCGCCACACCAGCAGGGCAAGCAACTACCTATCGCGTCACCGGGGTGTTCCACGTCGGCGGGGATGGGGGTTGGGATTATGTCACGGTAGACTCGGCTCACGGCTTGCTCTTTGTGCCGCGTTCCAGCCATACGTTGGTTCTGGAAGTCGCAACTGGAAAGACTATCGCCGATATCCCGGGCCAGAAGCGCAACCACGGCGTCGCGCTGGTGCCGAGCGCCGGCCGCGGTTTCATCTCCGACGGCCAGGACGGCTCGGTCGTGGTCTTCGACCTCAAGACTTACGCCGTGCTAGGCAAGATCAAAGTTGAGCCCGATGCCGATGGGATCATTTACGACGCGGCGAGTGGCAAGGTCCTGGTGGTCTCCGGCGATGGGCAGGCACTATATCCAATCTCGCCGGATGTGGACACAAAGTCTGGCAAGGCAGACCCCAAGGTTGACCTTGGAGGAAAAGCCGAGTTCCTGGCGTCCGATGGGAAAGGCCGGGTCTACGTCAACCTCGTGGACAAAGACCAGGTGGCTGTCGTGGACAGCAAGACGATGAAGGTCGTGGCTCTGTGGCCGACCGCTCCGGGCGGCGCCCCGACAGGCATGGCCATCGACCCTGCGCAGCGCCGGCTCTTCATCGGTTGCCGCAAACCTCAGAAACTCGTCGTTATGAACGCCGATGATGGGAAAGTTCTGGCGGCGCTTCCGATCGGCGACGGCGTCGACGCCGCGGGCTTCGACGACGGGACCGCCTTCGCAAGCTGCCGCGACGGGAGCCTCGCCGTCGTCCGTGAGACCAAGCCGGGCCAATTCGCCATCGTGCAGACCGTCCGGACGCAGCTTGGCGCGAGGACTTTGGGCGTCGACACGCAAACACATACTCTTTATCTTCCGACGGCGGAGTTCGGCAAGGAGGCCGACCCCCGCGGCCGGCCTATCCCGAAGCCCGGCTCGTTCCTGATCCTGCGACTGTCCGCCAAATCCTAGTTTTAAATGGAAACATCGAACACGAAGTTGCGCGTGGCGCATATCATTACCCTGCTCGAACTGGGCGGCGCGCAACGGAACACGCTCTACACGGTGGGTCATCTCAATCCCCAGCGCTTTCAGCCGATGTTGATCTGCGGCAAGGGGGGGATTCTGGATAAAGAGACGGAAGGCGCTGTGTGGCCCACGTATTTTGTCCGGCCTCTTGTACGTCCGGTGATCCCTTTCATGGACATTCCTGCGCTCATTATTCTGTACCGGCATCTGCGCCGATTGAAACCGCATATTGTGCATACACATTCTTCCAAAGCGGGCATTCTGGGCCGCATCGCCGCGTATCTGGCCGGCGTACCGGTTATCGTTCACACATTTCATGGATTTGGATTTACGCCAGCGCAACTCGCCCTGACTCGAAAGCTCTATGTCACGGTCGAAAAATTCTGCGCCCGCTTGAGCACCCATCTCATTTTTGTGTCGGAGGCGAATCGCTCCGAAGCGGCTCAGCTCGGCATCGGTGCGCGCATTCCCAACAGCTTGATCCGCAGCGGAATTGAACTATCGCCCGCTTCCGCTCCAACCTGGAGCGCTTACCGCGGACCCGATCGGCGGCACAAACCGAACGTGGCCCTGCGTCAGGAATTCGGCATTCCGGAAACGGCGTGGCTGGTCACATACGTCGGCAACTTCAAACCCCAAAAAAATCCGATGGATCTGGCTCGAACGGCCGCTGAGGTGCTTAAGCGAACCTCCGATGTTCATTTCCTATTGGTTGGAGACGGCAAACTCAAGGCAGACGTCGAAAACTGGTGCAAGGTTCAGGCGATTTCAGGCTCCATGCATTTTGCGAACTGGCGCCGGCGTGAGGACGTGGCACGAATTTTTGGTGACTCCGACTGCTTTCTGCTCACCTCACTCTGGGAAGGCCTTCCACGCGCGCTGGTGGAAGCCTTTGCCGCTGGATGTCCTGCCGTGGCCTACGCGGTCGATGGCGTGCAGGACATTCTCAAGAACGGAGAAAATGGTTTCCTTGTGCCCCCGCGCGACGTCGCCTTCGCCGCCGAAAAGATTCTCTGGCTGAAAGACCATCCCCAGGACGCGCGCCGCATGGGCGAAAAAGGACGGCAAACCATTGAAAAGGATTTTGATATTGAACGCATGGTGCGTCAGCAGGAAGAGCTGTATGAAAAGCTCTACGAGGCGGTCCCCCTGAAGGATTATTACAATGCGCGGTGGATGATTGAAGGGACGACCCATGCGTAAGTTTCTGAATTTCTGCCTCATCGCGTTCGGAATTCTTTTGTCGCTCCTGCTTCTCGCCGGAATTGTTTTGCGACTGATGTTCCCGCCTGAGAAGCTTAAGAAACTGGTCGAGGACGCCATTCACCAACGACTGAACCGTGAGGCCAAGATCGAGAACGTACATCTCGGTCTTTCAGGGGTCACGATGGAGCGTCTGGAGCTGTCGGAAATCCCGAATTTAAAAGCCGGCACGTTCCTTAATGCCGAAGGGGTGCGCCTGGAATGGTCTCTGCGGAAACTCTGGGAAGGCTTCAGCCTGCGCCGGCTGTTTCCCAGCGAGCTGGAAGGAAAGCTCTCGATCGCTCACGCGCACAATCCCTATTACGATGCCCGTGATTTTTCGCTCGCCTGGAGCTTGACTGATCTCGACCCCAGCTGGGGCCATCTCAGCGGCTGGGCCCGGCTGCGCCAGGGCCCAGGAATGATCCAGAACATTGAGAAGCTCGTGGCTTCCGAGAAAAATGCCAAACTCGTTTTGATGCCGCTTTTGCTGCTGCAGAACCTCGACAAGCTCGGGTTCACCAACTTAGGGTTTCCGGATCTGTCGCATTGGCCGGTGCAAAGCATTGAGGGTGATTACGGTTTCCAGCACGGGACGATGAAAATCGGGAAATTCCGCATCAACAGTCAGCAGCTGGAATTGGAGGCCAAAGGATATGTTGAATTGGCCACGGGCGGACTGGGCGTCGATATCGGCCTGCATGCGCCGCAGCGTACGCTGATGGGAGAAATGGATTTAAAAATGCATGTGTCCGGGACGATGTCCAACCCGAAGACGGACCTGGATTCTTTAAAGAAAAAGGCTTTTCGCGCGACGGTAAAGAATCTTCTGCAAAATCCGGATGTCGGGAAAGCCATTGATAGCAACCTTCAAAAACTTTTTCATTAACGCATAACCGCCCATTTTGCACTATAATAGGCATACTTTCCTTGGACAGACGAAATCGACCATTCCCACGCCATAGCGGTTCCCGACGTCCCCAGGGTCGCAGGCCGTTTCAGCGTCACTCTTTCCGGCAGGGCAATCCCTCCGGTGGGCCGGGGAATTCATCGGCTCCCGTGAAGAGTGCCGATGAAGAGAAGTTCCTCGGCAAAACCTCCATTGATCCTCGGGCGCGGCTCCAGCTCGAGAAGGGGTCCTCCGAACTCACCGTCCGCGCGATGGATATCATTTGTCCCATCGGGAAGGGCCAGCGCGGGCTCATTGTGTCGCCGCCGAAAGCAGGCAAAACCACATTTTTGAAAAATATCTGCCAGGCGTTATCCAAGTGCGACCCGCAATTGCGTCTGTATTGTCTACTCATCGATGAGCGCCCGGAAGAGGTAACGGACTTCAAACGGAGCGTCCCGGGAGAGGTTCACGCCTCTTCGAGCGACCGGCCGTACGAAGAACACATCCGCGTCGCGCGCACGCTGCTGGAGAAGGCGGTTCACGAGGCCAACGCCGGCCAGGACGTTGTGATCCTGCTGGATTCCCTGACTCGTCTGGCGCGCGTACACAACTCTAACACCGTGGGGAATAAAACGATGTCCGGAGGCCTGGATTCCCGGGCCCTCGAGATTCCACGGCGCTTTTTCGGCATGGCCCGGAACCTGGAAGAAGGGGGATCTTTATCCATTCTGGCGACGATCCTGGTGGATACGGGAAGCCGGATGGATGAAGTGATTTTTCAGGAATTCAAGGGCACGGGTAACATGGAACTCGTCCTGTCACGCCCCGCCGCTGAACAACGGGTTTTTCCCGCGATCAACGTCCATGCCTCGGGAACCCGCAAGGAAGAGCTGCTCTTGGCGCCGGATGAATTGCAGCGGGTATACAAGCTCCGGCGCGCGCTGGCCGGCATCGAAGAAGTCCAGGCCGCCTCGATTCTGGTCGAACTTCTGCAGGGCCACAAAACGAATGCCGAGGCCCTGCTGACCGTCGAAAAATGAACCTCTCGCGGCCGATCGTCTTTCTCGACATTGAAGCGACCGGAGCCGACGCGACACGGGACCGGATCGTCGAAATCGCTTTGATCAAGCGCTTCCCTGATCAAACCCACAAAGAGCTCATTTACCGGATCAACCCCGGCATACGGATTCCTGTGGAAGTCGTCGCCCTCCATGGGATTTCTAATGAAGATGTGGCTAACGCGCCTGCCTTTAAAGACATCGCACACACCCTAATTGAATTCATCCGAGATTGCGACTTCGGCGGTTTCGGGCTGGCCCGTTTTGATATCCCGATTCTAAGCGAGGAATTCAGGCGCTGCAGCGCGGAGTTCTCTTTCCAAAATTGCGCCATCATCGATGGCCTGACGATTTTTCATCAGAAAGAACCTCGCGACCTGACCGCGGCCTATCGCTATTATTGCGGCAAAACGCTGGTCGGCGCCCACGGCGCCGAAGCCGACGCCCGGGCCAGCATGGAAGTTTTGCTGGCCCAGCTTGAGCGGTATCCCGACCTCCCCCGGGATGCGACCGGACTCCATGCCCATTGCAACCGCCAGGATAATCGGTATGTAGACGGCCACCGGAAATTCATGTGGAAAGACGGAGAAGCCGCTTTCAATTTTGGAAAATACAAGGGTGAACTGCTGCGCACGCTGGTCAGGACGCAGCGGGACTATGTGGAATGGGTCATTAGCGAAGGCAAATTTGCGCAGGAAGTCGTGGACATTTGTTGGAAAGCGCTGCGTGGCGAATTCCCCAAGAACGGAAAAGAAAAGCCCCTGCAGGCCGGAAGCGAGTAATGGCGCTCGAAACCTGTTCGGTTCAATGTCCTTATTGCGGGGAAACAATTGAAGTGGATGTCGAACCGCTGGAAGAAGCCCAAAGCTTCATCGAAGACTGCACAGTCTGCTGCCACCCGATCCAGTACGAAGTAAGCACCACCGCCTATGACGAAATCCAGGTCATCGCCACCCGCTCCGAATAAGACCAAGCCCCCCGGCAACCCCCCGTTCCCGTCAGACTTTGGTATAATTGACCTATGTCTCCTGCCGATACACGTTCATCACCCGTCAAGGTTCCGCTGACCCCAGTCCAGGAAGCCGAACTCACGCTTTTTGAGGAAAATATCCGAAAGCTAGAGTCGGGAGCGCTGGATTCGGATGATTTTCGCCGCTTCCGGTTGGAAAACGGCATCTATGGGATCCGCAATACCACGGATGAACATATGGTCCGGATCAAGGTCAAATGGGGGAACCTGACGGCTGACCAGCTGGATGCGCTGGCCGAGGTTGCCGAAGCCTACGCAACGCCTAAATGCGGCCATGTAACCACCCGCCAGGCGATTCAGATGCACCATATCAAGCGGCGCGATGTCCCGGCTCTACTGCGGAAAATCGCCGATTGCGGCCTCACCACCCGGGAAGCCTGCGGGAATACGGTGCGCAATGTCACCGCCTGCCATTACGCGGGTGTTTCTCCGGAAGAGGTGTTTGACGTTCGTCCCTATGCCCAGGCCGTCGCGGACTATTTCCTACGCAATCCGCTGAATCAAAACCTGCCGCGGAAATTCAAGTTCGCTTTTGAGGGATGCCCGACGGATCATGCCCGGGTCCCTATTCACGATTTTGGAGCGGTTGCCAAGATCAGAGAAATCAATGGCAAGAAAGTCCGCGGATTCCAATGTTATGTCGGGGGAGGACTCGGGGCGACTCCGCATTCCGCCCAACTGATTGAAGACTTTACGCCCGAAGAGCTACTGATTCCCACGGCAGAGGCCGTCGTCCGTATTTTCGACCGGCATGGAAACCGCAAAGATAAAGCCCGCGCCCGCATTAAATTCGTTTTGAAAGACTGGGGCATCGAAAAGATGCGCGAAGCGATCCTCGAAGAGCGCAAGATTGCGATTCTCACGCGCTCCGGCCGGACACCCAATTTTGATATCAATCCGCACGCTTTTGATGAACAACCGCCTAAAGTCGAAGCGCCTGCATCCGCCGCCGAGCCCACGGACGCGAATTACAAGCGCTGGAGGCTGACCAACGTCAAGCGTCAGAAACAGGCCGGCTATTCCACGGTGCTCGTGCGCTGCCTCTTGGGCGACATCTATGTACCGCAGATGCATCAGTTGGCGCAGATCGCACGCCGCTATTGCGGAGGACGCCTGCGCACGGCCATTACGCAGAATCTCGTGATGCAATGGGTGGCGGATAAAGCTCTCCCGTTGGTATATGCCGATCTTCTGGAGGCGGGCCTGGCGGAGCCCAATGCGGAACGCGTCGCCGACATCACCCGCTGCCCGGGAGCCGACACCTGCCAGATCGCCATCACGCATTCACGCGGTCTGGCGGCAGCGCTTACACCCATTTTCTCCAATGGTCTGTCCACGGCGGAGGAGCTGCAGGACATCAAGATTAAAATCTCCGGCTGTTTCAATTCCTGCGGGCAGCATCACATTGCCGATATCGGTTTCTATGGATCCTCCAAAGTGATCGACGGGCACGAAGTTCCTCACTATGTGCTGCTTCTCGGCGGCCATACGCATGAAGGGGCGGCGCATTTTGGAAAGCCCACGCTTCAGATCCCGGCCAAGCGCGTCCCAGAAGCGGCCCGGAAATTACTCCAATTTTACCGATCGGAACGCCAGGGCAACGAGGAATTTCGACATTTTGTGGAGCGCATCGGAACCCCGCGCTTCAAGGAGCTGTTGCAGGAATTCACCACCATTCCATCAGGCGACCCGAAAATGTACGAGGATCTCGGCGCCGAAGGCGTTGCCTTCAAAATGGAAATGGGCAAAGGGGAATGCGCGGCTTAACGACTTGTTCCGAGTTTCTAGTTCCGAGTTCAATGAATCCACCACCTCCCAGTCAACCAGAAACTAGAAACTCGAAACTAGAAACGGTCGTTATCAGGAATATCGTCCAGGAAGCCCCCGACGCGTGGACGCTGTCATTTGATGCAACCTTCGCTTACAAACCCGGCCAGTCCGTTCAAATCCTGTTTTCCGGCGACACGAAGAAGCGCTACTACTCCATCTCTTCTTCTCCAACCGAAAAAGGCCGCCTGGCTGTCACTATCAAAATCCCTGCAGACCATGTGCTGGCGCCGTTACTGAAAGGACTTAAGGTAGGAAACACTGTTCAGCTGGAGGGACCGTTTGGCTCTTTTGGTCTGCCTCCCGATTTGACTGGTGTTTTCTGCTTTATCGCAGGAGGCGGCGGCGTAACCCCTTTCCGATCCATGATTAAATACCTGGTCGATACGCGTGCCTGCGTCGATATGTGGCTTTTTCACAGTAGCCGAACGACCGCCGATTTGATCTTCAGTACCGAATTCAGTGGCTGGATGGTGACGCAGCCTTCCTTTCACTACATCACGACTTTGACCCGTTCTCCCAACGTGTCAGACGGGATAATGAAGGGTCGGATTAGCGAAGCGCTTTTGCGCAAGCATGTGCGGGAGCGAGATGCGCATTTTTTCCTTAGCGGGCCCTCGACCTTTGTAGGCGACATGGAAGGTTTGCTTAAAGGACCTTTGGCGGTGCCTGTCAACCATATCCGGAGAGAGCAATGGTGACGGAACAGAAATCATCCCTCTCCCCAACGCGGGAGAGGGCAAGCCCGACCGGAGGGAGAGGCGCGGGTGAGGGGGCCCAAGCTTTACGAGAGCAACGTCACCCCTCACCCCCGCCCTCTCCCACAAGGGGAGAGGGTAATCGTTTGCTGGTGTTTGCGCACAGCCCCGATCCCGATGATGCCTACATGTTCTATGGGTTTGCCCAGGGCGCGGTGTCGATTCCCGGCTATCGAGTTCAGCATCATTTGGAAGATATCCAAACCTTAAATGAGCGGGCTCTCCGGGGAGAATTTGAAATCACAGCAGTCAGTGCCCACGCCTATGCGCATCTGAGCGAGCGGTATTGGGTCCTGCGCTGCGGCGCCAGCGTAGGAAGGGGCTATGGACCGATTCTGGTTGTCCCAGGTCCCGGGTCCAAGGTCCAAGGTCAAGACTTTAGACATTGGACTCGAGACTTTGGACGTCCGTTAAAAATTGCCATTCCGGGGAAATGGACCACGGCCGCGCTCGTTCTCGATCTGTGGCTGGGGGAACAGCAACTCCATGTTGAAAAAATCGTGATGCCCTTCGATCACATTCTATCGGCCGTCGAGCATGGCGAGGTCGATGCGGGCCTGATCATTCACGAGGGACAACTGACGTATCAGGATCTGGGCCTGGAGAAAATGTGGGATGCGGGGGAATGGTGGCGGGATCAGACGGGACTGCCGCTGCCGCTGGGGCTGGACGTGGTGCGGAAAGATCTAGGACTCCCGCTGGCACAACAGATCAGCGACGCCCTGCGCCAAAGTATCCTGTACGCGAATCAGCATCCCGAAGAAGCCCTGGCCTATGCTCTACAATATGGACGGGGCCTGAGCCGGCCGCTCGGCAAACGATTTGTCGGCATGTACGTGAATGAGGATACGTTAACGCAAGGGGAGGACGTTCAGAAAGGGCTTCAGACCTTGTATGACCGAGCCTTTATTCAAGGGTTGATTCCTCAAAAGCCCATCGTTCAATTTGTCTAGACACTCAAAATCTAAGGGAGGACACCATGGCAAAATCAGCGAAGCGAAAAACCGCAAAGCGCACCACAAATCAAAAGACCACGCGACCGGCCAATTCCACGCGGCCGGATGTCGTCGGGTACTTCAGAGCTAAATTAGAAGCGGAATGGGGTCCCTACGACCTCAAGAGGGCCTTTGACACGAACGAACGCAGCGTCGTCATTCTCGACACGCGCAAGCCCGACGCCTACGCGGAGGAGCACATCCCGCAGGCCCTCAATATCCCGGGCGAGGAGCTGGGGAAACGACTCAGCGAATTGCCGAAGGATAAGGCGATCGTTCCCTACTGCTGGAACATCACGTGCCACCTGGCCACCCGCGCCGCGCTGCAATTGGCTCAAAATGGCTTCACGGTACATGAACTGGCGGGGGGGGATCGCGGCCTGGAAAGATAACGGGTTTGCCGTTGCCAAAGCCAGCGAACGAGAAGCCGCTCTCAGCTGAAGTGGCTGTCATCCCCGAGGTCGTAATCGGGGATCCAGCCGTGATTCAAGTCTCTGGATTCCCGCTTTCGCGGGAATGACATCAGATAAGGTATTTTTCGATTAAGGCAGGGACATCTTCGGCGGTGACGCCGCAGTGAAGGGTTCCTTCGGGAAAGATCATCACATTCGGGCCAGACTCGCATAAATCCATGCAGCCGGACTTTAAAGCGCGGACTTTGCCCTTCAGCCCGCGCTTTTTGACTTCCTCCTTCAGAACCTCACAGATCTTCTCGGATCCGCGCAAGCCGCACGCCGGACGACCGTCCTCTTCGCGGACATTGGTGCAAACGAAAACCATACGGCGGTAAGGAACAGGTGCCTGCCTCATGGCACAGATACCCCCTCTCCCTTCAAGGGAGAGGAATGATCCTCGTATACTCGTAGTATGTCGTACAGCGTCGTTCGCTGCGCCGGGACAAAACCGGCTTCGCGAATCATCTGAACCGTATCGTCCACCGTGGTCGTATTGATGTGCCCGGTCGCCTTGTGTACATTTTCGTCGATCAGCGTGCCTCCGAAATCATCGGCGCCGAAATGCAGCGCCACTTGCCCGACTTTTTTACCCTCGGAAAACCACGACGCCTGGATATGGGGAATGTTATCCAGATAGACACGTGAGACCGCCAGCATGCGTAAGTACGTGGAAGGACCCTTTCCGACCGGAATCTTCTTCTCCAGCACGGTATTGCCTGGCTTGAAGCTCCAGGGGATGAAGGCGGTGAACCCTCCCGTTTCATCCTGCAGATCGCGTACCCGGTTCAAATGCTCCAACCAATCTTCGGGCCGGTCCACGTGCCCATACATCATGGTCGCGGTCGACTTGAAACCCTGCCGGTGCGCTTCGCGATGGACTTTGATCCAACCGTCATCGGGATTTTTCTTGGGGGAAATTCGTTTACGCACATATTCAGAAAGGACTTCGGCGCCCCCGCCAGGGAGTGATACCTGTCCGGCCTCCTTGAGTGCGGCTAAGACCTCGGAGACCGATTTCTGGGAAACCTCGGACATCATATGGATTTCGCTGGCGGTGAAGAAGTGCGGCGTCACCTGGGGAAAGCGTTTACGGGTCTCGCGAATTAGCGTCGTGTAATATTCTAACGGTAATTCAGGGTTCAGCCCCCCTTGAAGCAGTACCGTAGTGGCTCCTTGATT
>Ga0207074_1156_pt1 | contig 10515 bp, 13 predicted proteins | sample Alteio_BWMinHeat_66_FD_153567 | JGI IMG/M metagenome (GOLD analysis project Ga0207074, IMG submission 153567) | Enriched cells from forest soil in Barre Woods Harvard Forest LTER site, Petersham, Massachusetts, United States -... | ecosystem: Environmental > Terrestrial > Soil > Temperate forest >...
CTAGTCGTCGCTATTTTTTCTTTATCCTGTCTTTTTGTCCTGCTTGAAGCGTTCTTTGTAGGAATGATCCTTCTTTTGGTCTATGCAGGCGCCGTGCTGGTATTCTTCCTCTTTGTGGTTATGTGCCTTAATCTTAATGCCATTACCTTCAGCTCCGATCAACAAACCCGCTTTCGCTTGCTGGGATGTACAGCAGGGTTGATGTTTATAGCCTCCTTTGGTCTAGCCATTAAGAGTTTTGTCAAAGCCCAAACCATGGATGCTTCTTCCATCCGAGGGACGATTGAAGTCATTGGTAAAATTCTCTTTACGGATTACCTTCTGCCCTTTGAATTGACTTCGCTTCTTTTATTGATCGCCATCTTCGGGATTGTTTCTTTGGCCCAAGGCGCATTAAGCACAGGTAAGGATTCAGAAAACCTATGATCACCCTCGGTAATTATCTGGCTTTAAGCGGCATCATCTTCTCCCTGGGACTGGTGGGTGTCATGACCAACCGCAATGTGCTTAAAGTCCTATTGTCTTTAGAACTCCTTTTGGCCGCTTCCAACCTTTCTTTTGTGGCCTTTTCAAAATTCAATGGGGATTATGCAGGGCAGTTGATCGTATTTTTTGTCATCCTTGTTGCTGCGGCAGAAGTAGCCATAGGGCTTGCTATCATCGTCGTGATGTACCGCCGCTTATCAACGATCCAAGCTGATGAATTAAAGGAAATGAAATGGTAGTTCCGTTATGATTAATGCTAATTTAGTTTGGATAGCCTTCTTCGCACCGCTGGTGGCGTGTGTCCTTATTACTCTTTTCTTCCTGAAAAGCAAAACATCCAGCTCGCTTATTGCCATTGCCGGAATCTTAACCTCTTTTGTTTGCAGTTGTATCGTCTTTACACAAATATTCCACACCAATCCTCCGGCCCAGCTCCAGCAATCTTTGAGCTGGATTTCAATTGATGGCCTGACCATTAATTTCGGCTTTCTGATGAATCCACTGGCAATTATGATGCTCTTGATCGTCACGGGTGTGGGCAGTGCTATTTTTATCTATTCCAGGGGATATATGGATGAAGATCCCAGCTCCCCCAGATTCTTCGCTTTTTTAAGCCTTTTTGCCTTCTCTATGATAGGCATTGTTTTGTCTAACAATTTTATTCAGCTCTTCATGTTTTGGGAATTAGTGGGTTTATCTTCGTATTTGCTTATCGGTTTCTGGTATGCCAAGCCTTCTGCGGCGGACGCGGGGGTCAAGGCTTTCATGGTCAACCGTTTATCTGATTTCGGCTTTCTTTGCGGGATCATCTTGTTATGGAGCATGTCTGGTATCGGTGGTGGACGTAGTTTTCAGTTTACTGACCTGGCTTTAGTGGTCCCTCATCTAGACCCTCATATGCTGACGATCGTGAGCCTATTGCTTTTCTGCGGTGTGGTCGGTAAATCCGCCCAAGTGCCTTTACACGTTTGGCTCATTGATGCCATGGAAGGCCCGACACCTGTCAGCGCCCTGATCCATGCCGCAACCATGGTGGCTGCCGGTATTTATCTTTTAGCCCGCACCTTCTTTATTTTTGAACCTTCGACGACTGCGCTTACTGTTATCGCGTACACCGGTGCTATCACCTCCCTCATGGCCGCCATCCTGGCCGTCGCTGAAAATGATATTAAGCGTATTTTGGCTTATTCGACACTCAGCCAATTAGGTTTAATGGTCATGGCCTTGGGGTTAGGCGGACCTATGCAAGGGATGTATCACCTGACAACCCATGCCTTTTTTAAAGCGCTTTTGTTCTTGGGAGCAGGTAGTGTGATCTATGCCATGCATCATGAGCAAAATATCTGGAACATGCAGGGGCTGCTTAAAAAGATGCCCATCACCGGTATTACTTTTCTCATCGGGACCTTGGCCCTCTGCGGTATTTTTCCATTGAGCGGTTTTTGGAGCAAGGACGGTATTTTGGCCCTGGCCTTCACACACAATGTTGTGCTCTATTTGATCGCTGCTATAGCCAGCGGTTTAACATCTTTTTATATGGGACGATTATTTTTTGTAGCTTTTTGGGGCAATCCAGCAGCCCACCACCATGGGGCGCACGGGCATGACCCTCACGAATCTCCGGCAGTGATGACAATCCCCTTGATCATTTTAGCTATTCTCTCGGCCATCGGAGGTTTTATCGGGATACCTCATTACCTGTTTCCGCAAGAAGCCCCTGAAGAACTTAATATGCGGGTCGCTTTAATTTCATCCGTTGTTGCTGTTTTGGGCTTAGGCTTTTCATATATGATTTATGGCAAACGTACGGCGGACGATCCATTAGTAGCAAAACTGGGTTCTTTCTATACCGTTTTGCAAAATAAATTCTATTTCGATATAGTTTATGGATGGTACGTCGACAACATCCAGCAAAATATAGCCCTGTTTTTATCGAAGTTTGAAAAAGAGATCCTTGTCCGTTTATGTGTTGGCGGACTTACAAATCTGGCCCGTTCCGGCGGCAAAACTTTTCGATATTTACAAAATGGCTTAGTCCAATTCTATGCCCTGATTTTTGTTCTTGGAGTGCTCTTGTTGTTTTTAATAATGGTTAAAACAGTATGAATCCCAATCTTTCTTGGATCCTTTTATTGCCTTTGCTGGGATTAGGCCTTGTTTGCCTGGTGCCGGCTGGCAAGACCATTTTAATCCGCCGGATATCAAACTTTACCGTCCTTCTGCCGTTTATCCTATCTACCTGGGTCTATGCTGCCTATGATCATGTGGCTGGCGGCTTTCAATTCGTTCAAAATATTCCCTGGGTGGTCCCCTTAGGGATCTCCTATCATCTGGGTGTCGACGGTATCAATTCTTTGCTTTTATTGCTTTTAGGAGCCTCTTCTTTTGCTGCAGTGTTGGTGTCCGCGTCCATCAAAGAACGTGTCAAAGAATATTACGTTTTACTGCTCATCACGGTCATCGGCACCTATGGGGCTTTCCTTTCACTGGATATTTTCTTTTTCTATTTCTTCCATGAAGTGGCGGCTGTCCCAGTCTTTTTGATGATCGCCATCTGGGGATCTGAGCGTCGGGAATTCGCTGCCATGAAACTGACCTTATATTTGGTGGCTGGTGCATCTCTTGCCCTGATCGGATTACTGGCCTTGTACCTGTCAACAGGCCTTCAGACATTTGATCTCATTCAAATCCAACAGCAGTTGGCAATACATCCCTTGCCCATGAGCGTGCAGAATTGGGTATTCCCGCTCATCGTCGTCGGGTTTGGTATCACCCTCACCCTCTGGCCATTTTATACCTGGGCGCCTGTTGGATATGCCGAGGCCCCCACGGCCATCAGCATGCTGCATGCCGGTGTTCTCAAAAAAATGGGCGCCTATGCCATTATCCGTTTTGCCATTCAATTGATGCCGCAAGCAGCCCATGCCTGGATGCCCATCATCGCGACACTCGCCATTGTTAACATTGTTTATTGTGGCCTGGTTGCCCTGACCCAGCGTGACCTGAAATACATCTTGGGATATTCCAGCTGTTCTCACATGGGGTATATCCTTCTGGGCCTCGCCTGTTTTAATACCATTGGCCTTAATGGTGTCGTGTACCTAATGTTTGCCCATGGCATTATGGCAGCCCTTGCTTTTGCTTTAACAGGATTTGTGACCGACCAAACTAAGACCCGTAATTTAGATGAATTAGGCGGACTTCTTAAATGCATGCCTTTTATCGGCACCTGTTTTATGATGGTAGCATTTGCCTCTGCCGGCGTTCCGGGATTTGCAAATTTCGTTGCTGAAGTTTTGGTGCTTTTGGGTTCGTGGGACCAATACCGTTGGCTTACTGTATTAGCCATTTTCGGCCTTGTGATAACAGCCATTTATTTGCTTAAAGCGATCCGTCTGGGTTTCCAAGGGCCTTTGAATCCCCGCTTAGCTGGCTTGGCAGATGCTCAAACAATGATTACCAAATTGCCTTATGTGCTGTTATTAGCATTATTGATCCTCGTCGGATGTTTACCGTCAATTATTTTGACGCACATAGGCTCAAGTACAAGTGTCATTGCGAGCGCAGCGAAGCAATCTCTTTAAGGACTGTATATGTTTCCCGTAATTGATTGGAGTCTAGTTTCACTGGAAGTGATGATGTCCGTCATCCTGGTGTCCTTGGTGGCGGTGGATATTGCTTTGCCTAAAAATACAAACAAAGACTGGATAGGCATCTTTAGTTTTATTGCCCTCTTCGGGCTGATTATCTTTTGGTTCACCCAAGGTAATGTCACGGGAATTACCTTTAGCGGCATGTTTGTCATGGATTCCTTGGCATGGTTCTTCAAAGGGATTTTCCTGGTCACCATGGTATTTGTTTTTGCCATGACCCAAGAATTTTTTAAAACATTGGGCGAACGGCGCAACGAATTCTATTTATTATTGTGGCTGGCTTTGATCGGTATGTGCCTTGTTGCGTCGAGCGCGGATTTTCTTATGATGTTTATCTCCATTGAAATTCTGACCATTTCCCTGTATGTCATGACAGCGTATCTTAAAAGCGATAAACTTTCCATCGAAGCAGGGATGAAATATTTGATCTTAGGAGCCCTGGCTTCAGGGTTTTTCTTATACGGCATCAGTTTCATTTATGGCGCCACTCACTCAACGCACTTTGTTGATATCCAATATTTCGTCAGTACGCATCCCATGACGCCGATGACGCTCTTTGCCTTGGTCCTTATCTTTGCAGCGGTTGGTTTTAAGATTGCGGCGGTGCCCTTTCATATGTGGGTGCCTGATGTTTATCAAGGTGCCCCTACACCGGTCACTGCCCTATTATCCGTCGGTTCCAAAGCCGCTGGATTTATTGTTCTGATCCGCCTATTCTTCGGGGTATTTGGCGCCTGGCATATTCAATGGGGCCTGGCCCTGGCGATCCTATCAGCAATTACGATGACCTATGGTAATTTGGTGGCCATGTTTCAAACCAATATTAAACGGCTGCTGGGCTATTCAAGCATCAGCCATGCAGGTTATCTTTTGATGGGTGCAGCTGCAGGTACAGCCCTTGGGGCTACCGGGATTAATTTTTATCTTTTAGGTTATATGTTTACAAATCTCGCGGCGTTTTTAGTCATTATCGTATTTTCAATTGCGACCAAGAGTGATGAAATTGCAGATTATGCCGGACTCGTCCAACGTTCAGGCCTGCTGGCCTGCACCATGCTCTTAGCGCTGGTATCCTTGGCAGGCATGCCTCCTTTAGCCGGATTCTTTGGGAAATTTACCTTGTTGATGGCTGTCATTAAAAGCGGGTATACATGGCTGGCTCTGATTGCAGGAGTCAATATTGTGATTTCGCTGTATTACTACCTGATGGTCATCAAGCGTATCTACGTCGATCCCCCTCGCTCAACTTCACCGATCCCCGTATCCGTAAGCATGCAGTTGCTCCTGGCGATTGCCATCATCGGGATCATTGTTATCGGGATCTTCCAAGGCCCATTCCTAGATGCTGCCATGACAGCAGCTGTCAAAGGAATATTCCTTACTACTTAAAGAGCGCTATAGCTTCTTTTGATTCTTGGAACGATTAATTTCTTTTCGGACGGTGCTCAATAATTTAGGATAATGTAGCGGTTTAGCAAAAGCACGGTAAGATTCTTTGCCAATGGTGATGATCAAATCGCCCTCGTCATCAGTCACATTAAGGGTATTGGTGGCAAAGACAATGGGGATATCCTTTGTTTCCAGGTCTTGTTTTAATTTTCTGACAAATTCCCGGCCATCGCCATCCGGAAAAATAACATCCATCAAAATCGCATCCGGTTTGTCAATCTTGGCCATTTTCAAACATTCTTCTTCATCCCAGGCCAACAGCACTTGATACCCGGCATTGCTAAAGGCCTTTGCCGTTACCTTCTGTGCTACTGGGCTGTCATCAACTAACAAAATTTTCTTTAGTTTTCTAGGCATCTTAATTCTATTTTAAGGCGTTAAAATATACCCAGAAAATCCTTCTTACCGATGTCAACGCCATTATGCCGCAGGATTGCATAGGCTGTTGTCATGTGAAAATATAAATTGGGCAGGACAAAATTTAACAGGTACGGCTGGCCCAAAAAGGTGGTGTCCTGTCCTCTGAGCTTCAAGGTCACCTTACGCTCTTCACTGCCGTCAATCTGCTTAGGCGTAAAATTTTTGATAAAATCAACAGTCTTAAGGATCCGTGCCTGTAATTCAGGAAAAGTTTTCTCCGTATCAGGATAGCTCGGCACTTCAACCCCGGCAAGCCGTGCCGCACACCCTTTGACACCGTCGGTGGCAATCTGTACCTGACGGGACAACGGGAACATGTCTGGGGCCAGGCGGGCATCGATGAAAACTTCCGGCTCGATCTTTTTAGCCAGTGCATGCTCTTCTGCTTTTTTAAGGATTGCTGATAAATTACTTAATTGCTTTTCAAATACCGGTATAGAGGCTTGATACATTGTCAACGCCATAAACTTACTCCTTACACATATTATTTAAAATTTGTAAAGATCCCATGCACCAAATAGATCACGGCAACGCCTACTCCCATCATCGCGAAGGTTGCTACTACCATGCCAATCCCATTAAGCACTTCCCGAAATCTTTTATTCATAAAACATATGCTACCACAAAAAGTCATGACAGGCACGACTTTCTCTGTAGAAACTCGTGCCTGTCATGACTTTTTAGAACGCAGCATTAATAAAAGGAAAGAAACCTAAATATTTCGTGTCGCTGTTAAAGTTTAAAATCCCGATCTGAACCCCGTCTAAAGACCCTGTGTGGTTCACAATCCCTAATTGAAGCCCGTGCATTTCTTCCTCAGCGTCATTATAGAATACGGCCAACTGAAAACCTTCAAAAGAACGCCTCGTCACATTAGTAATCAGGCCAAATTGAACACCATCAAAATCTCTCTTAACTTCATTAACCACGCCCAACTCAAAACCATAAACGCTACCATTATTCTTATTGGCAATACCTACATCAATGCCATTCACATCCTTTATTTGTTCATCTGCCTGGCTGACGATGGGACATATCAAAAAACACCCCGAAATCAAAAAATTACATAAATTTTTCCCAAGTCTCATCGTTTTTCCCTTATAAAAAGAGGCAGTGATGCTTCGTTCCTGCCATCAATGGCCAGATCAATTGAACATTCGCCATAGCTATCTAATTTTAACATCTGAAGATTAAGGACAAGATTTGCTGATCCTGACCTTTGTTCATCCGGGAAATTAATATTAATTGTTCCGTTGGCAGTGGGGATAATATGTTTCCCATCTAAATTTACAAAATTAACAGAAACCTTATGTTCCCCTCTTTCAATATTCTTGAACCTGATCCTGAGAGCAATGGTACATTGAGGGTATACGACAGGCATATTGACTGCCGATATAGTATCAAATGCGCCAAGCACATTTAATTTTCCAGCCACATCCACTGTCGCGGCATCACATAAAGAAAATACTTCTATATTCATATGTAATAAATATTGCGTAAATAAAATGTAATATTAGACTGGTTTTCTTTTGCTGTGCCTACCCAGGCAAATCCACCGATAATATGTGATAAATCCTTACCTGTCAAGTCTATGGAATATTCCTTCCAATCCTTAGTGAGCACAATCGGTTCGGTGGATGCCGTATCACTATCAGGATAAGGATGCCCCATCCCGACCCCGCCCATTTTGAAGGTAACAACCTCGCCACCTTTTTCTCCACGGGCACTAAAAACCAATTTTTTAGCTCCGGTTAAATTAAACCCCCCTTTAAATTCTCCCCAATTATTAGCAGGCTCAAGCCAATAAATCCCGGCCCAGCCTGTGCTGGTGGCCGTGCAGTCCCTGTTAAATTTAGCTTGAATACAGCTTCTGCTTCCCCCGCAATTATCCAACCATGTATCATTGATCGCAACACATCTGCCGTCAGGCATAAAACCAGAAGCAGCAAAATGACTGGGGGAAGGTTTATCCTTATAAACAAAGAACTTCTCAGATTTTTTAAATTGAGCAAAAGCCGAATCCACTGTTGCTTGGGACAAAGCTAAAACAGCTAAGGCACCAAAAATAAAATACATTTTACTGATCAGTTTAAACATAAAATTAATCTCCTTAAATTTAACAAAAACCCTGCCTTTTGAGAAAGTATACACTATGGAAAGTCCAACGTCGAATTATTCTCTTGAGGGCAGACGCGCCTATTCTCTACTTACTCAGTTGCGGCACTATGGAGATATTGATCTTTTCAAAATCACGGATGACCGTTAATTTATATTCATGGCCATTGATGGCTTTGGTCAGTAGTTTGTGAAGATCATCAATAGAAGATACGATTTGCTCATCCATGCCCACAATCACATCCCCTGGCCTCAAACCAAACCGCTCAGCTGGACTGCCGCGCTCAATGCTGGTAATGCTGACGCCTGATTCAACGGGGGTTTTACCCATATGAACCAACCCTTTGGGCAAGGCCACATTCTGGACCATGACTCCGATAAATCCGCGGCGGACCTGGCCGCTTCGCATGAGCTCGGTGGCAATAAATTTTGCCGTATTTGAGGGAATGGCAAAGCAGATACCTTGGGCAGGCAAGATCGCAGCTGTATTAACACCAACCACTTCACCCAGACTATTGAGCAATGGGCCGCCGGAGTTACCGGGATTGAGCGCTGCATCTGTTTGGATGATCTCTTCAATCAAGCGCCCAGATTGTGACCGCATTGAACGACCTAGGGCGCTGATGACCCCTGCGGTGAGCGTGCATTGGAAACTATAAGGATTTCCGATCGCAATGGCAATTTGCCCCACACGCAAACGGCTTGAATCCCCCAAATGAAGGAAATTCAAATCCTGCAGGCCAACATGAATAACAGCCAGGTCTGTATGCGGGTCATCCCCTATCAATTGGGCTTCGATACGACGGCCATCAACAAAACAAACATCAATGCGCCGGGCCCCATGCACCACATGGCTATTGGTGATAATGTAGCCGTCCGGTGTAAAAACAAACCCCGAACCGCTCCCTTGGGCCTGGTGTTTAACCTCGATATTAACAACCGCGGAAGAAGCTTTTTGAAAAACGCCGCTTACCGTCTGGGAATAACTATCTAATATTTTTTCATCAGAATTACGAATATCCATTTTTTACCTCCTTAACTTTTTCAACCACGATGGACCTCGTCAACTTGACAAATTCAAAAACATATGGCACATTTAAAAGGTAGTCATTAAAAACATACTTTGGGGGTTATAAAAATGATAACTAATCTATTAACCACTAAAACAAAAAGTAAACTGAAACTGATGGGTTTTAAAACCTACCGCGGCTTTAAGTCAGCAGCCCATAAAATCAAAGCTTTCCTTTATGATCCTAATGATTCAGCGCCCGGTGATGATTTCCCTATTGGACCATTAGTATTTTTAAAGCCTAAAGGGAAATGATGGAATTTCTCAATTCACCTTATGGCCAGACTGCTATAGCAGTGATGTCATTTGCCTTGATCGTGCTCATTTTTAAGGCCACTGCCAGGCTGTAAATTTTAATTCTCCAGCTTCGCATCCATGGTGATTTTAGCATTTAACAATCTTGAAATAGGACAACCCGCCTTAGCCGCGTTGGCTGCTTTCTCGAAAGAAACCTGATCCGCTCCTGGAATATTGGCCTTAACATCCAAATGTACGGCTGTGATTGTCCAGCCTTGTTCTAATTTATCCATGGTCACCGTTGCCAAAGTTTCAATTTTTTCTGCTTTCAAACCTGCATTACCTAACTGAACAGATAAAGCCATAGAAAAGCAGCCTGCGTGGGCCGCACCAATAAGTTCTTCTGGATTCGTTCCCTTCCCGCCTTCAAAGCGGCTTACAAATCCATAGGGCGCATTAGAAAGCACACCGCTTTCCGTAGAAATGCTTCCTATACCCGCTTTTAAATCTCCCTTCCATACAGCCGAAGCTTTCCTGTTCATGACCATCTCCTATTTAAGGGATTTTAAAATAATTAGTTTTTATTACAACTTGTTTTAAACATCCATAGCGACAGAAATATTAAAATTATAGCTGCCAATGCACTAAGCCAAAAAGGAAGTTCATACCCTGCAATGATGACATTGAACTTCAAAATGTACCTTAGAATATGAGCAATGGCTACCACGAGAAACAATGTCCCTGAAACCCTCAGCGCTATGTCTTTCATTTATTCCTCCATTCCTTGCGGGGCCTGTCTCGGTCTTGATATTAAGGTACTCCTAATTGAAACGCATCACTATCAGCGCTTGAGAACGGCTACTTCCCAATGATATCGGCATTGTGCAGTCACCGTCCGCCCCTTAACATCAATCCCGATCCACCCGACGCAATAATAATAAATCACTAAATCTCGATCTTTTTACCTCTTTAAAAAAATTGCAATAAAGACTGCAACAATCCACCCCGCCCATGTCACAAATAATCCCCATCTTGAAGCTTTAATTCTTTTTACTTCTTCAGGATCTATGGCATACCCTTTGAAAT
>Ga0207074_1157_pt1 | contig 10491 bp, 10 predicted proteins | sample Alteio_BWMinHeat_66_FD_153567 | JGI IMG/M metagenome (GOLD analysis project Ga0207074, IMG submission 153567) | Enriched cells from forest soil in Barre Woods Harvard Forest LTER site, Petersham, Massachusetts, United States -... | ecosystem: Environmental > Terrestrial > Soil > Temperate forest >...
CTTGAGCCAGCGCATCATCCTGTCCGGATACAGCAAGATCAATCTTGTGTTTAAGAGCAAATTTAACTAGAGAGTCAGTATCAAGTACCTCTAAACCCGTATTTATACCAATATACTCAGTTCCTGCATTTCCCGGAGCAAAATAAATCTTACCTACTTTTGGAGATTGTTTTAGTTTCCATCCCAATGCATGGTCTCGTCCCATTGATCCGATAATAAGAACAGTTTTTTTACTCATATTTACCAAGGAAACCTGCCTTTACTTATATCGATGTTATATTTCAGCATATGTAACACTCGTTTTATAGCAGTTGGTAACAATATGTATTCAGTTTCATGTATCTTTTTCTCCCACGATTCTAGCGTATCTTCTGGTTTTCTACGGACTTCAGCTTTCATAATGATTGGCCCAACATCAAAGTACTCACTTGGCAATACCTGATGCACAGTTACCCCAGAGACAGCCCATTTTTGATCAAACGGGGGTTTAATAACCTGCATACCCCATCCTCTTAGAACTGGAATTTTACCTCGTGAGGTTTTTATGGATTCTGAAAAATCTTCTGTCATTAATGCTGGGTGTAAATTAATTGCTGTAATCTCCAATTTCTTCATTTCATTCCAAAAAGAGTTGCCTAAAATCATTGACCAACCTGCTAAAACGATAAGATCAGGCTTAATTTTATTCATATATCCAATTAATTCCATGTCATATTTTTTTCTATTAGATTTGTCTGACAATTTTCCTTTATATGGAACAACAAAGAAAGGGATTTTGTGTTTTTTAGCTCGAGTCAGTCCATATGCATCTTCTTTGTTTGAAACAACTACAATTTCACAATCAATATCTCCTTTTTCAACTCCATTAATTATTTCCTGCAAATTGGTGCCAGATCCTGATATAAATACACAAATCTTAGATTTATTAATCCTTTTTGCCCTTAGTGGAAATTCATATTGATTTCCTCGTATAGGATGAGGTCCTCCAAAAGGATAGTAATAAAAGTCTTCTTTTTCCCCACCCATTGCCCTCGCCGTTTCCTCAATTGGAAGATATATAACTGCATCTGCTGAAATTTCTTCGGCAATTTTTTCCTCTATTATTTCAAATGATTTATTTTCATATTTCGCTGCGGGTAATTCTTTTTTGCTTCTCATATCAATTCCCATATCACATTGATTTACAACAGGTGGACTTGCAAAGGCAATATATACTTTATCGGCTCCCGCATTTTTAAAACCCCTAACGAGCGCTGAGCTAGTTGTAAGTCTGACTGCTGAATCGTCTACAACAACTATTTTTTTACCAATTATTTCATCAGGTACTATATTATGTTTCCCACTAACAGCAGCAATTCTGTTTTCTTGCCCTGGTTGTATAAAAGTTCGTCCGATATAGTGACTAGTTGTAATTGCATCAATAATAGGAAGCTTTAGCTCATTTGAAACACCTTTTGCAGCGGGAAAACCTGAATCAAAAACCGGAACTACAATATCAGGATCTAACTTCTTTTCCTTTATTCGTTTTCCAAGAAGTCTTCCTGATTCTTCTCGCCCCTCCCTAACTCTTTTTCCATTTATAAAGCTATCGGGACGGGAGAAGTAAATATATTCAAAGATACAATGTTGTGGGCGTTTTGGCTCAGCGAAAAAACAAGAGTTCAAATGACCAGAAGAGTCAATTTTTATAATTTCACCAGGTGCTATGTCGCGGACAAAATCTGCGCCAATCGCATCAAGTGCTGCTGACTCAGATGCAATAATCCAACCACTAGGTAGTTTCCCAAGACAAAGTGGTCTTATGCCATAGGGATCCCTAATGCCAAAAACACTCCCGTCATTAGTAAGAATTGTAAGACTATATGCCCCTTTAAATTGAGGAAGAATATGAGAAAAAGTATCTTCCCAAGATTTGTATTTTGGGCGGGACTGGACAAGAAGTGAACTCATCAAAATCGTATCGCTTATTATTTTCTTTCCAGATCCTATATTTTTCCGAATCATTGAAATATCCGGAATGTTACCATTATGACCAAGGCTTAGTTGATATTTACCATTTGTTACTTCAATTGGTTGCGCGTTATCAAGTGATGAGATTCCAGAAGTTCCATAGCGGTTGTGTCCTATGGCGGATTTTCCGTGCCCTAATTGTTTGATAGCTTTATCAGTTAGAACTAAGGGTACAAGACCCATGCCTTTATATGTTGAAATTTTATCCTTGGAATTAAATAAACTTATACCAGCGCTTTCCTGTCCTCGATGCTGAAGTGATGCAAGAGCCAGTCGAGTCAAATACGCAGCCTGATTCGTCTCCGTCCAAATCCCCACAACACCACATTTCTCTTTTAAATCAAAAGCCTTAATATTTGATAAATCTAACATTTTAGAACAAAAAAACCCGCCTTCATGCGGGTTATTAGTAACTATTTTTATATTTTGAGCATTCCAATCTATTTATAAAAGATTCTGTAAGCTCTGTCAAGAGAACTATGACTCTTACCATAGTCTATTATATCACAATTTTAAAACTATTGCATTCTTATGCGCCGGTCTGTCAAAATAAGTATATGAAAATAGCTTTTTTTGAGGTTGAAAATTGGGAGAAAATTTATCTTGAGCAGAAGCTTGCTGGGAACGAACTCCTGTTTTATACAACATCCCTGCAAAAAGAGCACATTGCATCCCTTCAGGATGTTGAGGTAATCTCTATATTTATTGATTCTATTATTACCAAGGAACTTCTTGATCAGTTGCCGAAGCTTCGCTTAATTACAACGCGTTCAACAGGTTATGATCATATTGATGTTGCATGTACACGCTACAAAAAAATTATTACCTGTAATGTTCCGCATTATGGAACCCATACGGTAGCTGAGCATGCATTCAGTCTTATTCTTGCCCTTTCACGGAAATTATTTGAATCTGTTGCGCGTACAAAGCAAGGGGATTTTGATCATTCAGAGCTGACAGGTTTTGATCTTTATGATAAGACAATAGGAATTGTTGGACTTGGCGATATTGGCCTATCGGTTTTGAAAATTGCCAAAGGATTTGGAATGCATGTAGTTGCTTTTTCGCATCACCCAGATGAGGCGCAAGCTCGAAAATTGGGAATTAGTTTTCTTGACTTGAAAGAACTTTTTAAAGTTTCAGATATCGTAACTTTGCATGTTCCCTATACCAAAGAAACACGCCATATGGTTAATAAAACAAATATTAAGAAATTTAAAAAAGGAAGTATTATTATTAATACTGCACGAGGTGGATTGGTTGATACAGAGGCACTTGTTTACGGGTTAGGAAAAGGAATATTAAAAGGAGCAGGACTTGATGTGCTTGAGGAGGAGGAAGTGATAAAGGAGGAAAGACAAATTCTTACAAAAAATTTTAAAAAGCTTTCTAATTTTAGAACTCTATATTTAGATCATGTATTAATGGGCATGGATAATGTTTTAATTACTCCTCATAATGCATTCAATAGTAAGGAAGCGCTTCACATGATTCTTGATGTAACAGTTGAGAATATAATGGATTTTGCAAAAAGCAAAGTGCAGAATGCGGTATGAAAAAGCTATGCTCGATTCAACCCTCCTCAAAAGAATTCTAATTCTGGGGTTAATTATTGGCTTACTGTATATTGTTGTAAATTATTCAGGCGCAATAGAGCAAAAAGTTGGAGTTAAAGGGGCGAGTACAAAAAAAACTAATGAAATTTCAGCGGAAATTAATTCGAATATTAAAGATCAAGTAAGTATTGCAGAAAAACAAGCGCTTAATCTGAAGATTTCAGATATCATGAATGGCTTCTCAGGTTTATCAAAAATACCCAAAGATTTTAATAGCATAGATGGATATCTTAAACAGCAAGTAAGCAATATGTTAAAATCTAGAAAATAAAACTATGGATACAATTAAAGAACGCGTAAATAAGCTAATCAAAAAAATTGATATAGAAGGAAAAAGAAAGAAAATTAGAGAGTTAACAGCAGAAAGCATGCACTCCAATTTTTGGCAAGATCATCAACTGGCAGCTAAAAAGATGAAGGAGCTATCTGATTTTCAAAAAGAAATAGAAGAAATAGAACTTTTGGAATTACTTATTAATGAAGGAGAAGATAAGGAAGCCGAAAAACTTCTTGAAAAGATGGAAACATTTTTATTTCTAGGCGGAGTTAATGATCGGGCAAATGCAATTGTTGGGATTCACTCAGGTCAAGGCGGAGTTGAGGCAATGGATTGGGCAGAAATGCTTTTTAGGATGTATACAAGATATTTTGAAAAAAAAGGATGGTCATATGATATCTTAGATCAGACACAGGGAGAAGAGGCAGGAATTAAGAGTATTACTATGGAAGTTTTTGGTACTTTTGCATATGGGTATTTAAAACATGAAGCAGGAGCGCATCGGCTTGTTAGGCAGTCTCCATTTAACGCAGATAAACTGCGCCAAACATCATTTGCGTTAGTCGAAGTTTTACCAGAAATTGCAAAAGAAGCACTCGATTTAAAAGAGGATGACATAGAGTTTGAAGCATTCAGATCAGGAGGACATGGCGGACAGAATGTAAATAAAGTATCAACTGCAGTGCGCCTTAAACATAAACCAACAGGCATTGTTGTAACAGCCCAAACTCAAAGATTTCAAGGACAAAATAGGGAATTTGCCATGCAACTTCTTCGTGCAAAATTATGGGCAATTAAGGAAGAGGAGCAAAAGAAAAAAGAGGCAGAATTAAAAGGAGGATATAAAACTCCCGGATGGGGAAATCAAATCAGATCATATGTTTTACACCCCTATAAAATGGTAAAAGATTTGCGAACGGGTGTTGAGACCGGGAATACGGATGCTGTACTAGATGGAGATCTAGATACGTTTATAGAAGAAGAGATCAGAACTCTTTAGTTTTTTTTATTTTTCTCCCATGTTACGGAAGTTAATAGTTTGCCGTAAATGTCTTCTTCTTTATCTATATTCATGCTTTTTCGATCAAGTGGAGTTGGTTGGCGTTTTTTAAAGATAACAAAATCAATATCCGAAATCACAGCAAGTGGAGTTTGCTCAGATCCTTCACCCATTACGGTAACGGCAGCTGCAGACAGTCCATCAAGTATGCTTAATTGGGACATTTTAAGTTCTCTTTTGAAAACATCATTTTGTCCACGATAATCTTTAAGTGGTTCAAAACCACACCAGCTGATGCCAACTCCATTTGTGCCGAAACGAAGCGGAGTCAAACGACTATCTGTAACTATAATTCCTAAATTAGTAATTTTATGTTTTTTCCTAAGATACTGCCATATTTCATTTGTTGTCTGATCCAAATTTTTAGGCCATAATACAAAATCGCCATTTGCATTTGATTCATCAATTCCTGCATTTGCTATTAAAATATTGTTTTTTATAGTTGGGATAACTTGCCCGAATCGCATCAGATTATCATCTTCAAAAAAATAATCTGCTTCTTTTTTAATAAGTTCTTTTTTGTCTATTTTCTTGTCATTTCTAACTATGTTTTTTTGACTTAAGCTAATTATTTTTGATGTTATTACAACTACTGTATTTTCCTTAAGTTTTGGTAAATACTGATCTAAAATTTTGTACAGATTATCACCCGTTTTTATTTTATGAGTTTTGAAAGTTTTAATTAGCATGTTATTTGTTATTTAATACAGAGTATTTAAGTAAAATGGTTCCTTTAGAATTTAATTTATCCATACTTAATAATTTTAACTCTATATTAAATTTATCCTTACTAATCAAAGGTTCACCAAGGCCGAAAATTTTTGGTTCAATGGTAAGCCAAAGTTCATCTATTAATTTTTCTTTAAAAAATGAACTAGAGACCCTGCCGCCGCTGACAAGAAGCATCTGCTTAAATCCTATTTTTGAAAGTCGAGTAATTAATTTTTTGGGTGATTCATTACTAAACTCTAATTGGTTAGGAACTTTAAAATGTTCATATTTTTGCGGAGTTTTTGTTAGAATAATGCGAAGTCTTCCCTTCTCAGCTTTTAATCCAGCTTTTTTTACAGTTTTAGCTTTATCAAACGTTCCGCTTCCCATAACAATTAGATTATTCTTAGCAATGGTATTTTTGAAATGTGAAAAATCTTCAGGAGAGGACCATTCGTAGATATTGTTTCCAGTCCATTTAGTTAATTTACCATCAATTGATGAAACGTCTATCAATATTGTTTTCATTTATCCTTTTTAAGCCAGTTAACCCCAAGATAAACAAAAGGCGTCTCTATAACAGACATAAAGCATTTAAGAAGCCAGTAGGGAATAATTAAACTTATAAGAAATGCTGCATTTATTCCAAAAGGTTTGTTAAAAGCATAGAATGCTAATGTTAAAAATATACCAGTGTCAAGAAATTCAGATATAAAATTAGCTAAGTTTGTACGAAGCCAAAGAGCATTTTTGCCAAACTTTTCCTTTATTTTAGTAAAAATAAACACATCAGCAAATTCTGCAATCGCAAAGGCAGTTAAACTTGCTGCTGCAATTCTTGCTGAGAAATTGAATATTTCTTCATATGCTTTTTCTGAGTGAAGAAAAATTTTAGATGGAGGAAGATGCGTTGCAAGAAGCGAGAAGAGTAGAAATAGAAGAACCATAGAAAGTCCTGAGCGGACAAGACTTTGTGCTCTGGCCTTACCATAGACCTCAGTGATTGTATCGTTTATTGAATAAATGACTGGTACTACAAATATGCCGACACTTGCATGAATTGGGAAATTTCCAATTGAAAATAATGGAAATGTTTTAGCACCCATTAACTCAGAAATTGCAATGCATGCGATGTAGAGAGAAATAATAAAATCCAATTTTTGTATTTTAAACATTCTTTTACAATTTGGGCAATGGAGGCATTATATCAGATTGATTTTAAATTATAAAGTTAGATTTGAATTATTAAAATGTTTAGGAAAAAAGAGAAAAAAATAATATTGTCTATCTAAAATTAATATTTGCTGGAAGTTGAAATTTTGAAGCATCAACTATCCACGGAGAACACTGGAAATTATATTTTTGCAAAAGTTGTTGCTGTTGATTTGTTGCACCTGTTTGGTTTTTGACATCAGGATAATTCATTATAAAACCCGAATTTCCAGTATTACTTGTCCATACATACATTTTTGTTCCATCGCCTATTATGTATGTGACCCCACTTACACCACTAACTGTAGCATTTGATACGACATTAAACTTTTTTCCACTCGCATACACAGATCCCTGTATAGACATATTTTTATCAGTATTACTCCAAGTGCATTTAACATCTCCGCCTCTTTGGGCTAAATCGAAAAAGGAACCGGAGAATGCTTGATTTTGTGTGGGAACATTTTGGGAATTTGTTTGAGTCTGCGATGTAATCGAATTTTGAGCTGGAGAGGCTCCAAGCATAGTCTTTATTTTATTCCTACCAAGATATAAAGCACCTAGAGCTACAACAAGTACGGCAATTACAATCCAGACTTTTTTCATATTTAAATAAAGTATATGTTGATTTAGGGAAATTTGTCAATAATAAGATTAATCTTGCATAAGATTATTTTGATGCTTTTAGTGAAAACAGCAACGGCATTTGGATTTTCTTGTTTTTTAACACATATTGTCCTTTGTTATTTTGTTCCATAAATCCTGGAAACTGATCATACATTGTAAAAGGAAACTCGTGCATGAAATCAATTTTTAACCCTTGTTTAATTAGCGCATTTATAACATCACTTATTGAATAACTCCATTCATAGGTAAGTCCTTTTACATTTGCGCTCCAATCCGTATATGTACCTGATGAGTCGTCGATATATGGTCCCTTATCAAAGTATTTGTAAAAAATCTTAAAGTCATGACTTAAAATATTTGTAAAAGGATGAAGTTCGACTAAATAAAACATGCCATCATCCTTAAGAAAATGGTTTATTATCTTGGCCCATTTATTTATATTTGATAACCAGCAAAGGACACCGTATGAAGCAAAAATAATATCATATTTTTCATTTAACACGTTTGGTAAATCATATACATCAGAACAAATGAATTTTGCGGGGATATTTATTTCTTTACTTAATTTTTTTGCAAGCGAAATTGATTTATTTGAAAGGTCAGTTCCGGTTACAATAGCTCCTTTTCTCGCAAAAGAAAGCGTATCCATACCAAAATGACAAAGTAGATGAAGAAATTTTTTGCCTTTTACTTCTCCAACTTCTTCAATTTCAATAGACTGCAAACTGGTTTTCCCTTTCTTAAAACTGGCAAGATCGTATAATTTTGATCCTGCATGAATACGAGTGACATCATTCCACCACTTTTTATTTATTGCGGAATAATCTTTCATATATACTGAGTATCAAAAAGTTTTGATGTGTTTGTCAACAACTAAAAAGAAGAGGGTTTTATAATGATGCTACTTTTATTTAATTTAAAACTTTTGCAATCTGATGAATTTTATATAAATATCTCTTATCTCCTATATTATGATCTGTTTCAGCTATTGAAATTAATTGCTTGCCTCTTGATGGAATGTGACTATACGCTTGCTTTACTCTTTTAATTAACGATTTTTCTTCTTCTGTTCCGTATGTCATAAGAATTTGCTTCGCTTTTAATCGTTTGGCTAGGGTGGCGCAATGGAGTGTTGAAAAATCTTGGTGTTGCTGTAATTGGATGGATGGAATTTTGCTAGAATTTAATTCTGGTAGATCCTCTTTAAAATAGGGGGATAAAGAGCAGAGCACCAGTCCATAAACGTCCACTTTTGTTGATGCTATAAAAGCAATCATTGCACCAAATGAAAACCCGAGTATGTATTTTTTCTTTGCATCTATTTTCTTGAATTCCTTTATAAAGTATTCTGTATTTTGCGATATTGTCGTATTTTTCCAGGGTATCGTGACAATAATCGGATGATAGCCATCGTTTTGCATCATTCTTGCTATTTCTACATATGCTTTATTTATAGGTAGGTGGTTAAACCCTGGAATGATGAAAATCACTTTTTCTTTAATCATTTGCGAATTATAGCAAAATCAATACTAACAGTACAAATCTATATTTCTGTTATAAAAAAGTGATCAAATTATGAATCTTCTAAAATGGAAATAAATTTGTTATTATATTAATAAGGCACTATGTTTACGTAAGTATCTACGTTTTTTAAAAACACTTATTGCTTACATTGATTTTTCTTATTGCGCGTTTAGGACTAGGTGATTTTCTGAATGAAACACATTATTTCTTTTTTTCATAATCTTTCCAATAAAAAAATAGCCTTAATTATATTATGTACAGGATTGTTAATATATGGAAATTCACTTTTTAACGGATTTGTTGGAGACGATTTTCAACAAATTATAAATAATCCACTTGTGCATGACGTATTTAAAATTCCTACCTTATTTACTCAAGGAGCATATTATGATGAGAGCGGCCAATTGAATAATTATTATAAGCCAATTTTATCTACAACGTTTTCTTTAAATTATTTATTTTCAGGAGAAAACCCTTTCGGATATCATCTGACTCAGCTGTTGTTGCATATTATTAACACAATAATTATTTTTTTACTACTGAAATACTTTTTCAAGAAAGAAGTCTCGTTCTTTTTAGCTATACTATTTCTTTTGCATCCTATTAATACAGAGGCTGTCGTGTATATATCTGCTATACAAGAAAATTTGTTCATGTTTTTTGGGTTAGTTTCTCTCTATCTTACTATTAGTAAATCAACGTGGACTTACAGTAATGTCTTCATACCTATTCTTCTACTTTTTTCGTTGCTTGCAAAAGAAACAGGTGTAGTTTTTCTTATTATTATACCTGTATTTAATTTTCTCTATCAAAAAAGAAACCTGTCAAAAAGTTTTATACATAGTATTATAGCGGCACTTTTTTACCTATTTTTGCGACTTGTTGTGGCCCATATTTACTTCACAACCGGAGATAAAGTAGCTCCGATGCAAACTCTACCTTTTGTGACAAGAATAAATACAATTCCAGACATTATTTTTTTCTATCTGAAAACATTTTTTTACCCTATAAATCTCATCTCCTTTCAAGCATGGACTGTAAAATTGCTGAATTTTAATAATTTTTATGGACCATTAATAGTAGATATCATGTTTTTTGCAACTTTAATTAGTGCTGGAATTATTATTTATAGAAAAAACAGACAGCTTTTTAGAATTTTTATTTTCTTTCTCGTTTGGTTTTTGATTGGACTTATTGTTCATCTTCAAATAGTCCCACTGGACGAAACTGTTGCCGATCGCTGGTTCTATTTTCCGATAATCGGCATGCTTGGCATGATGGGAGCCATGGTTGTTTTTTTTAATTTTAAAAACCGCATTAAGTTACAGATATTAGTACCAGTATTTTGTATAATTATAATTTTATTTTCTATAAAAATAGTTGTCCGCAACATGGATTGGAGCAATCAAACATTGCTATATTCTCGTGATTCTATTTTCAATAAGCGTTATTAT
>Ga0207074_1126_pt2 | contig 10466 bp, 9 predicted proteins | sample Alteio_BWMinHeat_66_FD_153567 | JGI IMG/M metagenome (GOLD analysis project Ga0207074, IMG submission 153567) | Enriched cells from forest soil in Barre Woods Harvard Forest LTER site, Petersham, Massachusetts, United States -... | ecosystem: Environmental > Terrestrial > Soil > Temperate forest >...
TCTGCACGCCTGACATCAAGCTCGGCCCCGGCATCGTCGCGAAGGCTGCAGCCAACAATCTGAAGCTCATGACCGTCGACGACCGGCTGGTCGTTGCCGACGGCAAACCGATCGAAGACGTTCCGCATAAGTAACCCCTCAAGCAACGGATCGCCCCGAGTTTGGAGTGCCTTTCAGCAATTTTTCGCGCTACTCAAGGCGACGGCGAACCCGTTTCGCGCGGCGTGGCCAGGCAAGTTGATCGTCAAGTGAATCGTGGATGCAGAGGACGCGCGTATCGCTGCTGGCGAGGGAGTCGATGCAATCGTCGTGTTCAATCACGGTGGTCGCCAACTCGATGGCGCGCCGGCGGTGATTCGCATATTGCCCAACATCGTCGAAGCAGTAGCAGGTGAGAGCGAAGTGCTATTCGACGGTGGCATAACGTCGGGCCAAAGCCTGCTAAAGACTCTGGCCTTAGGCGCACGCGCCGGCTTGATTGGACAGGCGTTTCTGTATGGGTTGGGTGCGATGGGTCAAGCGGGTGTAGCGAAAGCGATCGAGGTCATCCGCAAGGAACTTGACGTGAGCATGGGTTTGACTGCTCGGCACGATGTGCAATCGATTTCCCGCGAGATTCTGCTGCAGCGCAATGGTCAGCCTTATGGTGCGAGGTAAACCTCCGATATCGACTAGCCGCTTCGCTTCGATCTTCGAACGCTCGACATGACAATTCCGCTTACGTCAGGGCGTTGGAGTCTCGAGTTCGGAGGAAAGGTTACAAGGGTGTCGATCATGGTCGCGGCATAGGTAAGCATGGATTCGCATTCGAGACGTACAAATTGCGGTAGAGCTTGATATTTCGTATATGGAGTGATATTTTATTTATCAAATACGATTTGACTCGTTGTCGAGACACAGCAATTCTCATCTCCGCTGCCCATAGAATTCGAGATCAGATGCCAAGATGCGGTTAGGGGAGCTCGTTCGATCTGTGCCGAAAAGAGCCGGTGAGGCATCGGGGACGATAGATCGTGCGTGTAGCACCACGCGCCCGAGGATCTACGCAAAGGGCCATCGATATGACAGAAACCGCAAAAAAATATCTTCCTGCCTTCGTGCTAGTGACGAGCTTGTTCTTTCTCTGGGCGATCGCTCACAGCCTGAACGATATTCTCATCAGGCAATTTCAGAAGGCACTCAGTCTGTCACGGGGGCAGGCCGGTTTCATTCAGCTCGCCTTTTATATTGCTTATGCGCTGGTCGCCCTGCCCGCGGGGCTCGCGATGAAGAAGCTGGGGTTCAAGACGGCGATACTGATTGGGCTGGGTCTCTATGCTTGCGGCGCGCTGCTCTTCTATCCTGCGGCGGAGGTTCGGGAGTATGGTTTCTTTCTTGCCGCCCTCTTTGTTATCGCTAGCGGCATTGTGTTCCTAGAAACAGCTGGCAGTGGCTACATCACGCTGACGGCGCCTCCAGATCAGGCGGTGCGGCGCATTAATTTCGCACAGTCCTTCAATGGAGTCGGTGCGGTGCTGGCGCCGATCATCGGCGGGTTGTTCATCTTCTCCGGCGTCGAATACACACCCGCTCGGCTAGCTGAGCTCTCGCCAGAAGCAGTAAATGCCTTCCGCGCGAAAGAAGCGCTTCAAGTTCAGGGGCCATATCTTTGCATCGCTGCGATCGTTCTTTTAGTGGCGGGGTTGATTTTGCTGACACGTTTCGCGTCGGCGTCCCGCGCGAACGAAGGCAGGGCAGTTGGCGGAACTATCACGACGTTGCTTTCCCGACGCAACTTCATCTGGGCGGTGATTGGCCAGTTTTTCTACGTTGGCGCGCAAATCGGCAGTTGGAGCTATTTCATCGACTTCACGCGTGAGCTCTCGCCACAGACGGCGGAGCGGGTCGCGGCCTTCATGCTGTCGGCTAGTCTCGGCGCATTCATGATCGGGCGGTTCTTCGGCACATTCATCATGGGTTTTGTCGCGCCGAGACGACTACTGATGATCTATGCAGCGATCAATGTCGTCCTTGTTGCTATTGCGGTGATGGCGTCGGGTATGGCAGCGATTATTGCGCTGGCATTGACCAGCTTTTTCATGTCGATCATGTTCCCGACCAACTATGCCCTCGGGCTCGAGGACCTAGGCGAGAGCGCGGAGATCGGCTCCTCAGTGATCATCATGTCGATCATTAGCGGCGCATTCATTCCGCCTGCCATCGGTTTCCTTGCGGATGCCTCGTCCGTCCAGAAGGCATACGTCATTCCGCTGCTTTGCTATGCGGTAGTGTTGTTCTCGGCATGGGTGGGTGGAAACGTACGCTGGAATCGTTACCTCTCCTTTGCCAGTACGGATGCTGTCCGATGACCATCATTACCAAAGCCGAACTTCATTTCGTTGATCTGGTTCCTGAAGCCGTACGCACGGATTCGATTCAGAGCTTCGTTAGCCAAGAGACGCCGATTCTTCGGATCGTCGACAGTGACGGGAATGAGGGTTTGGGTTACACCTATACGATTGGAACTGGGGGCAGTGCGGTATGCGCGTTGCTTGTCGATCATCTGATCCCGCGTCTGATCGGCCGCGATCCTTCTCAGATCGAGGCGATCTGGCGTGATCTCAAATACTCCACCCACGCGACCTGGGTAGGGCCTATTACTGCTTTGTCGTTAGCTGCGATAGATACCGCACTGTGGGATCTAAAATGTCGGCGAGCGGGCACTCCGCTTGCGTTGGCCGCAGGCGGCGCACAGAACAGCGCGCCCGTGTATTCCACAGAATGTGGTTGGCTCCACCTTTCGGTAGATGATCTGGTCGAAGGTGCGCTTGACGCGAAAGCAAATGGGTTCGGCGGCGTCAAAATTAAGGTCGGCAAGCCACACGCAGCCGAAGATGTCGCCCGCATAGCCGCGGTGCGTGAGGCAGTAGGCGACACGTTTGAAATCATGGTGGATTGCAATCAGGCTTTCACCGTCGATGAGGCGATCCGGCGCGCGCGGCTATTTGAACGCTTCAATCTTGGCTGGATAGAAGAACCGCTGCTCGCCGACGACGTCGAAGGCCACGTTCGTCTCGCCAATCACACGGCAATACCTGTCGCGGTGGGTGAGTCGCTGTATTCGGGGCAACAGTTTCGTGACTACTTGCAGCGCGGCGGCTGTTCGATCGTCCAAGTCGATGTCGCGCGAATCGGCGGTATAACACCCTGGCTCAAGGTCGCGCATCTGGCCGAATGCTTTAACATTCCGGTCGCTCCACATTTTCTTATGGAGTTGCACGTGTCGCTTGCCTGTGCGGTCCCAAACGGCCGATGGGTTGAATATATTCCTCAGCTCTCGCGGCTATGTTCCACCACCCTGGAGATTGTGGGTGGGCGGATCGCGCCACCACGGACGCCTGGCATAGGCATCGACTGGAATTGGGATGCGATCAAAGAACATCGCAAGGAAAGCTATCGGCCGAATTATTTCGGCATGGAATTTCAATCTAATCGACAATTGGCAATTTAGTGCGAACAAAAAAGATAATCGTTGAATATCAGCACGCTACCGCTAGTTCGTAATTGATATTTGATTTATTAATCCAGATGGCGAACCACGGGTGATAAACGATGCCAGCATGCGTTTCTCAATCGACGTAAATTTGAGCAGGATAAAGTTGATCAAAGTCAAAAAAATCACTGGTAGGCGCGTATCAATCGGGAGAAATCTAACCTTCTAACGTGGATGAGTCGGCGATTGGAAGATTCTGGCCAGATTCCGAGATATTTTCGGAAACATATTACGACTTCTACTCAAAAATATGAACACTAACTTAATCAATCGACGCGAGCTTCTTACGGCCGCCCTCTCCGCCGTCTCGGTATCGTTATTGCCACGATTAGTGCTCGGCGAAAGCCTTGAGGACGAGCGCACCGCTTGGTTTCGCACAGCTAAGTTCGGCATGTTTATTCATTGGGGACCGTATTCACTTGCCAGCTGCGAAGCCTCTTGGCCCATCATGATGCCGGAGCATTTGAGTATTTCCGAGGCGGACTACCGCGCCCTGCCAAGGCGCTTCAATCCTGCCAAGTGGGATCCCAATCACTTCATTGATTTGGCACGAACTGCAGGCCAGCAATACATGGTTTTTACAACGAAGCACCATGATGGCTTCTGCATGTTTGATTCGTCCTACACCGACTACAAAATAACAAACACCCCGTACGGTAAAGATATCGTCAAGCTACTCTCTGGCGCCTGCGCTCGCCGTGGCATGCCACTTGGCTTCTACTACTCGCCTCCGGATCTCAATCATCCTGGATTTCGGGACACGTCCAAACTTTCACGCGATAACTGGAATGGCCAACCTGAGCGTCCCGAGTGGTCATCGTACCTGGACTACATGCGTCTTCAACTGTCAGAGTTACTTGCGCGGTACGGAGATGTGAAACTTATCTGGTTTGACGGGCTTAACCACCAGGAAAAGTTCGAAGGGCAGCGCTTTCTTGATCTAATCCACAAGCTGCAACGGGCAACCCTAGTAAACGATCGGATTGGCGTTACCGGAGACTACGTGACTCCCGAACAGTTCATTCCGAATGCCATTCCGACGAAAGATGTACGTATGCGTGGTGCAGATGCCAGCATCCAGAACGAATTTCGAAAAGGAATCCCCTCCCAATTAGATTTTCAGCTCTGGGAGACCTGTATGACGATCAATAACACATGGGCCTATAATGCGCATGACCACAACTACAAGACACCAAAGGATCTAATCCGCAGTCTGGTTGAGGTCGCGAGTCGTGGCGGCAACTTCCTTCTCAACATCGGCCCGCAGCCGGATGGGATGATTCAGCCGGAGTTCCAGGAACGCCTTGCTGCTGTCGGCAGATGGACCACGGTCAATGGAAACTCCATCTACGGTACTACTTTCGGGCCGATTCAAGGGGAGAAGAGCTATCGAACTACTGCGAGGGGTAGCGATATTTTTCTCCACGTCTTCGATTGGCCCTCGGCTCCGTTGCAGGTCATCGGAATCGAACCGAAAGTGCTTTCGGCGCGGCTGCTCGCCAATAATCAGCCGCTGCCCTTCAAGCAGACTGAGAAAGATCTGCAGATCACCGTACCGCAAGACGCGCCGGACAAGAGTGTCAGCGTGATCGCGTTAAGAACTCTCTGAATCACATAGCGCCGATAGTGGTGGCCTCGCTGGCGCTCAGTGGCAGCTCCCGTGACTATTGACTAAAGCATTGCCCTGTCTCAGTGGCTAAGACGACACTATGGGTCAGTATGAAAAGAATGGCCTCTTCGGCAGTAGAGTGTTTCTTGGGCATGATGAAAATCTCTTTGTTCTTAGTGTAAGAACTTTCGGTCTGGACCAGGATTTCCAAGTCAGGTCATCTTCGAACGCCACTAATCGTTACGGACTCTTGGCGCGCGCGTTGCACAATTAAGCAGTTAATCGTTGAGAAATATCTTCAACGGCAGCCCGTAGCCGCGCTAAGGCATGTTTTATGGTGATCTTCGTTGGATGTCGATCCAAGAATGGAATCGCTACCGCACCAATCGCATGATCGTGCTGCAGTATAGGGGCTGACAAATCGACGACTCCGTCGACCGCTTCACTGGGAAAACTGCCGTAGCCTTGCTTACGAACCTGATCAGTCCGTTCAATGAAGCTCTTGCGCTTGTAGCTGACGCCCTTCTCATCAAGCATCTCCAGCCAACGTGCGCGCGTCTCCTCTCCCTGAAACGCATAGAGCACTGCGCCGGAAGTCGAATGTGCGATAGAGCGCCGATAACCGATACGGACAACGAATCCCAAATCACTAGGTGCGTCGACCCGTGCGACGACAACCATTTGATCCTCCGACGCAACGGCGAGATGGCAGGGATGCAGGATCTCATCAGACAAGCGGTGCATGATAGGGAGCGCGGTTTCGACCAAATCTTTATTCTGCGGACGCTCCATGCCGAGCATAAACAGTCGATTAGTCAATCGGTATCCCGTATCGCCCTCGCCGCGCTCGATATATTTGCGCTCTTCGAGTACCTGAAGCATTCGAAATATCTGGCTTTTGGAATGTCCCACACCCCGTGCAATTTCGCCAAAGCTCAATAAGCTGGAGGTTCGCGAAAGCAACTCCAGGATATCCAGACCTTTATCGAGGGCGGGAGCGCGATACTTGATTGTTGTAGCCATTCGATTGTTTTCGATAGTTGGACCAATTAGTTTAGTTTACCCGAGCTGCTTGCCCCTAGGTACATCTCTCTGATCATGTGGAAACATATGGTTGATATTGGATTGGATCAGGTGCTGCTCTGGACGCAGTTGTGAGCTTGCATCGAACCGCTCTGCCACAGGAGTGCGTGAACTGTGGGCGACCTGCAATAGGTCTGGAGCGGATGCTGCGCATTCACTTTCTACTGCAATGGTACGCGCTGAGCGATCCGGCGGTGGAGGAAGCGCTGTACGACTCGCAGGCGATGGGGTGGTTCGTAGGAATCGACATGGGGCGCGAAGGTGCGCCAGACAAGACGACGATAAGCAAGTTCCGGCACCTGCCAGAAAAACACGCTCTGGCGGCGAAGGTGTTTGCTGCGGTGGGCGGACAACTGAAGAAACATGCCGCCGAAGTGGCCGTTCCTGAATGCCTCGACGGGCGTTGCCCGCTCGATGCCGCGGCTTTCAGTTATTTTATATACAAAATGTCGAATTATTGACAAAAATTCAATTGACCCCTAGTGTTCCACGCAATTGCTGCCAATTCTGACCCCGCAACATGTAAGAACCTGGCCAACGTGGACACGATCGCGGTAGACCAAGATGCTCGAAGAGGGCAAGGGTGCGGCGTCGTAGCCAAGCTCAACCATTCCGCGATTGCACCTGAACCACGAATGCCGGCAGCAGGACCTACGGGAGGAGAACTCGGAGCATGCCACATACGACTGTAAAGCACGAACATAAGCTCATGAGTGTGATCACCAGGGCGGGGCTAACGGTCTCGCTATCGGCAGCAGCCACCTACCTCTTTGCGGCGCAGAGCCAGTCCGAGAATATTACGAATGGCCGGTCACTACCATTTCACGATACGCAAGCCGAAGTAGAAGCGGCACAATCCAGCGACAAAGTCGACTGCCTTGTGCTCGTTCAACATCGGGATGGGCCGATTCTGTACACATCACTTAGGAGCGATTGCAAAGCTCCGGTAGCTATACGCGGTGTAGTAGCTCTGAGTAGCAAGCATGATTTTCCAGCTGAGAGCAAACTCTACGGCGAGGGATTTACAATGCTTGCGGGAACGGTTGGCACATTGGGAAAACCAGAACATCTTTCCCCATATACAGATCCAGAGCATTACAAATTAGCAGAACCGGCCGGCGCGCAAACCTACTATGGTGTCGCAATGTTGTCGCCGCCTGGCCGGCAGAGTTTGATATTGGGATTCTTGTCGGCAAAACATTATGTAGGAACTGTCAATCTGTGGGAGGGACGCTTCACGCTCAACTACGATACCGAAGGGCTTGCGATTCAGCCGGGTGAAACCTGGACGTTTGACCCCGCCTACATATCCTGGGCGAAAACGGGGCGCGGAGCTCTCGCTGCGTTCGGGCGGGCAGTCGCTCGCGCCAATGGTGCCCGCGCTCGTGCTGACGTAAAAACCGGGTGGTCGTCGTGGAATGCGTTCCGCAACACTGTCACATTTTCGGATGTCGTCTCAACAGCAAGAGTTGCATCTACTTCGGTGCCAAGCCTGGAGTACATACAATTGGACGACGGCTATCAGGCGGCTTGGGGTGACTGGCTTACAACCCGCCCCGACTTCGGCGGCAATATTGAAGACTTGGCTCGGACTATTCGACAGCTTGGCAAGAAGCCTGCATTGTGGTTAGCCCCGTTGGTCGCCGAACGCTCATCGGACATTTTCAAAACTCACCCGGATTGGTTCATCAAGGATGACAGCGGGGCTCCGCTTGCGTCGGACCGCGTGAGTTTTGGTGGCTGGTACCACAGCCCGTGGTACTGCCTCGACGGCACAAATCCCGAGGTACAAGCTTATCTTGAACGCTTATTTCGAACTATGCACAAGAAATGGGGCGTAAATTATTTCAAGCTTGATGCGCTTTTTTGGGGCGCAATACAAGGTGGTCACTTCCATGATCTGAAAGCCACCCGGATCGAATCTTACAGATTGGCTTTGGCGGCGATCAGGCGCGGCACAGGAGACTCATTCATTACGATCGCCAACGCGCCGCAATGGCCCTCAATAGGCTTCGGTGACGCGTCGCGGACATCAAATGATGTTGCCTACGATTGGCCGTCCTTCAGGGAGGTTGCAAAGAGCAATCTGTACCGAGCTTGGATGCATCGCGTCTTCTGGCTCAACGATGCTGATTCGATCATGCTTGGCGGTAAAGCATCGGAGAACGAATTGCGCTTTCATTGGACAGCGTCCTATATCGCCGGCGGCAATTTTTTTAGTGGTGACGATCTCGCAAAATTGCCACGCGAAAGACTCCAAATCATGAATCGATTAGGAAAACCGGAGGGCTTCGTTCCCGTGTCAAAGGACGGCGATCTGAGCTTTATAGATACGGCAGTCGGCCCGAAAGCTGTGTTTAACTGGGATGATGCGGAGAAAACCCTGACGATCACAGGGCCTGGGAATTCCAGGTGGAAGGATGTTTGGAGTGGAAAAATAGTGCACTTCAAAGCAGACGGTAAGGCCGTTCTTAATGTGGCTTCCCATGATGCTTTGCTGCTACGGCGGATTCCATCCGGACAGTGAAGCAATGTGAAGCATCGAGAGTTTCTCCGAAAGAGCGGACACTCATAGCTAGGTGCGGCGCGCTTCAAACCCACTGGGCGATTGGTAGCCGCGTGCGGAGTGTCGTTGCTGCGTGTTGTAGAAATCGACACAGCGTCGTATGGCTGCTCGCAACGCACGTTCGCTGGCGAACTGCTGGCGGTAGTACATGTCCGATTTCATCGACTTGTTCCAAGACCCCACGTGGGTGTTGCCCTTCATCCGGCGCGGGCGATTCTCACTCTGTACGAGACCGTTCCGCGTGAGCAGATGCCGGAATTCGTTGGCGAGAAGCTCGACGCCGCGATCGTTGTGTAAAGAGCGTACCCGGTGGTGGCTAGCGATGGCGAATAGCCGATGCCAATGCGCGGCGGGTGAGATGGGTGGCTTTCCTTTCCCAGCGCCCAGCTGCAAACCGCCAGCGATTTGCGCCCAGCCGAGTAGCTGGCGTGAGTGACGATCCATAGCGGTCGTTAGATAGCGCCGTGCAGGCTGGATACCGAAAACCCTGCGACCAGCGCGCCCGATACAAAGCACGGTAGCACTTGGCTTGCATGCCGCGCCGGACGACAAACTCGATCATCGGCAACCCTTTTCGACTTGCGGCTGAGTGCCGGGGCTGATCAGGCGCCGTGATGACGTGCTGCGGTGCAACTTGAGCCATTTCATATATGATAATATACTTCATATATGCCGACACGCCGCGTTTTGAAAACGTACGTGAGGAAGGGAGCAGCAAATGTGGAACTCAGTATCAGGGGGCTCCATGGCGCTTCTACCACGTCGAAGAAATTGTTCTTTCTACTACCGCGAATTGACGCGGGATAGTCAACAAGAAAACAACGCATTGGGAAAATCAAATGAAAGCGAAACGATTGGCAGTCTCGATTCATGCAGTACTAATGGCGACCGCTTGTTTCTCAGCCGCGGCCGCCGATTCGGCCGTTGGTGTCGCTTCGACAGGCGCAGAGCAAACGACTGCGGTGGGTTCTGCGCAGACCCCGGACGCCAAGAATTTACAGGACGCAAAACAATCGCGTGATGGTAGTGGTTCGACCGCGGCAAAAGAGGCTGCGCCGCAGACCTCCGGCAGTAACAAGTCGCAGCAGGAATCGACCATGGACACCATTACGGTGACCGGCATCGTCGGCAGCTTGAACAAATCAATCGACGCCAAGCGTTCGGAAACGGCCATCGTTGATGCCGTGTCGGCTGAAGACGTCGGCAAGTTTCCGGATACCAACATCGCCGAATCGCTGCAACGCATTACCGGCGTGGAAATCACGCGTGACGGCAATGGCGAAGGCCAGTACGTCACTATCCGCGGCTTGCCCACCGACTTCACTTATTTCACCCTCAACGGCTTGCCGGTATCGAGCATCACCGGACAAGGCAGTCGCTCGTTCGACTTTTCAGTTCTGGCGACCGATTTCATCTCGACACTTAAGGTATACAAGTCATCGCGTGCCGATCTGGATGAAGGCGGTATCGGTGGCAACATCGACGTGCAGACAATCACGCCGTTCGGCATCGGCAAAGAGCGCGCGGTACTCAGCGCCAAAATGCAGGGCGATCCGGGTGGCTACACCAATCGTAACTATCCCGATGTGTCGGGTATCTACAGCAACATCTTCGCCGACGGCACACTCGGCCTGACCGTAGGTTTCGACTGGAACAAGCGCTATTACCTAAACGAA
>Ga0207074_1158_pt1 | contig 10435 bp, 14 predicted proteins | sample Alteio_BWMinHeat_66_FD_153567 | JGI IMG/M metagenome (GOLD analysis project Ga0207074, IMG submission 153567) | Enriched cells from forest soil in Barre Woods Harvard Forest LTER site, Petersham, Massachusetts, United States -... | ecosystem: Environmental > Terrestrial > Soil > Temperate forest >...
TCTCTCTCACAATTCAATATTCCGCGAGAGCATAGAGGCAAAGATGCCCACAAACGACGAAATCAATGCACGCCTGGCACGGGTTATCGACGACGGCTTTAACTTCTTCAATCAGGAATTGAATACGTTTCACGCGAATGCGAACAACGATAAAGGCACGATCTCTACGTTTCTCAATCGGGTCAGCCAGTATTCGATGCTGCTCTGGGGATACGAAAATGTTGTTAAGTCCCTGGGCACGGCTTCGGCCGATCTGATCAACCGCGCCGGACAAGCGCGCGGGATCGTGGATGGGACGCAGCGCCAGGTGCAGGGACTGTTGAATCAGCTAAGCCAGGCGCAATACAGTTATCAGATGCCGACAGTCGGGCATAATGCGGTGCAGGATTGGGGTACATATCAAACCACAGTCATGGCCGAGGTAATGGCCAAGCGCCAGCAGATGTTCAACTACACGAACCGCCTTCGCGAACTCACGCAGGGAGGAATTCCTTTTCTGCAGGCACAGTTAATTGCCCGCCAGGAAACCGGCTACACAGGCTGAGCGCAGACTATGTCGCTGCGAATCACCGTGTTGATTTTGGGTGGCGCAACAGTTCACCGCTGCGATTGTAGGCAACTAGACGCCCAACATTCCCGTGGAAGGGCGGCACTTCAGCGCCGCGTTGAGCACTAAGTTTTCTTAATTCTTGTCATTCCGAGTCGCCGCAAAGCGGCGGCGCGGAACCTGCTGTTCGGTGGACATAGTCAGCCTTGAAGTTCCGACGGCGCCACAACTGGGGTGCCCCGTTCTTCGCGCACGTTGCTAAGGGCGGGTATCCGGCTGTCGAGAGCGAGCGGCCCGTAGGACCAGATCACCTAGGGGTCAATTCGTCACAGCCACGTCGTTCGGCAGGACACAGGCCACAGAACTGACGCTCCGTACTGTCCACGTCTTCTAGCTCAGCATTTCTTTAACCGAGTTGGTGAAATTCACATGCGGCATGAACGATCCTGATTTTTTCAACAAGGCCAAATTGATATGCTTAGCGATTAACTGATTGTGTATGGTGCTCAGATATTCGCGATCATATTTCTTTCGAACAAGGTCGCGCAGATGCTTCTTTGGGTCCACTAGAGCCTCGGGATTTCCGGGAACGCGGGGCGGCTTCCTTTCTCTGAACGCGGCAGCTATCGCAGAAGCGTCATATAAGAGCCACGCCTCGATTTCTCGTTTTGGGATTAGCACAACGCTAGCCTTTGCACGCGCCGGGGCGATGGCCAGCGAAAGCTTCGTGCGAAGCTGTTGCTCATTATTCTCGTCAAGATCATGCACTACTACGATCCACGAGCATCCCTGGCTCACCAAGTTTTGCGCCCAGATTCCACACTTGCGTCGTAGTTTTCCGCAACCGTTTCCAATTCGACCGCAAAATCCTATGACATCGGGCTTTAGCAAAGCCAACGTAACCTCGCGCAAGACGCCGACATCGCTTTCATCCTCCGCAATGATCCCCATTTTCATACCCGGTCCCCGAGACCCCCCTCGCGCCAATATTCTCCGAGGTTTCCCTCTTGATCGAGATATTGCCGTAGGGCCAAATACTCCTTCGAAGTCATTGTTTTTCGGATGTGCCGAGCAGTTGTTCCCCTCGTTCTGTCAAATGCTACCTTGAACACACTGTCTGGGGTGACTTGATCCAACACGTAGTCTGAATGCGTCGAAAGAATTATCTGCTTGTCTTCCGAAGATGCTTTGATTACCTCAAGGATGCTCGAAAGCAGACCGTGATGGACACAAACCTCCGGCTCTTCTATCAAAAGAACCGTACTGTCCTCCGTCATTAAGTAAAACAACAAAGAAAGGGTCTTGAAGGTACCCTCAGACAACTGGTTGGGAGATAACGTTTGTGTGCCAATTCTAAATTGAGGAATTACTAAAAGCTTATGTCGTTTACGAACTTGAACCCTACCGCCAACCAGAACCGAGTGATCAACCGATGAGGTCGTCACAAGCCGGAACGTCAAACTATCGATTAGTTTAAGGCCCCTGGGGCCAACAATATCAATAAATTTCTTGTATCCCGGCGCGGACTTTTCCCTCGAAGCCGAATACATGTTATACAAAATGTTCGCGTGCCCACGAGGCCGCGTGAATCCAAGTCGATTACCTTCACGATCGATTTCAAACGATGCGGGGCAAGTGCCGGGGTTCGTAAATTGAGAAGCTCCGTAGTATCTAATTCCAGAGCAGTACCCCGCTATTTTTCTCATAGACCGCCAAATCCAGTCTTGCGCCGGTGTTGGGCTTGACCTGAGATCCAATTTGCGCTGCAAATACAGATAGTATTCCTCACGCGCCTGCTCCCCCGCCAAACCCCTGTGCATAGAATAGTTTCCGATATTTCGAGCCGCAGCCAATGGGACCCTGAGTACAAAGGATTCTCTTTCACCCGGCTTTTGTATCGTCCATTTTTGTCTTGAGCCCACGATTACGTCGTTGTTGGATTCATCGGAATACGCATCCACCGAGGCGCTCAGCTGTACGCGAACACCACGACCCTGCTGGAACGTGGTCTTAAGACGAGAGGTGGCGCTGATCCCACCCCCACGAGGCGACCTGTGCTCAGATCGGCTCGCCAGCTTTTTCAGAAACATCAGGGCTTGGAGGATGTTAGTTTTACCACTTCCGTTTGGCCCAATGAGCACAGAAAGATTCGGATGCAGATCGATCGAAGTCCTTAGACATGACCGATAATTTTCGATTACTACCCGTGTTAACATTGGCACCTTCAGACATCGAGAATGTTAGCTATAAATCCTGCATCATACTAGCTTGAGCACCTTCGCCGATAACAGGCACATCGTCCCATATCTTGCAACTTTCAAACGCTGGGGAGCCGGCCCATCCTTACACCGTCACGACGCGCCTGCGCCACCCGTCGCGGTTTTCGACGGGTGGGCATGACGCTGCTGACAGCTCGCGCTCTTGGCGCGTCCACTTCTCGGGACACAAAACAAGTCGGGCCGCCCGCAGGCGGCCCGACGTGTTTCTACTGAGAGCTGATAGCCGACAGCTGAAACCTAATCCCCGGCCACCGGCTCTGCAACCTCCGGCTTCGGAGCGGCAGGAGCGATTCCGCCGTTCGCCTTACCCAGCGCGCCGAGCGGAATAAACCCGTTTTCAGCCACGGCCGGTTTCTCTTTCAGCACAACTTCGCGATACATCGCAGCCATGCGCGCGTTGTAAGCTTCATCGTTCTTCTGCGGCCCGCGATGTCCCGGTACCGGCGTCGCCGAGTGGTCGACTGCCAATGCCGCCTTCGCATCCCGCGCCCGCATCTTCTCTTCGCGAGCGTTCTTGGCGATGCCCAGCTTATCCAGATCGTGCTGCAGTTCGGTGGTAACGATATTTTCCCGCAGCAGCAACGAGTGCGTCTCGTCTTCCATCTTCACCTTCTTGCCGCCCGCAAAAATTTCGTGCCGCCCATGCTCTTCGTACCACTTGGTGAGCGTCGCCGTCATGTGCATCTTCTCGATGATGTTCCGCCAGCCCACGCCCGTGTTGTACGCGCAGAACGAAATCTCGCCCTCCTGCGTCGCATAAGGAATAATGCACTGCTCCGTCCGCCGGAAGTCGTAGTTGAACAGATCCTGAAACCACATTCCGGCGATGAACAGGAAGTTCCAGCGGTCGGTCGTACGCCGCTTCATCACATCCTCGACCGTCCGGTCCGGACCGACCTTGCCGTAGTCCTTTCCGGTAATGTGATAATTCTTGTCGAACTTCTTCAGCAGATCCATCAGCTTGAAATGCGTCGGCGACTGGAACGGATCGTAATTCTTCATCAGGCACAACGCCATGCCGAGCCCGGTCAAAAATTTCCCGCGCGACGCATCGTTCACCTTAGCGATATCCTTCGCCAGCTGATCCCCATGCAGAAAAGCCGTAACCGGCACCGCCTCCTTCGTTTCCTTGTCGATCATCACCGCCATCCCCGTCCCACAGTTAGGGTGGCAACCACATGAAAGTTGGCCCCAGTCGTTTTTGGGGTCGTTGGCGTGCATCAGGTCGGCCCAATCGCTGAAGGTACCCATGAAAGAAATCGGGAACCAGTCACGGCTGGGTTCGCCTAATCCCGTTTGATTTTTTACGTCGTGGGCTAAATGCGAGAGCGTGTAGCGTTGCGCCTGGCGGCGGTCATCGGTGACGGCTTCGTCGCGGCCGGTGAAGCTTACCGGCTGGAAGCTCAGGAAGCTGATCGTCTTCGGATTGTCCAGCGCGAACTTGATGATGCGTCCGACTTGCTCGTTGTTGATGCCGTTGACAATCGTCACGACCGGAACGATTTCCACTCCGGCTTTGTGCAGGTTCTCGATTGCCTTCAACTTCACATCGAACAAGTTGCCGACCATGCGGTGCGCGTTGGCAGCGTTGCCAATGCCGTCAAATTGTAAATACGCATAACGCATGCCGGCTTCTACGGCCTGCTGACAGAATTCGAAACTTTTCGCGAATTCAATTCCATTCGTCGCCGCCTGCACGGAGTTGTATCCAACTTTGCGCGCGTAGCGAACCGCGTCAAGAAAATACGGCGACAGCGTCGGCTCGCCGCCGGAGAACTGCACGCTCATCTGCCGACGCGGCTTAATCGTGATCGCGTTGTCGAGCATGGTCTTGATTTCTTCCCACTGCAGTTCGTGGACGAAGCCGACCTGGTTCGCGTCCATAAAGCAGGGATCGCACATCATGTTGCAGCGGTTGGTCAGGTCGATGGTCAGCACCGAGCCACGCCCGTACTTCACCGTCGACGAGCCGTGGTGGTGCAACTTCTCGTCGTTGTGCGCGGCGATGTCGCGTCCGGGGAAAACGTCTTCGAGATGCTTCGAGAAATCGGTGTCGATCGACATCACGTCCTCGAAGTGGCCGTGAATCGGACAATCCTTCACCATCAAAATCTTGCCATCGCGCTCGACGATGGTGGCCTTGATCTCGCCAATCTTTTCGTTCATCAACACTTCGTGCGGCAGCTTGCCGTCGAGAATCTGCTGGCGAATCTCAGGCACACACTTGGGACACAGCGAATCGGTGGAGCGCGGCCAACCCAGCGGCGGCTTCGACTTCTCGTAGGACTTGAGCAGAGGCTTGTCGGACCACTTTGGGGTGGGCGAGGCGCCAGGGTTGATGCGGTTGAGTCGGTCGAACACGACCCATGCACCCTTGGCGGCGGCGACGGCTGCTTTTTCTACGTACTTGATCGGCTTTCGCATGTTTGCTTGTGGCTCCTAAAGCTCTTAGCGTCAGCTCAAACGTTCGAAGCTCGCTATAGCTATGGCTTTCCCTTGGGATGGCTGCGGGCAACCTGGTTTCTACACTTTTCCCTGGGTATTGGCCTAGAGTGATGCTATTGGAGGACAAGGAGTTACGCATCTTTATCCCAACGAACGGGAGAAAAACGGGGTTTAGCGGTCTATATGGGGATCGGGTGGCGCTAACGTATTGAAAGGAAAGGACGTCAACTTCCTCACTCTGACGCGAAGAAGGCGACAAAGATGGGGCACAAGGATGGGCCATCTGCGCCAGAGTCCGGGTGTAAAATCACGACTGACGAGGTGGACCATGCCACGAATGACGCCGCAGGTTTTGGAGGTTCTGGATAAAGCGCTGGCGCTCTCGGTAAAGGATCGCGGTCTGCTGATTGATCGACTAGTCGAAAGCCTTGATGACGGACCGGCTGAAGAAGGTGTGGAAGCGGCTTGGGCGGACGAGATCAAACGCCGCGTGGATGACATTCGTTCGGGGCGGGTGAAGACGATTCCAGGCGAACAGGTACTGCGGGAAATGGCTGAAGAATTCCCAGATGCCGAGTAAGCCGTTTCGATTTGATCCTGAAGCTCTGGAGGAATTTCGGAACGCAGGTCGCTGGTACCGTGCACGAAATCCCATTGTGGCGTCCGAGTTTCGCTCGGTTGCATCTGCTGCGGTTCGAGAGATCGTTCGGGCGCCGCAGCGAAATGCAAAATACTTGTATGGGACGCGGCGGCTCATCATGCAGCGGTTCCCTTTCTCCGTTGTTTATCTGGACGATCCCGATTTGATCACCATCGTTGCGGTTGCTCATAGCAAGAGAAAGCCGGGTTACTGGAAGGATCGCTTGTGAACGGTGCAAGGTTGCTAGGGTGGTGCCTCCACTTCTCGCAAAGGACGCGAGAAATGGGGCACCCGGCCTGGTTTTCTCTATGAGAAGGTTGGTCTGACAGACTAGAATTTTTGCATGTCTCCTGAAGCCGACGAACTCCTGAAAAAGGCGATGGCGCTCCCGCCAAAGAAGCGTGGCGCCCTGGCTGCTTCCCTGTTCGACAGTCTGGAAGAGGGATCGGAACTCGATTTAGACGCCGAGGCGGCATGGCAGCAGGAGGTCGTTCGCCGCATGGAAGAAATCGACTCCGGCAAAGTGAAACCTGTCCCGTGGCTGGAAGTGAAACGCAGGGCACGCGAGATGTTCCAGCCAAAGTAGCCCGACATGTTGCAAGAACCGCTCGCGCTTCACCCCGAGGCGGAACAAGAATATCGCGACGCGTTCTCTTGGTATCGGGAGCGAAGCGTCCCCGCTGCCGAAAGGTTCGAAAACGCGGTTGAGCGCGCTTTACAGTAGATCCAACAATCGCCAGACCGCTGGCCGTTATCCCATTCGCGCTTTCGCAAAATACACGCAATACGAATTTCCCTACAGTATTTCTATCGATGTGACGCGGCGCGGACGTTTGTGCTTGCGCTGGCTCACGGGCGTCGGAAGCCGGGTTATCGGAAGGACCGGCTTTAGCGGTTGCCCAAGCGTTTCCTCGCCGATGAAACAAAAAAAGATTGCCAAAGGACTTTCGAGCGTTGCGGGCAAAAATGTCGCCGGAGTCGCTGGAACGTGCTCGCGTTCTGGCCGCGAAATACCGCGCGGAGACCGCGCAAGTGTAAACAAGGAACCCGACTGTGAGGGGGGCCACGGCTATGCCGTGGCCTTTTTCACGCCTGGAGGCTCCGACCGAATCGTGGCAAACCCTTGGAGCAACGAACAACTCGAAGCCTTCCGTGCTGCGGCCCAATCCCTGAAACTTTATCGCCGCGCGGAACTAGAGGACGAAAATCAAAGATCCCTGATCAAGGACCTCTATGTGGACCCACTGCCAGCAAATCATGTGTTCCAAACCGTCCTAAAGCCCCACACAACGCTGCTCATCGGGCGAGAAGGAACCGGCAAATCCACCATCTTCCAACGAGTCCAGTACGAATTGCGACACATGAACGGCTACGCTTCCGCATATGTCGACATAAAGACAGTGTTCGAGGCTGCCTCTACCTGACCTTGCGCCTACAACCGAGCTCGGACCAGACGCCATGGCCGCAGACGAAATTGCGAAGCTCCGACTGTAGCTCTGGGTGAATGTGCCGCTCTAGCGCATATCTCAAGTATATGGGCATTACAAAGTCCTCCCGTCTAGTCGATTATTATGAATATGGCGCGATAAATCGCATGGCTGCACATACTAATGCCTAACGCGCGTCAAGCGAATAATACTGAGTGTTGCGACAAAAGTGCAGGAAGTCACCAGCACGAGTACTGCGGATCGAAATAAGACTCGGCGTAGGCCACTAAAAGCCTAGGAAACGATCCAGTGGCGGTGTGCGCGCAAGCAGCACGAGCCGGTCCAGCGGCATCAAGCGCGGACCCAAAACCAAAGCGCGACGAAGCTCGCGGTAGGCCGAGCGTGTTCGGCAGCGTTTCTGCCATCTCTAGCTTTTAGCTTTACAGTTTTGAAAGGTATACTGTCCCGCCCGGTTGACCAGCCAGCGATACAGGCGGAACCCATCACGGCACCCGTGGTCCTAGCGGCTGTGCGAACTGGTCAAACTTTCCATAATCGTGCCAGAGCTCGGGCAGCATCCGACAAAGCGCGCTTTTCTACGTCAACACAAATCCCAGCCCGTTGGACGATCGGGGTGCGATATTGCAAGCGCCTCTTCTGGGCGACTGGATCCAAATCGTGCAGTTCACAAACTGCGGTTTCAAATTCACGCCTCAAAGCGTCTGGAGAGAGCGACTTGTTTGGTTCGATGCGGTGTCCTACGATCCTATATGCCATCTCGGGAGACTCGCTTTCTGTACCGTATGCAAGCACTCTAGAATGACCTCAAGCTCCGCACCATACGGTCCCGCCCCTGCAAATCCGAGATAGTTTCCCTACTTCCTTAGGCCGCGAAATGTAAGATTGCCTTAGGGCAATGGAAGCGTCGGGGGCAGAGACATCGCCCACCAGGACGAGGGTCTTGGCGGGCGAAAGACTGAAATATCTCTGATCGATTAAACTAGCTTGCTTTTCGGCGCGAAGTGTCTTCGTTTTCTTTTTCGACATCGTCATCCACGACGACCGGATCTTTCTCGGGTGTCACGTTTTTGTTTACGGCTTTTTCGCTGGCGTCTTTCACGTTTCCCCAAGCGTTCTGCACTTTGCCTTCGGCCTGCTTTATGGCGCCGTGGGCTTGCTTTTCTGTATCCCCGGTCCATTCGCCGGTTTGGCGTTCAACGCGTCCGGCAACATCCTTGAGCTTTCCGGCCACCTGATCCTTATTCATGATTTCCTCCTGAATTAGTTGATATGCTTCAAGGCAATTCTGCCCTTCGACGATTGCGGCGCACGCCGAGGCTTTATCCGGCTAAACGACCGGGCTTCGGCCCTGGATCAGGCGGATCAAAACTGCAACGACAGCCAAGACGAGCAGAAGGTGAATGAATCCACCAAGCGTGTACGAGCTGACCATGCCCAACAGCCAAAGAACCAAGAGCACGACGGCTATAGTCCACAACATAGGCACTCCTTTCCTGGAAGTTGTATGCCTTCCACCTAACCACTGGCACACAGTTTATTAGCGATGATTCAACGGAGGTATCCAGCAAAGTCCCTATTCGAAGGGCGGTCGAACTTTATAGTCGACCGTGGACACGATTAATTGGCGGGCATTATTTCCGATGCGCAGGAACGGAGCCTTAATAGACCTGCACGATTCCGTTGCGAACGGCGTAAAGCGTAAGGTCTGCGACCGAATGCAGGTCCAATTTGCGCATCAGGTTGGTTCGGTGAGTTTCCGCGGTCTTGACGCTGAGACTAAGGGCAATAGCGATTTCCTTCGTGGTCTTGCCTTCGGCAACGAGCTGAATCACTTCCCTTTCACGCGGCGTCAGAACCGGTTGATGATTGGAGTTCTCGCTTTCGCTGTGGGGGCGCAGGTACCCGTCGAGCATCATTTGCGCGACTTTCGATGTGAAGAAGGTCCGGCGATTCTGCAGAGCTTCCACAGCGGCGATAAGATCTCGTCCGGCGTCGGATTTCAGCAAGAAGCCGCGTGCTCCCACGGCCAGCACTTCACGCACGACCTGCTCGGAATCGTGGATGGTCAGAATCAAGATGCGAGCATCGGGCATAGTGGCGAGCACTTGACGCGCGGCATCAAGGCCGTTGAGGTTGGGCATGCCGATATCCAGCAAGAGGACGTCAGGCTTCAGAGTGGCCGCACTGGCGACAGCCTCGCGACCGTCACTGGCCTCACCACAAACTTCCCATCCGGGATGGCCTTCGAGTATGGCGCGAATGCCCTTCCTGGCTACTTCGTGATCATCAGCGACAAGGATTCGAAGTACGCTCAAGTTTGCACCTTCCGCACACAGGATCGAATTTCCGGATCGAAGAACACCGGATGCAACTTCGTGTCTGAGGATAGTTGCGCCACTACGAGCGCAGGGTTGTATCAAATGGCATACGCGTCGGCGCAGCCAACCCAATTGTTAGCACGGAGATTGCCAAATCCAGACTGGTTGATTTCAGTGGGTTCGTGGGGCCTATTCGGGAAAATTGTAGGTAAGTTTTTCGTGCGAACCCCTGAGGAGCGGCAGTGAATTTATGGGATTCTTTCAGGTATTTACTGTAGAAAAATCAAAATATTGACTCGCTCTCGTGCCCAAACATGGCATCTAAATGGCCTACGGAGGACTGTTTCTCATGCGCCCGGCCGCTTCGTGGTGTTCTGTAAGAATTCCCTCAGCTCTGCTCGTTGCCGTTTTGATTTCTGGAGCATCAGCTCAAACGCCGGCGTCAGCGCCCCCCAATGCATCGAGTAATCCGGGCGCACAGCAGACACCTGCGGGCTCTACCGATTCGCAAACGTCCGTTCCCGGACAGCAGCCGGCAGCACAACCGGGATCGAATGACGACAGCATGTTCGTTTTTAAGAAACAGGTAGAAGAGGTCGTATTGCACGCCACTGTGGTTGACGACAATTTACACCTGGTTACCGGATTGGATCGCGGCGCATTTACTGTTGTCGAGGATGGGAAGCCACAGACGATCACTTCGTTTCGTCGCGAGGATGCCCCCGTCGCCATAGGCATCGTAGTCGACAACTCAGGCT
>Ga0207074_1159_pt1 | contig 10338 bp, 12 predicted proteins | sample Alteio_BWMinHeat_66_FD_153567 | JGI IMG/M metagenome (GOLD analysis project Ga0207074, IMG submission 153567) | Enriched cells from forest soil in Barre Woods Harvard Forest LTER site, Petersham, Massachusetts, United States -... | ecosystem: Environmental > Terrestrial > Soil > Temperate forest >...
TGGCGATGTCGTAATCCACCGGCTCGCGGCCCAGCAGATAATCGCGCACGCAGCCGCCGACCCAGTACGCGGAAAACCCGGCCGCTTGCAGGCGGCGGACGATTTCCGTGGCTGTGTCGCGCAATGACATGCGGTTCCGCTTCCTTCCTCGATTATACGCTGCACATTGCGGGAAGCGATTCGTCGTTTATGAGGGCTTTGTGGAACGCAGCGTTCACGCTGCAAAACACACGTCCTGCTGAACTGTTCTTAAAAGCCTGCATCGCACTTCTTGCGGACGACCGGCAGCCTGAAGGCTGCGTTCCCGTCCGCGTGTTTCCCGCTGTCAACGCCATCACTCCCCCCAAAGCTTCTTCACATGCGCCACGCCGCTTTTTAGCTCATCGACGGTCAGCGAGGGGCTGAATTCAAAGACCTTGATGTGCTCCGGTTTCACGAACGGCCGGAGCGCGGCAAAATTGACGGTCCCCGTCCCCGGCGCGCAATGATCACGGCCCGGAAACTGCACGTCGTGAATATGGAACCCGAACAGCCGCTCGCGCATCGATTCCAGGTGAAACGCGTGCTGGATGAAGCCGAGGTTCTCCTTGATCTGGGCGTGCCCGGTGTCATGCCAATAGACAATGGCCGGGCTGGAAAACTCCTGGAACAAAACCGGGTAGTCGCTTTCCAGGGGAAGCTCCTCGACCGCCTCGCGGTTCTCGATGCCCAGCTTGAGGCCGAGCTTTTCCACCTCCGGCAGGAGGCGGCGCAGCAGTTCATTCGACCGGTCAATGTGGGGTTCCTTGCGGGCCTCGCGCTTCTTAATGACTTCTTCAACGAGCTTCCGGTACTTGGGCGTCTCCTTTCCGCCGCGGCCAACCAGCTCGACGAGTTTGTCAGTGTAATCCTTCATCTCGATGCTGCCGTAGTGGAGCACCACCACCGGCGCCTTCAGCCGCGCGGCCATTTCAATCGTCTTCCGGGTGTGACGCAGCGCGTTTTCCCGCTCGACCGGCTTTTCCGCCGAAAACCGGTAAAGGTTCGGCGCGGAGAAATTGACCCCGATGGGCAGCGGACAAAAGTTATGCAGGCTGGAAATCTTGATTTCGCCAGCCTCCACGGCGTCCATGATGCCCGGCAGCAGGCTGATGCGCGTGCCGTGGCTCAACTCGGCGTGCTCAAACCCCAGGTCCCGGATTTCGAGCAGCATGGCGCGCCCGTCCGTGTGCCGGTGCGAATTCCAGCAGGTGGAAAGCGAATACATAAAACAAAAGCCGGATGCGGTCACCACTTCGACCGCATCCGGCCATGAGCATTCAAATCAAGGGATTATAAATCCGCGTAGCGCGCGGTCAACATGGCGGAAAACCGGGCCGCCTTCATCTTGCGCCGCTTGCGTTCGCTCGGCTTTTCAAAGTGCCGGTGATTCCGCACGACCTTCAGCGTCCCTTCGCGGTCGATTTTCTTTTTCAATCGCCGCAGGGCCTTTTCAACTGGCTCGCCTTTTTTAAGTCTGATTTCAGTCAAATCTGCTCACATCCTCTCCAGGGACCTTGGAATCAAGCCGGCCTGCATGGCCCGCCAGTCCTCTCCGGTCAAGTGGGAGAGCCTATTTGCGCAGGGTCCGCGTGTCAAATGCCAAATCCGCAAAATTATGGGGCGATTCGGCAGGCCAGGCTCACACGTGACTCCGTGCGCGCCTCATTCCAATCCCGTCACTTGTTGGACTTGTTTGACGATTTTGGGATGCAAAATTCTGCTCCCATGGAAGGGAATGACCACGCGAACCGTTCCCCTGAGATAAATTCGGTGACTTCCTTTGCTACGAATCCAAGTGAAGCCTTTTCCAAAAGAAGCTTTTCCGCCTGCGCGGCAGTCAGGCGGGGCTGTTTAGGCAATCGACACCTCCAGGGCGGTGGTCACAATCTGCTTCTTGGCGAGATTGCGCTGGTCCCGGCGCGGCAGGGTTTCCAGATAAAGTTCCGCTGCTTCCTTGATGTTGGCCATGACCTCCTCAAAGGTGTCGCCCTGCGTCTGGCAGCCGGGCAGTTCGGGACAATAGGCGTAATAGCCGCTTGCGTCCTTTTCGATCACGACATTGAGCTTGAGCGCCATGGTCTTAAAATAACCCGCGCGTGGCGGGAAACAAGCTGTTTTGAAGCCGCTTTTGAAACCGGCTTGCTTTCCGCCGCTCTCCGCTCCATCGTGAGGCATGCAAATGCCGAGTCAGCCAGTCACTTTCAGCGCCCAGCAGATTGAAGAACTCAACCAAAAGTTGTCCACCATGCGCCATGACATCAACAACCACCTTTCCCTGATCATGGCCGCCACCGAGCTCATCCGCCACAAACCGCACATGGCCGAGCGCATGATGGTCACCCTCACCGAGCAGCCGCCCAAAATCTCCGCCGCCATCGCCAAGTTCTCCACGGAGTTCGAACAAGCCTTCGGCATCATCCGCGGCTGACCCGCCTTGCCGGATCCCACCGCTATTTAAACAAGGAATCGGGTGGTAAACTTGCATTCGATGTCAGCGGTCTTCTCCTTAGCCCCAATCGACCGGGGGAGCGTTTGGCCGTCGCGGACGAGTCGGACGCGTGACAGGTTGTCGGATGGTTCCCTGTTGATCGAAGCAACGGCGGAGATTGGAATGACAGCGGGCAAATTTTTTCAAGGACGCCCCGAAGCTCGCCCTCTCCTCGGGGAGAGGGTTGGGGTGGGCAGCGGGCACAAACTAACCTCTCTCCGCTTGTTTTAACGGCAATTCCAAATGCCACCCGAACCCTCCCCTTGAGCATCCTTCACGGCGGCTTTAGGCTTTTTTCCGGCCGGACCGTTTGCGACAATGCGCCCGGACATGGAACGAACCGATGCGGAACTCATTGCGGCGGTGTTGCAAGGTGACACCGCCAGCTTTGAACCGCTCATTCAGAAGTATTCGCCGCGCGTCTTTGCCGCCGCCCGCCGCTACGCCCGGCGCGAAAGCGAGGTCGAGGACATTGTCCAGGACGTCTGGCTCAAATCTTTCCAAAAGCTCGGCAGCTTTCGCGGCGACGCCCCCTTCGAGCACTGGTTGATGCGCCTGACTGTCCGCACTTGCTACGATTCCCTCCGCGCCCACCAAAAGAACCGCGAGACGACCTTTTCCGAACTGAGCCAGCCGGAGGAGGACTGGCTGGATGGCGTCGTCACGCACCCGGAGGAGGCCCTCGAAAGCGCCGCCGCGGCGCGCCAGTTGGTCGCCCGGCTGCTCGGGCAGCTTTCACCCCCCGCCCGCCTGGTGATCACCTTGCTGGAAATCGAGGAGCGGTCGGTCCGGGAAATCGCGCAACTGACCGGCTGGTCCGTGCCGCTGGTCAAAGTCCGGGCTTTTCGCGCCCGCGCGGAAATGAAAAAGTGTCTGGCAAAACTGGCCAAAGACAAGTATCTGTAACCACCGCCTGATTCCGGGCGTCTGACTGACTGAAGGCCTATGAACCTTGCTGAATTGCATCGAAAACTGATCGCCGCCGCGCGGGCCACTCCGCCTGACGACCGCGTTCCGTACGCCTTTGAAAAACGCATCATGGCCCGCCTGACTGGTCGGTCACCTCTTGATGCCGCAGCGCTCTGGGGCCGGGCGCTGCTGCGTGCCGCCGTCCTCTGCCTGGCCTTCATGGTGTTTCTTGCCCTCGGCTCGCTCTTCCTGCCTTCGAACAACCCTGACACTTTGTTGTCCCAGGACGTGGAGCAGACCCTGTTCGCCGCCGTCGATAACCCCAACGATCCGGCCGGAGACAATCGGTGAACACTTGGAGGGTCATTCTGGCCACCCTGCTCATCTTTGGGGCCGGGGTGGTGACGGGCGGCCTGCTGGTCAGCCACACCATTCGCACCACTCAAAGCCGCCCCCGGTCTTTCAACGGCCAGCTCCTCACCCCCTGGCATTTTCAAACCCGCGAGCTCCTCCGCCGCATGGGCCGGGATTTGGACCTCACACCGGAGCAGCGCCAGCACATCGAAAAAATCATCGCCGACAGCCAGGAGCGGACCAAGGCGATCTGGAAGCCGATTTCCCAATCCATGGGCCGGGAAATTCAACGCGTCCACGGCGAAATCCGCGATCAACTCACCCCCGGGCAGCAGCAGAAATACGACGTGCTGATCAAGCAGCGTTCCGGACGCCGAACGGAAGAGCGGCGCCGTTCCTCGTCCCCCAACCCGGCCACCAATGCCATCACCCTGTCCACCAACTCCGTATCGACCAATCTTCCGGCCGCCCAGCCTTGAACCGGCTTTGGGGATCGGTGATGGGAAAGAGCGGTTGGTCCGATTGACCTGCGGTCCGGGTCTGGCTCCGCTCCTCAAACCCCTCTGGGCTTCACCAGCAATAGCACGATTCCGCCGACGAGCGCGAGCGCTCCGGCGACCGGCGGGATGAAATGGCTCTCGGTGGTCTGAATGTGGATGCCGAGGAAATCAACCGGTTTTCCCGGAGTCGTGAAGGTGATGCCGGAGTACGCGAGCACCACGATGCCCAGAGTGACCAGAATGACGGCAACAAGGGTCTTTGTGTTCATATTAATCCTCGGTTTTCCCGTTTCGATTAACGGCCTCAAACCGGTCCCCGGCGGCCGGAAATGAGGCTGACGAGTATCATGACGATGGCAATGACCAGCAGGATGTGGATGAATCCGCCCATGGTGTAACTGCTCACCAGACCCAACAGCCAAAGAACTATCAATACCACGGCTAACGTGTATAACATATCATTTTCCCTTCAATTCGTTTCAGAACCATCGCCGGCGGGCGTTGCCCGCCGGCGATGGCTCGTCATTTCAGTTGTTCCTGGCCACCTCGACGGTCATGTTGTTGACCACGCTGGTGACTCCGTCAATGTCGGAAACGAGCTTGGTGACCAGGCTTTTTTCCGCTTCATTCCGGGCGACGCCGCTTAAGGTCACCACGCCATCCTTGGTCTCAACCTTTGTCTTCAGGGCGCTGGTCGAGCGGTGCGCCATCAAAGTTGATTTGACTTGGGCGGTGATGGACGCGTCGTCAATCTTCTCGCCGATTGTCTCGGCCGGCCGGGCCGGGTTCGTCACCACGGTCATCTCGTTTTTAACCCCTTTGACGCCCTCGACGTCAGCGGCGTATTCGCCGGTCAGTTCCTTTTGGGCCTGGCTGCCGGCCTCGCCGCTCAAAGTGACGATTCCGTCTCTGACATTCACGTCGGTTTTGGTGGCGCTCACGTTGCGATGAAACAGCAGCGCGGATTTCACTTTCGTGCCGACCCAGCCATCCGAGTGCCCGGTCTGACGCGCTCCTTTGACTCGCAAGTGGTTGTTGACGCTGACGACGCCAGGGAGACTCGCCACGGTGTTCTCGGCCAGTGTTTTGTGGGACTCGTCGGCGACCATTCCGGTCAGCGTGACGACGCCGTCTGAGGATTTTGTCTTGATCGAATCGTCTTTGAGGTAGGTTTTGAACACGTATGTGTTTTTGGCGGTTGACTCGATGCGGTTGTCCGTCTCGTTGGCGCGCAGTGGCGCGCTGGCGAGGAGCAAAGCCCCCGTGGCCGCCAGGAGCGCGACCGGATAAGTTGATTTCATTTTCATTCTGCTTTTTTTGGTTGCGATTTGGTTTTGTTACTGCGCCAAAGGTACGGCATGCGGGCGGTATTGACAGTAGGGGCAAACCCTACGGCGGAATGGGGGAATTCAAGAAGTTTGCCCGTCTGGCACCCATGCTGTCCTCGGGCATGATCGTGGTGAACGCCGGATTCAATCGGCATTGATCCCTAATCCTGCCCAGTTGTCACGCGGGGAGCTTTCTCTCCCGAAGAAGACACCCTCCACCGCAGCAACCGCAGCGCGTTACCGATCACCACCAGGTCGGACAAACCCATTGCCAGCGCGCACAGGATGGGGCTCAAAAAACCCAGCGCCGCCAGCGGGATGCCCGCGATGTTGTAAAAGAACGCCCAGAACAAATTTTGCTTGATGGTCCGCAAGGTCACGCGCGCCAGGCCCAGCGCCTCCGGCACCGCCTGGATTTCCGATTTCAGCAGGATGATGTCCGCCGCCTCTCGCGCCACGTCGCTGGCCCGGCTCACGGCGATCCCCAGGTCCGCTGTCTCTAAAGCGGGCGCGTCATTGATGCCGTCGCCCACGAACGCCGCCCGCCCGCCTTTCGCCTGCAATTCCCGGATGAACCGCGCCTTCTCCTCCGGACGCGCCTCCGCCAGCACATTCTCCACCGGTATCCCGGCCTGCCTGGCAATTGCCCGGGCCGTCAGCGGATTGTCGCCCGTGACGAGATAAATCTTCAATCCGTGATTCTGGAGCTGGCGCACCACTTCCGCCGCGCCCGGTTTCAAAGTGTCTTTCACCGCCAGCATCCCCGCCAGCCGCCCGTCCGCGGCCAGTCCCAGCAGCGTGCCGCCTTGCGCCGACCACTTCTCCTCGAACGCCCGGCCTTGTTCCAGGTTCACGCCCGATTCCCGCAGCCAGCGCAACGAACCAAGGCGCATCATTGCCGGCGCGGATTGAGATCCGTCCAACCTCAGCCGCGCCTGTACGCCCGACCCGCGCACTTCCTCCCAATCGCTCAATGGCACATCATCCGGATAAAGTCTGGCCACCGCCTGGCTGACCGGATGGCTCGACCGGCGGGCCAGTGCCGCGGCGATTCTTGTTGTGTCCACCGCCGGCCTGCCGTTCGCAGATTCATAAATCTCGTGTTTCACCACCGCCGGTTTGCCCTGCGTCAGCGTCCCGGTTTTGTCAAAGATCAGACATGTGATACGCCCCGCCCGCTCCAGCGCCACTCCGTCGCGTATCAAAATGCCGCGCCGCGCCGCCGCGTTCGTGCCCGCCATGATCGCCACCGGCGTGGCCAGCCCCATCGCGCACGGGCAGGCGATGATCAACACCGCCGCCGCATGGATGAAGGCCGCCGCCACCGCGCTCGCGGGCGGCATCGCCGGCCACAAGTGTCTCGCCAGCCCTTCGCTGACCTGGCGCGCCTGTTCCGGCGCCAGGCCCCACCACAAGCCGGTGGCCAGCGCCAGCGCCACCACGATAGGCACGAAAACGGCGCTGACCCGGTCGCCGAGCCGCTGGATTTCGGCGCGGCTGTTCTGCGCCCGCTCGACTGCGGCGATGATGTGCGCCAGCGCCGTCGCCTCGCCCGTGGCGGTGACCCGCAACCACAACTGGCCGTTCAGGTTTAGCGTGCCCGCGTACAATTTGTCTCCCGGCCTTTTCTCCGCCGGATTGGATTCTCCGGTCAACATCGACTCATCCACCGTGGACTCGCCCTGCTCCACGTCGCCGTCCACCGGCACTTGATCACCCGGCCTGAGCGTCACCGCGTCATTCTCCCGCAACTCCCGCGCCGGCACTTCCGTCTCGCTGCCGTCCGGATTTCGTCGTCGCGCCATTTGCGGAGCCAGGCGCAGCAATGCTTGCAATGAGCTTTCCGCCCGCGCGCTTGTGCGCGCCTCGACCCAATGCCCCAGGCTGATCAGCGTGATGATCGCCGCCGCCTCCATGAAATAAAGATGCCCCGGCGCCCCGGTGAACAAGGCCCACACACTGTAACCGAACGCCGTCGTCGAACCCAGCGACACCAGCGTGTCCATGTTCGAACCCCCCGCCTTGAGCTGGCGCCACGCGCCGTGATAGAACCGCGCCCCGCACAGAACCTGCACCGGCAGCGCCAGCGCGAACGCCAGCCAGTGAAACCATGGCTGCATTCCCAGACCCAAAACCCATTCGCCAATCATCAATGGCAGCGTGCCCGCGAGCCCCGCCACCACATTGAACCGCCATCCCGTCAGCGGCGACCATTCCCCGTTCCCATCCTCAAGTTTTGAGCCTTCGACTTCCCTCGCCTCATACCCCGCCTTCCGGACCGCTGCCAACACCGCCGGAAGATTCGCCGTCCCTTGCGCCCGCCACCGCACTGTGGCCCGTCCCTCGTCCAGGCGGACCGACGCCCCGGCAACGCCAGGCACGCCCTGGATCGCCTCCGACACATGCCGCGCGCAATTGGCGCAGGTCATCCCGCCAACCGCCAGTTCCGTCACCGGCGAAGGGGGATTCTGCGCTGAAGTTGCATCCATGATTTGCGTCGCGCCCATAAGTTCAAACTATCACAATTCAAACAGTGTAAGCGTGCTGTCCAGCCGCGTCGAACTCGCATTTACACCGTTTTTTAATGGTACGGGTGGATTTCCGAACGCACCTCTCTGTTATATGACCGCCACTTTCACCGCACTCCGTTGGGGTGAACACCCTATGGTGTCGGAAAAGCCAGTTGGTAGCATGGCGGGGATGCTGGCTGTTACCTCCAGAAAGATTGCGCACGCGGAATTCCTCACGTGCATCCTCAGATTTCCCGATGGTCCCGAGGTGGCCGCCAGGATGCGGCAGGCGGATGGACGCGTTCGCTCCCCCATCATCTATGTCGGGGATCTCAGCCGCCTCGGCCCGACTTATGTTTTGATGGACACCGTTGATGGCCTCAAACGCCGCTTTGAGCAAGTCGCCAAAACCACTGGCGCAACCCTCCTGGTCTTCTCCGGCGACGGCGGCGACTGCTGACCGGGCTGGCAGTTGTCCGGTTCCCGGTTCTATTTTCTACGCGATAAATCCAACAGGACTTCAAGTTTGGAAACCATGGCCTCCCGCGCCCGCCGCTCCGCAGCCTTTACAAAAAAAGCATCCGCCCCGAGTTCGAGGCTCAACTTGAGGTCTTCCGGCAAAACCGACCCGGAAACCACGGCGACCACCAAATCCGCGAACGATTGCACGCGCAACCACTCCAGAACCTCATAGCCCGATTTGAGCGGCATTTTCAGGTCCAGGATGAGCAAGTCAGGGAAGGGATGCTTTTTGCGGTTTTTGAACTCTCCGGTCGCGCGCAGGTAATCAATCACCTGGACTCCGTCAGTCACCTCCCCGACAATCACGAGTCTGGGATGCTTCAACAAGGCATGGCGAATCAGAAGCCGGTCCTTGTCAGAATCGTCAGCCAGCAGTACGGAATAGGAGTCCTTCAGTTTGCTGGACATGTGGCCTCTGAATACCTGCAAGCTTAATGCTTTTTGAAAGGAGAGGCAAGCATTATCCGTACTGCGCCCGACCTCCTCGTCCGTACTCATTCCTTTTTGTGCTGGTGAGGATCGCGATTATTCTCGACCTGTGAGAAATCAAATGACGAAACCCGGGCAAAACGGATCCGCCTTGCTCACTTCGATGCTTCGGCTTGCCCTCTTGGTGATTCCGATGGCGGTTGCCATTAAAACGCTTCGCCACCACCCTCTCTGGTGTGTGCCGGCGTGTGCTGGTGTGCTGGCCGTCTGGATGTTCATAGATGTCTGGCCGTTCCGACCCTCCAAGACTTCCGGTCCCGTGCTGGCCAAGACAGGAACCGCCAGAATACCCGGGCAAGATTCACCGAAGATCAATTTGACCACTTCCATCGTTTGTCGCGCGGTGATCTTTTCCACCCTCATTTTTCCCAAATAGCGTCCCGATCGGAGCGCGGAGTTCCTGCTCCGCGCGAATCGAAGGTTTCCTCAATCAGAACATTGTTGCCTTCCTTTTAGCTCGGAGACCGAGTCAACCGGAACGCGCTCCTTTGGGGAGCCGCGCGAAAAAGCCCGCATCCACCCCTTGCGAACAGTTGGCAGCCTGAAGACAGCGTTCCCTCCGACGGGGCCTCGCGTGTTGCAATTCGTGAATGGACATTTGGTTTAATTCGTCCAAAATCGAAGCAGCAGCCCCCAAACGATGAGAATTTTGATTGAGAAGATGGTGCGATTTTGCCGTCAAACGCGATGCCAGAACGCCAGCCCCAAACCCGCGTACGGGAATGCGAAATGCCAGCCTCCGGTGGTCCAGCCACACCGTCATCCATCTGGACCGCTTCGCCTGCGGCAGTGGGATGTCTCCCCCTCTCCTGGAGGGGAGGGCGGTCGTTCCCTCACTCTTTTGTTTGCCGGGGAAGGTGTCAGTTTAGGCTCGCCCTCACCCCCCGTGAGAGGGGGAGCATCGTTGCGTTTTCCGAGAATTCTTGTGGCGTCGTTTCAATCTCCGCCTCTCCGTCAGGAAACCGGCAAAGCGTGCTCCGGCCGGGAGTGCGGGTTTCGTCATGCGCGGTCGAATGGTCCCCCCTCTCCTGGGGGAGAGGGAAGGGGTGAGGGCGGTCGTTCCCTCACAATATTTCCCGCTGGATGCCACTTCTCCCTGCCACAACGTCAGGCTGCTCCTAAGCCCCGCCAGCTTTGGATTTTTTCCAACTCAACGCGTGGGATTAACCACCTCATCGCTATCATCTTCGCCTTTCTGCTCGGCTGCGCGGCTGCTT
>Ga0207074_1160_pt1 | contig 10244 bp, 12 predicted proteins | sample Alteio_BWMinHeat_66_FD_153567 | JGI IMG/M metagenome (GOLD analysis project Ga0207074, IMG submission 153567) | Enriched cells from forest soil in Barre Woods Harvard Forest LTER site, Petersham, Massachusetts, United States -... | ecosystem: Environmental > Terrestrial > Soil > Temperate forest >...
AAAATAAAACATACCAAATGCGAGACTAAAGAAAAATGGCAATATAAAAGCTTCTCTTGTATAGTTTTCTCTTAGGTCTCTATATATTGCCCAAAACAATACAAGGCTAGTTAATACTGCCAATAAAATTGGTACTAAGATTCCGGATTTGCCGAATTGAAACTCAGTTATAAATAAGAAGAGAGATAAGAAAACAGTTCCGATTACAAACTTGTGTCTCTTCTCAATAGAGAATGTAAAATTATTTTTTGACTTTCTTGGATTATTATTCATTAAGCAGGTCTTCCATTATATTATCTTGAATATCAAAATTGGTGTAGACCTTATTAACATCATCCAGCTCCTCTAGCTTATCAACAAATTTTATAACTTTTTCTGCTTGTTCTTTGTCTGAAATCGTATTAACTATGTTTGGTTTCCAAAAAAGATGTGCTTCCTTAATGCTTAATCCCTTCTCTTGTAACGCAAGGCGTGCTTTTGCTAAATCTTCAGATTTTGTGTATATGATAATCTCATTATCAACTTCTTCTATGTCCTCAGCAAAACAATCAGCTGCAATAAGAAATATTTCATCAAGACTCTTTCCATTTTTCAAAACAACAATCAGCCCTTTTTTTTCAAATTGATACATAACACTTCCTGAAACACCTAAGCTTCCCCCATTTTTTTCAAATGCATTTTTCACCTCAGCCGTTGTTCTCTGTTTCTTATCTGTTAATGCTTCAACAATTACACTAACACCACCAGGCCCAAAACCTTCATAAAATATTTCCTCAATATCCCCTTCTTGCCTACCACTTGCCCGATCAATTGCTCGCTTAATATTATCTTTTGGCATGTTTGCAGCTCGTGCTTCCTCTATTGCCAACCTCAACCGAAAATTACTGTTTGGATCTGTCACTCCCCCACCTTCCCTAACAGAAGTTGTAATTGTGTAGGAAAGTTTTGTAAATACTTGCCCGCGTTTTTGATCATTTGTTCCTTTCTGTCTTTTTATTGTTGACCACTTAGAATGTCCGCTCATAACCTCCAATTATACTCTTGCTCTATTGACTTTTGCAAGAAATATTAGTAAAATTCTTCAAAGCAAACGCACATGTTATCCTTAAAATCTCAAGCAATTCAGACCGCATTAGTTGGAGATTGGAGTAACGCAATTAACCTCAACGAGCAGATTCTCAAGGACTATCCAGATGACATAAACACCCTTAACCGCCTCGGATTCGCCTTTTTAAGCTTAGGAAATATTAAAGATGCAAAGACTGTCTATGAAAAAGTTTTATCTCTTGATATGAAAAACCCAATTGCGATTCGCAATTTAAAAAGATTAAATGGAACAAATAATATAAAAATAAACACTCCGTTAAACAATCTTTTTATTGAAGAAACAGGTAAAACTAAAATAATTGAACTAGTTAATATCGCAGAAAAAAAAGTTATCTCTCATCTGCGCTCAGGCGAGAGTATTACTATTCGAATAAAACGGAATAAAATATTTGCACTCGACTCTGAGAACAGATATATAGGAATGCTACCTGATGATATATGCAAAAGGCTAACTGAGTTCATGAATGGCGGAAATATTTATGATGCTTATGTGTGGGCCGCTGATGATAGTAAGATTTGTATTTTTATAAGGGAAGTTAAAAGAGTAAAAAGATATAGCAATCAACCATCTTTCGTATCAAGTGAAAAATCAAATATACCAATTGAAAAAACCACTCATTTAGATGAATCTTTGTAAAAGAGAACTTTTTTCCTCTGTAATTCTCTTCTAACTTTATGTACTTCATCAAGCTTGCTTTGTTTTCTTAATTCCAAAAGAGCAAGTAATATAGAAACTATTGCTAAAAAAGCGATAATTAATAAAAACATAGATATATTATACAGTATTCCAAAAACTAAAGCGTCTTGTTGTTTTCCCCTATTATTATAGTAATATTTGCAATTGTTTCTTTATCAACTCTTTCAACTGGATAATCCAAAAGTTTTTTCAACTTTTCTACCGTATAACTTGTTGACCCAAAATATTGAATCTTTGATTGATGCTGTGTCGTATTAGATGTTGAGATAGATACGACATTTGCTCCTATGTTTGTGAGGATTCGGCCTAGACGTTGCCCAAGGCCAGGCTTACCAGTTGCATTGATTACTTGAATGCTTACATTTTCCGAAATAAGAGTATCGTTTTTAAACAAATTGCTGTTAATTTTATCTATTTGGTAATCTTGTACAGGAAGCGTTATTTCATTTACTTGAATATCTTTACCTGATGCGCTTTTTGTAAGTATTATTAGTTGTACAATATCAAAAATCGTAAGATTAGTTTTTATTGAACTATCCATTAATGCTGCTCTTTTAAGAATTGATACTGTGCTTTCTCCTGATATATCAATATTTGACTCTATTTTTGCATCAGGAATAATCCCTAACTCTTGACCAACTGATGCTTCATCAAGTTTACTTTTTTCTATCTTCAAAATTGAAATTGATTTTTTAATGGAATTAAATCCTAAAATATCAACTATATTATCGTTTTGAGAAATTGCCAAATTTAGATTATTGCCATCAAATTTATTCTTCTGAATAATAAAAATTGCTTTAACGCTTAAAGAAACAATAATAACAAAAAATACCAATACTGTATAAAGCAAAAAAGTCATTATGCTTCGATTGGCTTTTTTTGATTTTACTTTTTTCTTGTTCATTTAGATATTACTAGTATATCAAAAGAAGCATCAGGAGACTAAGCTTTTGTAAGGGTTTGCAAGAATTCTTTAAGTTCTTTTGGAAGTGGACTCTCAAACGAGACTTCTTTTCCGGTTACAGGATGCATAAATGAGATATTAGAAGCATGCAGAAAAACACGCTCTAAAACTTTCCTATCTCTCCTTGCAGTTTTTCGCCCAGCGTAGAGAAAGTCGGAAAAAATCGGGTGCCCTATGTATTTAAGATGTACTCTGATCTGATGCGTTCTTCCTGATTGAGGATGTAATTCAACCAAGGTAAGTTGTTCTTTTGTGGTTTTATCCAAAAAAAACATTAAAACCTTATAGAGAGTTTTTGATTCCCGACCCCCTGGGAAAATTCCAAACTGTTTTCTGCTCCAAGGCAATCGTCCAACTGGGACGTTTATTTCACCTGTTTCAGGTGTTATTTTCCCATGCGCTAGTGCAATATATGTTTTTTTAACAAATCTATCCTTAAATTGCTTTTGAATTGCATCAAATGCCTTGACGTTTTTAGCAATAATGAGAATTCCCGAAGTCTCTTTATCTAAACGATGAACTATTCCACCTCTATTATAAAAATCGCTTATATCTGCTTGTTTATTTCCTGATATATCCAACTTTTTTTCTGCCCACTCCTGAACGGTTTGTAAATTGGTTGTGGTTATTGATTTATTAACTACTATTCCAGCTGGTTTGTCGATTACTAAAAAATCCTCATCTTCATAAAGTGTAGTTATATTCATTTTGTTAGTTTCTTCTCATCCTTAGTAACAAAACTGAACTTAAAACAAGAAATAATGTTAAAGTAACACTCTCAAGATCTAAAAACAAATTATGCTTAATAAGCGCTAAGCTTATTTTTGAAACGAGCGAGAATAAAGAAAAGAACAGTAAAAAGTAAATACTAAGACTCCCCTCTTTTAGTGTTTTATTCATTACTCTTTGTATTAATTTCTTCATGAAAAATAGTGCAAGGATAAAATAGATAAAAGCGCTTAGTAAACAAAAAAATAATTCAATCTTCCTTGAATAAATAGACAAAAGCAAAAAATATATTGGCAAAGAACACAAAAAACTAAGTGTAAAAAAATCAAAAAGCCGACCCAATGGAAACTTCTTGTATCTTCCTATTAGATATAGCATTAGTGATGCTCCAAAAAAACCTGATGTCAGAGAAAAAATATTACTATTAGGAATAAATTGGGCAAAAATTAAACCTACAAACGCAACAATAAATGCAATATCAAAAAGTTGCTCTAGCTTAATATTTTTACGAAGAAAGATATGATCATCCTTTACTAAACGGTAAAGTGTGTATAGAAAAAAGAGAAATGTCGGTAAAAAAATAAAAAATCGCATAAGACTACGCTCTATTGATAAATACCCAACCAACTCCAACAAATAAAAGACTTATACCTATACATGTAATTACCGCACCAACTCCTATTAAATCAGATAAGCCACCAACAATTATAATAGGAAGAAGAGAAAGCGCACCGACTACGCTATTTAAAAATCCATATATTTTGCCTCTAACTTCATCAGTTGTTTTTTCCTGAAGTATCGTGTTTGCCGGCACAAAAACAAATGAATTAGCAATACCTAAAATAAAAGCAAGAACAACCATAATATGCAATATATTTATCTTTAATATGTGAGGCAAATACACATTAAGGGTATGCACAAAACCGCGGGATGCAACGCGTGACCCATAAGGAAGAAGCATCATTGCGAGTCCTGAAATAAATATTCCAGATGTGATTAATTTTTCCTTAGCGTGACTATGGAAACGATTTACAAGAAGCACTGCCCCAATTACCATTCCCAGTGCTGCAGGAGCTGCAAAAAGTAGTGGGAATTCCTCAATGCGAATTTTTAAAATCTGACTTGCATAACCCGGAGCAACTGTTGCAATAATTAAAATTAAGATTTGAGAAAGAGCTAGTAAGAAAAGCGATCGAGTTATTTCTTTTGTACGAGACATTAATGCTAATGTGTGTTTTATATCATTGAGAAAATCTGTTTTTTGAATTAGTTTTTCAGGTTTATTATTATTTTTAATATTAATAAATGAAATAAATACAGCACCTATTAAAAGCATTACCGAAAGAAAAATTAGTGTGTTTATTGGTCTTAAAAAGATGATTACTGGACCTGATAAAACGTAAGCAACAAGAATTGATCCAAAAATAGCCATTCCAAATAATGCATTTGCTGATAACAAATTCTCCCCTTTTACAAGCAATGGGACCATCGGAGTTTCGGCTGGAATAAAAAATTGTACTAATAAGGCGACAATTAATGAGACAACATAAATTATAAAAAGGTTATGAACGAAAAATATTAGAAGAATCATCAGGATTGCTCTTAAAATATTAGATACAATTAGTACTGTTTTTTTATTCCATCTATCAACATAAACACCAGCAACAGATCCAAAAATAATAGCTGGTACAGTAAATGAGAGAACAATTCCTGATACTGCGGTATTTGAATGGGTAAGCTTAAAAACGTAAAGGATTAAAAAAAAGTTGAAAAGATGTGTTGGAATTTGTGTGAAAATTTCACCAATCCAGAGGTATAGAAAAGACTTCTCCCAAAGAGCAGCGAAGGTTTTATTCTTCATATTAGGCTTTTTCAGAATATGCCCCAGTCCTTGTATCAACACGAATTAACTCACCTGCGCTAATAAAAAGTGGAACTCTTGTTTTAATATTATTCTCAAGTGTTGCTTCCTTAAAAACATTTGTTGCTGAATTACCCTTGGCACCTGGTGCAGTCTCAACCACTTTAAAAACCATTTTGGGTGGAAGTAAAACTTCAAGTGGCTTTCCATCTAACAAACTTACCGAAAAAGTCTCGCCTTCTTTAAGATATATATACTCTGGAACGAGCTTTAGAGGAATATTAACCTGCTCAAAAGTACGTGGATCCATAAAAAATACAGAATCTTCATCTTTATAAAGGTATTGCATTTCTTTTTTCAAAACAGCAATTGGCTGTACTTTCGCACCATTAATATAACTTTTATCTGTTGTTGATCCGGTTTTGAGGTTTTTTACTTTAACTTTTATGTTTGCTGATCCCCTACCCATTTTAATGTGCTCGTAAGATAAAACAGTGAAGTACTGTCCATCTTCCTCATAGGTAGTTCCTGCTCGAAGCTCTGTTACTGAAATCATGATTGTTTTCCTTTTCGTCTAACGCGGATAAATCCTGAGCATGGAATAATTTCTACTCCTTTTTTCTCAAGTTCATCAAAAAATATGTTAGCACCAATTGAATCAGATGCCATGTGACCTGCATTAATAACATTCATATGTAGTTTCTTAAGCTCAGTTAGTGCCTCCTCTGGAATATGCATATCAATTAGAGTGCCAACCCCTGCTTTTGAAAGCTCCATATAAATTTCTTTTGATGGATTTGTGCCACCTGTAAAGAAAACTGCAACCTTACCTGCCCTACTGGTTGCACTACCTGATACAATCTCTGGCCCATTTTTCCCTCTAATTGCCTCCTGGTATTCTGGAAGCTCCGTTAAATAATCAATAATTTCACCAACTCTATCGAAAGATTTTTTAGAAAGATAATCCTTCATAAACTTATCCCCTACATTATCCCACGTTGTATGTAGGTTCATTAAAGGCATTTTCAAGAGTCTTGCAGTATCAATGATCTGATTATGATTGCTTGGATGAATTCTTCTTTTTACAGTTTCTTGCCTTTCAGACATCAATGCATGGAGAACATTTATAGGAACACCCATTTGCGCATAAGCATCAACTTGTAAGTCCATAACATCATGAAGCGCAGTTAAACTAACCCCTAGTGGATGGTGCCCTATAACCAAGTCAATTTTCTCACCTTTCTGGTTCAACCGATCTGCAAGAAGAACTTCTGCGGCATCAGAATCAATTCCAGCAAGTATTTTCTTAACTTCTAATTTTGGATCCCCTACAAAAATTCGCGTATCTGAATAGGGATTAGTTAGTGATTCTTTATCAAAAAATTTCTTCTTTTTCTCAGACAATTCATCGTATTCTTTCTTTGTGCGCTTAAGTAGGCTCTCAACACCCTTAACCCCACGAGGATCAGCTTTAATTCCCATCTGAATTGCCAAATCATAAATTTCTTGAATAGTCATGAGTTCAAGTATATAATAGTATGGCTATAATTTCAAGTATAGATGAGCCGGGATGGCGGAATTGGCAGACGCGCGCGCCTCAAAAGCGCGTGGTCGTAAGATCATGAGGGTTCAAGTCCCTCTCCCGGTACTTACACAAACCAAAGATTATACGTAAAATTCATATCAGCAAGCCAAAATCACATTTCTTGGCTATACAAAAAAATAACTGAATTATTTAGTTTCAAGGCATCAATTTCTTGTATTGACCGTAATGACATGAACAGAAATCCTCTATGGACTATAAAGTTAGCAAAAAAAGAATCCATTAAGCTACTCTCTTGGCTTTATTATAAATCATCTTTGCCATCCTTGAGAAGGAAAAAAGATTTAGCCTATAGAGCACTAACCACAATGCCCTTTGAAAAAAGACTAAAATATTCCAGAATTATTTAAGAAGATATTGGCTTAAAATAAACTTTTCAATAACATCCGCAACCCCATCTTCATCAACACTAGGCGCAATATAATCTGCAATTTCCTTAAGTTCTGGTACAGCATTTCCTATCGCAACTTTTAGACCACATGCCATAAGAAGAGGAAAATCATTGTATCCATCCCCCACTCCAATAATCTCATGGGTTTGTATTTTTAATATCTCCGCAACTTCAAAAATCCCATGCTGCTTGGAAGCTAAGGTATCTGAAATAATTAAATCTACCTTTCCTGACTTAAAGGATGGTGCTTGGTGGATTGAAATTGTTGAGATCTGAGAAATATCATCAACAACTAAGTCTATTTTTCTCTTTTCAAGCCCGGGACAGAATATATTTAATATTCTTTTCATACCATAATCCTTTAAATACTTAGCCTCTTTCTGTTTATCTTGAATGAAAAATTGAACTTTATACTTGATTAATATATCGCAAATTCTATCATATGCATTAGGATCAATTGTCCTCTCCCACAATACTTTCCGACTAGGTAAATCTATGATCTGAGCACCTGATGAAATAACTGAAGGCCCGGACAATTTTAGATTCTTAATTATTCCATCAAGCATAAATATGGGTCTTGCTGTTGCAATACCCACATGGACAATTTTACTTGCTTTTTCAATTGCCTTAATAACTTTTTCAGATGGTAGTCCATCTGAGCGATTTGGAATGGTCGTTCCATCTAAATCAAGCATCAATGCTTTATATTTCTTTTTCATAAAACTGCAACACCAAATTTTTTAAGTTCCTTTGCCAATTTATAAAGTGGTAGTCCAAGAGCTGAGAAATAGTCTCCTTCAATTTTTTCAATAATAACTGCAGTCAGCCCGTTTATGGAATATGCACCTGCCTGATCAAACGGTTTTTCTCGTCTAACAAAATCTGAAATTTCAACATCTGTTAATTTCCTAAACCACACTTTTGTCATTATCGATCTCGTGACTTTTTTTCTAGAGTCTGTATCAATAATTGTGAAACCGGTAACAACAGTATGCATCCTGCCGTTTAATTTTCTTAACATCCTGATAGCATCCTTCTCATCCTTTGCCTTGCCCAACACTTCCTGATCTACAACAACAGTCGTGTCAGCTGCAATAATCAAAGCATTTTCATAAAGAGCAGCAACAGCCTGAGCTTTCTTAGCCGATATGTATCCTGCCTGCTCAACTGGCTTTAGTTTAGGATTTAATTTTTCATCAACTCCTGAAATAACAACTTTGAATTTTAGACCAATTTGTTTCAAAAGCATCTTTCGCCGAGGAGATGCGGATGCTAAAATAATTTTTTTCATTCCTAAACTTTTCTGACCATCTTTCTTGCTCTTTCAATTGCAAAACTAATAATATATCTTGGATAATCAATAATTAGATCCTGTGCTGGTAAATAATGAACATCTTCTCCTCCAAATCCTCTTTTAAAAACTGAGACACCATGGAATCTGTGATTTTTATTATCAATCGGAGCAACTCCCCAAAAATTATATCTTTTAATTCCTCTTTTCTTTGCTATTTTAATAGCTTCCCATTGTAGAAGATATGCACCCGGATATCTTCTTCCTTCCTCAGTACTCACACCATAATGATAGACAGCTTCTGAGCCATAAAAAATAATAAAGGCTTGAGCAAGAATTTTCTCATCAAGCGTTGCAGTAAATAAAAGTGCACTGTCTGCCTCAAAAAATACTTCAAATTGTTCACTAAAAAATTGGTATGAAAATCCAACAAAATGCTGCCTCTTTGCTGTTTCCATCTGGAGATTATAAAATTCTTTAATTAGTAATTCGTCTTTAGACGTGGCTATTTTAATCCCCAATTTCTCAGCTTGTCTGATTTCATATCTTGTTGTTTTTCTCATTCCGGTTAACAATTCATCAGCTGATTTAGTAATATCAAGTTGCGTTGTTAAATCGGCTGTCAGATGCATCGGAGACTTATGATAATCAAAATCTTTAAATACTTTTTCTGAAAATTCACTTTCGATTAATTGAGGCCTAATGCGAACAAAAACACATTTTTTTAAAGTTGCGAATCTTTTTATATCCGAAAACGCAGCTTTAACTAATTTTTTATTTTCCCAGTCAATAATAGGACCACCAGGAACTGTTAAATATTTTCCTCTTTTTGCATTTTCAGTAATAGAAAGCATTACTCCGATAAGTTTTTTATTCTCATAAAAACCCACCCTTTCTATTTCTTTTCCAAGTCGTTTATGGAATTCCCCCCAATACCAAGATTGGAGAAAGTTTGCCTCTTCTTGCTTAATTAGGAACTCCTCCCATTCTTTTTTATCTTCAATTGTTTTTATATCTATTTCAGCCATATATTTATTCTATTAACAATTTTTCTCGCATCCATCTCTGATACGCTTTTATGTGTTGGTAAATTTAATATCTCATCTGTTACTCTTTCTGAGTTTATACATGTTCCCTTTCTATAATTTGTCATGTGTAAATATTTTTTTGGGGCGATTGGAGCATCATACCAAATATCTGATACAAAAACATTGTCCTGCTTTAAATACAGAATCAGTTTTTCTCTATTTTTAACAAAAATTGGAAAACGAAGGTTTGATGAGGTATTTATTTGATTAGCAAGATTAGCCAAAAGGACATCTTTATTTAAAGACTCAGCATAAATCCGTGAAATTTTCTGCCTGTGTAGTAAATTACTTTCTAAATTAATAAACTCTTTGTAAATTAACTGGGAATTCCAGAAAGGCAATTTATGTAAAGCTTCCTTATCTATATCATCAACAGGACTTGATAATAAATCTGTACTTTTAAGAAATAAATGTAATATTTTCCCAAGACTTAAGTTATATGTTTTTCTAATCACAAAAGTAAATAAAGGATACTTTCTATCTTTTTGTTGCTGCTTTGTCCCAACTTCCTCA
>Ga0207074_1162_pt1 | contig 10202 bp, 7 predicted proteins | sample Alteio_BWMinHeat_66_FD_153567 | JGI IMG/M metagenome (GOLD analysis project Ga0207074, IMG submission 153567) | Enriched cells from forest soil in Barre Woods Harvard Forest LTER site, Petersham, Massachusetts, United States -... | ecosystem: Environmental > Terrestrial > Soil > Temperate forest >...
ACCACGCGCTTTCAGGACGACGCCATTCTGCAGATTGAAAAAGTTCAACGCGAAGTCGAGCGTCCGCCGCGCCGGACAAATTTTCTCCTGGCGCATAACTCGACGCCTCTGCCGGGACCGGCGATTACCCCGGAGGATCCGCCGCAGGAATGGCTGGAGGAACCGCTGCTGGCGGAGATCGAAAGGCTGGACTGCCTGCGGCCGAGCTTGCGGGAAACCGACCGGGCCTTGGCCGGTTTTCGCGGAGATCGGGATTCGGAAAACGACGCCGAGGACCTGCGGGAGGAAATCCAGATTTCCATCCTCCGGATGGCGCTGAATTTCCGGGTCGTCGCGGAATTAAATGCGAATGAAACCCTCGCCTTGATGAAAAGACTGAAAAAATCTACAGCGTACGAGGAGTCGGGAGCGCCGGTGAAATTCACCGTCCGGAACGATGACCCTGAAGAACTGAAGCAAAAAAATTCAAGCGCCGCCTTTGCCATTTACCGGGTCGGGCATACGCTTCATTTCGGCCTGCAGGAAAATATTGTGGATCGCCGGCGATCGACGGACATTTTAGCGGTGCTGCGCGATTTCAGTCCCGAACCGGATAGTCGCTTTTCCTGGAACGGGCCTTCCGCCGTCCGGAATATGGTTTTAGCCGCCTATAACGCGATCGACATGCATGCGCGAAGAACCCGCGAAACGGCGCAGGCGATCATCCGGCAGCTGTCGGCCCAGTACACCATTGATCCGGAGATGCGCACGCTCGGGGACTATGGGGAAATATTTATCTGGCCGCCGCGGACCTGGTCGCGCAAAACTCGCGCCACCTGGATGATGCCGAACGGCTTTTTTCTGCTCGAAGGCAATATCTTTCTCGAATACATCGCCTTGAGCGAATTCGTCGGCCATCTCCTCAACCCCGAGATGCCCGATTTGACTGAGGACAATAAAGGGGTCGAACCCACCGTCTGGCCGGATCTGGTGTTTGGTTATGGGCTGGAGGGCATCATTCGGGGATTCCGGGCGATCGCCGAAATGTCGCCTTTTGCGCGGCTGGCCATTGAGGTGTGCGAAGCCGTACTGCGCGACAAGCCTGAACTTCAAGAAACCCCTGAGCATCATCAAGGTCCCGCCAGAGATGCGTTGCGGCGCGCGCAAGCGGCCTATTTTGATCCTGAGAACCCGAGCGATTACTCGAATGCCCTGTGGAACGGGGCGCGCAAGCTGCAGGAGGACATGGTCACGACCGTCTACACGCCTTACGGTCCCCAAGCCCGCAAGTTGAGCCCGCTGACCGCTTCCGATAGCGATCCGCTCGCGGCGCTGAAGCTGACCCCCGGCGCGTTATCGAGCTTCCGCATGCTGGCCTATGCGTCGCGAAGCGGAGGCGTGGAAGCGGTGGATTTTAAAAACATGCACGCTACGCTCACAGCGGACAAATTGGACAAACGCATGGGTCTTCTGAAGGATTTAGGAAGCGTCGTAAAACTCAAGATGGGCCGCGGTTTTATTTTGAGCACTTTAGGAATCCGGTGTCGTGGGCAACTCCATTTGGATCCAAACGATCCGTACCTGTCGGATTTGTGGAAAGAGATACAGGAAAAAACGGAGCTGAGCGATACCGTGTTTAATCGAGCCTGCGCTGCTCTGATCGCGAAGCAGCCATCGGATGGTTCTGATGTATCGGTATCGCCCAGAACGTCCGGCCATATATCACGCTTTCTGAACGGTTCCTTGACCAACGATTTTCCTTTGTTTGATCGCATGTATGAACTGGCCCATGAGCCCGATATCGTGGCGCAAGTGCTGGCCCGTGTGTCTCGAGTGGAGAAAAACCGGCAGGCGGCGCCGCCGCGTCAACTGTTCGAACAGGAACATGGAAAGCTGTGGGAGATTCCTGCCGTTGTACTCAACCAGTTCCTGATCAACTCCAACCCCACGGCGCCCACGGTGGGAAATCTTCTGGCGTTCGTGCCTGGTCCTCTCGCCAAGTACCCTGGGAAATCGGCTCCCGTGTACGATTTAGCCGCCGGCGCGTTTCGTCCAGGATGCTACGTGAAGCGCTGGCGAAGGCCGGCAACCGAGTTTGTAAAGGTGGATGCAAACGAGGACGTCCAGCCCGGCGATAAATTCTTGATTTTCCTCCCCGATGCACCGGAACCCGACGCGGCTGCGGACCGCAAGACAAATTTCATCAAGAACAATGGCTGGGTGCCGCTGCCGGGGGCGGCGATTTCCTTCGATGATCCGCTGGAGGAATGGGTGCCGCCGGACTTGCTGCGGGAAATCAATCTGTTCGGGCATCATCAGCCCAGCTTTAGCAAAACCATGCGATCGCTGGGCAATATTCGCTTTAATCCGGTGGCCAGAAAAATAGCCACGCGCTTGAGCGACGAAATGCTGGACTGTGTTCCGGTCATGGCAGCGAAATATCGCATCGTCGTCGGCCTGCAAGCGACGGTCGCCTTATGGTTGAAGAACAAACTGGAGCAAGGGGTGTGGCTGGATGATGAAGGCCGTCCCTGCCGATTGAAGGTCGTGATTGATCATCCCGAGGCGTTGACGGATGACACCCCCGGACTCTTTGCCGCGTATCGCATCGAAAACACCATTCATATCGGGCGGCAGGAAAACGTATTGGAAAGGCGCCGCAACATCGATGTGTTGTCCTATCTTAAAGATTATTCGCGCGAACAGGCTGAGGTTGTCTTGCGCGATGAGAGCGAAGAATTTCGAACGATGATTTTAAGCGCTTTCAATGCCGTGGCGATGCATGCCGCCCAGACCGGCCTGGAGCCGGCCGAAATTATCCGCCGCCTATCCTCCTTTGTGGTGGACATGGAAATTCGCGAGCTGGGCGACCATGCGGAAATGTTTCTCTGGAAGCCGGGCTCCATTCTCAGGCCGGATCGCGCCACCTGGATCGTGCCGCGCAACTTCTTCGACATGAAGGAAGCGATTTTTCTCAACTATATCGCGCTCAGCGAGCTGATCGGCCACCTGCTCGAGCCGAAGCTGCCGGATCTGACACCGAGCCGGCACGGTGTGGAACCCAACGTCTGGCGGGACCTCGTATTCCATTATGGTCTGGAGGAAATCGCCAATGCATTTGAACCCTGGGCGAACGCCTCTCCCTTTATGCGGATCGCGGCAGGCGTGTGCCGTTTAGTCCTGGAAAACCATCCGCACTTAACCCGGCGCGAGCAGGCTGATTTATTCAATCCGGAGTTGCCCACGCCTTACCACATCCGGCTCTGGGACGCCGTGCGCGAAGTGCAGAAAGACATCGTCACCCGCGTGTACACGCCCTACGGTCCCCAAGCCCGCAACCTGAACCCGCTGTCGACCAAAAGGCCCTCGCCCTTGATCCAACCGTTCATGGAAGCGCTTGAGAGTAGTGAAATCCCCAAGGCCCGCGGGCTTTTGCCGCAAGTCTTGTCCGGGGTCAAGTCATACATCGGTACCTTGTATTCACTGGATGCACGAGAATCGAATCATGTGAGCGATCTTGAAGGGCGTATGATGCTCTTATGTGAGCGGGATATTTATTGGATCGCGCGTCTGGAGGCTCAAGGGAACTCCGCAAACGACGACTGGACTTTTCGATTGATGCTCGGCTGGCGTCTGTTTCCCGATGGGCGGCTGGACATACTCGACGGAAATCCCACGCCGATCCCGATCAATCGCGAAGAATTCAACGGAACGATGTTTGTGCTGCCGACATTCCAGGCAGCCTCTGCCCGCTTCGCCGACGGCCCCGATCACCTTCAAGATTTATTGTCGCTATCGAGCCAACATTGGCTGAAGTTGCCGCACAAAGGCGGGAAATTGAGCGCGTACAACAAAGGGAAGAAACTCGCCGCCGTATTTACCGTCAATCCCGAAGGCTGGGCCATGCGCCTGCATGACGAAAAGACACCCTTTGAATTGATCCTCATCTATAAGAATCGTCGGGTGACGGTGACCTATAATGGTTTTCCGGCCATCGATGGATTCGTCGCCGATCCTTACGGACAAATTCGCGCCGATCCCCACAACCCGAAGAAGATTTGGATTGAAGTGGAATAGGACATGATCACGGCCATGACCTCCCGCTGGTTGCCGACCCAGGGGCGTGTGGGTGATTTCGAATGGGAATTCATTCCCTATCGCCCGCGCCGCGCAACCGAAGCTGAGCGCAAAGGCCAAAAAATTCACCGTTCAACCTCGTCATATCTCATGAGGGCCGGGTGAGGGGGATGGGGGTATAATCCGATAATCTTGCGAAACGCTCCGCGAGAATAGCTGATAAAGAAGCATTACGCTCGGCGTGCAAATCAGAGTCTTGAATCATCTGCTGAAAGAGATCTTGCATTCCCAGCAATCGGCGAAGAGAGGCGCGCGCCGCTTTGGCATCGATTTTTAAGTCATCGGCCAATGCTTCAAAATCGGCACGCTGGAGACGGCTATTTTTGCCTCGAAGGGTTAGGGCGGATTCCGATTCCTCAGGAAAATAGAGTTTCGAGGAAATCAGATCGTAGGCCGGCGTTAAATGATTTTGCCGGTCTTTTAGTTCCGTCATGGACCAATTCTTCAGGTGCATGTCGCCATTGCCGATTAAAAAGCAGAAAATCACACGTTCAAAAAAGGTGATCACTTCCAAACCCGGATGGACGGCATGCTTGAGAAGAATCTTCCCAACAGATTCGAGCGAGCCGGTATATTTATCGCGGGCGCCCAAGATCTGCTTCATATCTTCTTGTCCGGTTTTGGTGCCGTCAGGAAGTCGATCGAAGCGTCGGACGACATAGCAGAACGACCCATCTTTCATGGGCAAGAGTCCATGAGCCGGGATTTCAATATCTGCGCGCTCTGCCATAGTCATGCAAAGATTTTCCACCTGGGGAATTTGCGGGTATAGTTCCGCTTCCGGCTTTAGAATATGAGTTCCGCCGACAGAAACAATCTCAAGTTGCCGGGTCTTGCGGTTAAGCAGAACAGAGGCCTTTTTCTGAACTCCTGAGATCGACATAGGAGTACGCGCGATAACCCGGCTGACTTGGCTCTGGAAATCATTTAATCCAAAGGGAATAGAGGGAAGCCATGTCACATCGAAGAGACGCCGCAAACAGGCGGGATGATCGTTCGATGGCTTCTCACCCGGCCGTCCGCAGCAACGGCAATTATTCGTCATTTTTGTTTTCCTTCAAGAGCTTAACACTCACGGCGCCGATAGGATGTCCAGCCGTGGCTAACAAGAGGCCAAAGTGATCCTCCGGATCGAGATGAAGAGTGCGGATCGTGATTTCTTGAAGCCAGCCTTCCGGCAGAAGACCATCAAAAAAAGGGAAAAGCTCTTTTGACTCAAAAGGTTCTGTTTGGAGAGGCAAACTCAAACTAATGGGAAGCGCCTCTGCCTTTTCCAAGTAAGCTCGGTCGTAAGTAAATACATAGCCGCCGGGCTTTTTGATAAGAATGCCGGCTCGCTGAGCATTGTAAAAAACCTCCGCTTGGAGGTATTTGGAGGAATTCATTCGCGGGGAAGATCCACCGGTCCAAGGCCTTTACCGAAGAGTCGAAGCACCTTATTCACCGCATCCATCCGTAATGTAGCCTTGCCCTGTTCCATCTCGCGAAGAAAGCGCAAACCCACACCCGCTTTCTGCGCTAACTCGAGCTGCGTCAGTCTTGCTGCGAGACGGCTTTTTCTCACAAAGTCAGCTAATTTATCTCCTTTCATAGTACCCTTTCGGGATTATTTACCATTAATTATACCCGAAAGGGTGTAATTATCAAGCTATATTTATTTAAATCTACTGAATTGATCTAATTACATAAGAATAGATAAATTATACCCGATCGGGGTACCGATAGTAAATAACTTATATACGCTATTTTGCTTGACTAAGTAACGGAAACATGTTATTTATATTTCATGATATTTAAGCGATCTCTCCGGCTGGATGACTTGTCACGTTCTGCGTTCTTATTCGGTCCTCGCATGACGGGCAAAACATTCCTGTTAAATAATTTGTACGGCCAGCTTGCCGCCATAAAAATCAAGGCGCTGGCCATCAATCTAATGGACCCCGAACTCGAGCTCAAACTTAGGCAATCTCCCCGTCTTTTTTGGGAGGAAATCTCTGCACTGCCGGCGAAAGCTTTGGTCATTGTGGATGAGATCCAGCGTGTCCCCGTACTTCTCGATTATGTCCAAAGAGGCATCGAGGAGAAGCAGTTGATTTTTGTTCTCTCCGGCTCGAGTGCGCGCAAACTGAAGCGCGGCGGCGCGAATCTGCTGGGTGGACGCGCGAAAGATCTAAAACTCCATCCTTTGACCTACCAAGAAATGGGATCACACTTTGACATCCGTAAGGCGTGTCAGTTCGGTACCCTTCCCAAGGCGTCCCAATTGCTCGTGGAAAAAAACATCGAAGAAGCCAAGTCTCTCCTGCGTTCCTATACGACGACCTATATCAAAGAAGAAATACAGGCGGAAGCGCTGACGCGAAACGTCGGGGCATTCCTGCGTTTCCTGCAAGTGGCTGTCCAAGGAAACGCTCAGGTCATTGAGTTTGCCAACATTTCCCGCGAATGCTCCGTACCGTCCACCACCGTCAAAGAATATTACTCTATTCTGGAAGATACCCTGCTGGGGGATTTCTTGTGGCCGTGGGACCGTAGCGAACGAAAAAAAGCCCGCCCTAAGTTTTATTTTTTTGACTGCGGAGTGGTCCGTGCCATCCAAAACAGATTGAACGACCCACCCACACCCGCCGAAATGGGGTTCCTTTTTGAGACGTGGTTTGTGCGCGAAATCCGGCGGCTCAGGGACTACGGAAACAAAGAGCATGAATTTTCCTTCTGGAGAGAGGGGAACCACGAGATCGATTTATTGATCACGGGAGGGCATGGACCGCTCCTGGCTGTTGAATGCAAAACCGGACGGGATCTCATCAGTGCCCAAACCCTCCACGCCTTTCGCGCGCGTTTTCCTAAAGTTCCTCTGGTGGTGGCATCCCTCCATGACCAAGCCCCCCGACGACTCGAATCAGGAATCGACCTCTTACCCTGGGCGAAGGTCCTGGAACGATACCAAGCATTATAAAAACGACTCTTGGCCCCCTGGGAGACTGTTGTCAAGCCATTTCACGCCAGCGTTTGACTGCCATCGCTTCCCTTGCTTTCTGGTTTAGGGTGGTCAGTTGGAGTCGGCCTTGATCTATCATACACGCGTATGGTAAGCTCCGGGCATGGATTTGCAGCTGCTTCCCCGACCTCCAAAACCTGGCCTCTATACCGCCGTTGGCGATGCGGATTTGATCTCCTGGTCGCTGCGTGCACTCGCCGTGACCTTCGCACCCGAGCATCGGATCGTCTGGATCGACGCGGCCAATCAATTCAATGCGCACTGGATCGGCCAGTCGGCCCGCGCGTTTCATAAAGACTCCAAAGAAGTTCTCCGCTCCTTCAAATACGCCCGACCCTTCACCGCGTTCCAGCTCGAAACCATGGTCAATCAAAAGCTACTGCCTGGCGTGCAGAGCTGCGGTGCCTTGTTTGCCGTCATCGCCAGTCCGCTCTGGCTTTATGAAGAAGCGGAAAACCAGAAGTATGCCACGCAGCGCAGCTTCGAACTTTTTACGGAGGGCCTGCGCCGGCTCTCCAAACAACTGGCTATTCTTTTGCTGATCCCCGTACCGAAGCCGACGCCGTATTATCACCGCCTCATCCGGATGTCCGACCGCGTCGTTCATCCGCTCACGCTGCCCGTTCGTTAGGAGATTCTATGGGTCGTACGCTGTCTACCATCGTCCAACTTATTCATTCGGAAGAAGACGCCTGGCGATCGTTCCGCCGAGCCCTGCGTAAGGAAGACCAAGACCTCTTCGACCGCCTCTGGGTCTACTGCCGCACACACGCGCAGGCCGCCGCTATGGCCAACCGTGAAATCCCCTTCGAAACGCTGATGATGGCGATGCTTTTGGGAATCCTCCGCGAACTTGACCGCCTACAAAATGATCATTCGCGGCCACATCTTTGACGCGTACCCGCTCACCGACGGAATGTCGCTGTGGGTTTTGGATGAGCGCGGCCGGATGCACGCGTTGCGCGACATGTGGCATCCGCGCTTCTTTGCTTCCGCAGGCCCGTCATTCCCCGACTCCATCCGCCGTTACCCCATCCCCACGCGCTGCACGCTTGTTGAGCGAACCGATTTCTTCACGCTCCAATCCGTCCCTGTCTGGGAAGTCCGTGTGGGCAACCCCATTCAATACACCCAGCTCGTCAACATTCTCATGCGGCGCCCGGATATCGAACTCTTCAATGGCGATATCAAGGTCGTGCAGGCCTATCACTACGAGCGCGGGCATTTCCCGCTCGCCTATGGTTCTTTTGAATGCGATGACCGGCAAACCCTGCTGAACTGGGAAGTCCTCGACTCATCCCTGAACATCGACTATACCCTGCCGCCTCTGCGCTATGCCTACCTCAGCCTGGAGGACAATCCCACCGATCCCAATCACGGCAGCAAAAGCCGCCTGGTTCTGACCTTGAGCCATCAGCGTGAAAAGGGTACTCACTATGTTTTCGACTCCGATGATCCTGAGTTTATCGAAAGCCTCAACCGTCATGTGAACCAGTGGGACCCGGATGTGATCCTGTCGGATTGGGGGGATAGTTACATCCTGCCCTTGCTCACCCTGGCCTCGCGTGCGTCCAACGTTCCATTGAAGTTATCTCGTGATCCTGGCCGGGGAATAGGCGGCCGTGCATCAAGAAGTTTTTATACCTACGGCCGGGTGGTCTACCAGGGCGGCGTGCAGCGTCTTTTCGGTCGCTGGCATTTCGACGCTAAAAATAGTTTTACGGTCGGTGAAACCGGCCTGCATGGACTCTTTGAAGTCACGCGCCTCAGCCAGCAAGACGCGCAAAGTGCGGCGCGATCCACCATCGGCACCAAGCTCAGCTCCATGCAGCTCTCGATGGCCGAGAAAGACGGCTATTTAATCCCGCTCCACAAGCAGCAGACCGAAGATTTTCGTGACGGAACGGAACTTCTCGTCGCCGACAAAGGCGGACTGGTCTTTGAACCCGAGATCGGATGGCACGAGCGCCTGGCCGAAGGCGATTTCTCTTCCATGTATCCCACCATCATGGACCGCTTCAATGTTTCCCCGGAAACGGTCAACTGCAAATGTTGTCCGCACAACCTCGTCCCTGAAATCGGCCATCACATCTGCACTAAACGCCGCGGCCTCGTCTCCCGCGTGGTCCATAACGTCCTCGTGAAGCGCTCCGAGTATAAACGGCTAGCAAAGGCTTCTCCGGACATCACTTCACGTGCTGTTTACGCTTCACGCGCCACATCGTTGAAGTGGATCATGGTCACCTGTTTCGGATATTTAGGATTCAAGAACGCCCGCTTCGGAAAAATCGAAGCGCACGAATGCGTCAGCTCCTATGGGCGGGAAATTCTTCTGCAGGCCAAAGAAATCGCCGAGCGCGAAGGCTTCCATCTGGTCCATGCTAATGTCGATTGCCTGTTCCTGAAGAAAGAAGAAGCCACCGAAGAAGAATTTCGCCATGTTATCGATATCGTCGCTAGGGAAACCAACTTCCCCATGGCCTTTGAAGGTTTGTACAAATGGATCCGCTTCTGTCCCGCCAAACGGGATGCGCGAAGCGGTGTGCCGAACCGATACTTCGGCAGCTTCGCAGATGGAGAATTAAAAATCCGCGGCATCGAACTCCGTCGTCACGATACGCCGCCGCTACTCAAGGAACTGCAAACTGAATTACTGAATAGACTTAAAACTGCAAACAGCTTAGAGACCTGCCGTGGAGCGGTACCTGATCTCGCCGAAATCCATCTCACCTATCAGAACCGCCTCCGCTCCTGCACCGTCTCCGCCCGCGAACTCGCTTTCAGCTCCCAGCTCAGCAAAGACCCCTCGGAATATGTGAAGGACACCTACAGCTCCATTGCCGCCCGCCAACTCGCTGCCAACGGCGTTCCGCTTCACGCGGGTGAGACAATCCAATACATCGTCGCCAGCGCGAGGGACAAAGTAAAAGATTATCGGATTATTCCGCTGGCGCTTGCGAACAACTACTTTGAATACGACGTGAAGAAGTATCTGGAGTTATTGGAGAGAGCGTTCACAACGATAACTGAAGGACTGATGGAGAGAAAGGTCTTGCATAAAGCTACGAAAGCGAAACAAACGGAA
>Ga0207074_1163_pt1 | contig 10126 bp, 10 predicted proteins | sample Alteio_BWMinHeat_66_FD_153567 | JGI IMG/M metagenome (GOLD analysis project Ga0207074, IMG submission 153567) | Enriched cells from forest soil in Barre Woods Harvard Forest LTER site, Petersham, Massachusetts, United States -... | ecosystem: Environmental > Terrestrial > Soil > Temperate forest >...
ACAGGCCATCTTTGATGGTCACGTCGCCTTTTGAAATAGCGGTCACGACGTTCTTCTTCAGCGTGAACGTGTAATCTCCCACCAGCAGAGCATTGGGCGTCTTCCGGAAGGTCACCGTGTGGGTCTGCAGTTGGCGCGGGTCGTCGGCTGTGCTGTACAAGGAGGTACCATTCTGGGATTCCAGCGCGCCCATGAAGAGATCCCGCTGCAGCTGCGCCTCGAAAACCGCTCCGTGAAGATCGAGCAGAGGTAAGGTGGTGTACCAGGTCTCGTGGTCGAACCTGAAATTGGAACTGAGATAAAAATGGTACAAATCCGCTTCCGGCGTCGTGACTTGAATCCACTTGAGATACTGGTCGCGCCAGTCCGGGTGGTCATAAAACATCCGGTAAAGATCTTTGGAGGCGACGCCGTCGACGATGATGGTACCCCATGGGGTGGGGAGATCTCCGGTCAAGGGGGAGCTCTGGCCGGGCGCCGGGACGCCGACGTTCAAGTATTGCCCGTCCCATTGCCACACGATGTAGCCGGTGATGAAAATCTTGATCCCCAGCATTCCCTTGAACCGGTACTGCGGAATTTGGTCCAGATTCTGCTGAACCACATCCCTGTCCGGAAAATCACCCGTGGGATAATCGACGGGAATGGTCCCGGCGGCCGCGGGGCGTGCGAAAAGGATCCCCGGCAGAAGAAAAGCGCCCAGCCACGCGGCTTTGGACATGGCAAGAGTCTATCGAGAACCTGCCGCGGGGGTAAATGGAGCACAAGGCTAAAAATCGAGATCCAAAGGACTCAAGGATTCCTTGGGCCCGTGCCTGCCATTTTTCTTACACTATTCGTATGTGGGCGAAGATTAAATTCGTCGCTGCCTATCTGCTGGGGCCGGAACCGTCCGACGCCCCAGGGCACTTGTGGCCGCGCTGGTTGTTTCTCCGATGCCTGGGCTTGATCTTTCTTTCGGCTTTCTACTCCTGGATCCGGCAGGTCCAGGGATTGATTGGTCCGGAGGGGATCCTCCCCGCCCAGGAATTTCTCAGCTACCTTAAGACGCATGCGGGCGCCCTGCGTTACTGGATTGCTCCGACCGTGCTCTGGTTTGGCAGCGGCCGAATCGCACTGAACATCCTCTGCTGGACCGGCCTGGCCGCCTCGGTGTTTCTGACTTTGAATTTTGCACCGCAGATCATGACCGCGATTTGCACGGTCGCTTATCTCTCCCTGATCTGCGTCGCGCGAGATTTCGCCAGCTATCAATCCGACGGCATGCTCCTGGAGGCCGGCTTAATTTCTCTTTTCTTTGCGCCGTCAGGATGGAGGCCAGGCCTGGGGAGCCGCGACCCTCCATCGCCGGCCAGCACCTTTCTCTTGTTGTGGATCTGGTTTCGTATTTATTTCGAATCGGGTCTGGCCAAGATGTTGAGCGGAGACCCGCATTGGCGGCACTTCACGGCCATGGACGACTATTACCAGAACGGCCCGCTGCCCACCTGGATCGGCTGGTACGTTCAGCAGCTGCCGCACCGTTTTCACGCCGGGACGACACTTCTGACCTTGGCCGTCGAACTCGGAGTTGTTCTGATGTTATTTCTGCCGCGCCCGTTCCGGATTGTCTGCTTCTGGATCCTCTTGCCTTTTCAAGTCGGCATCATCCTGACGGCGAATTACGCCTTCATTAATTACATCTCCATCGCTTTGTCGGTTCTGTTGCTGGATGACAAATTCTTGTCTCGTTGGCCACGACACCCCTCGCCCTTATTCCCTCTCCCCTATGGGAGGGGTGAGGGGAGCCAATCTCGCCTCCGATTGTGGATCTCCGGCATTGTTCTCGGCTGGCAGTTTTACGCGTCCGCGGCGCTTCTGCTGTTCATGCTGGTGCCTAATTTACCGTTGCCGGCCGCTCCGATCACGGCGCTGGAGCCCTTTCGTTTTGCGAGTCGCTATGGTCTTTTCGCTGTCATGACGCCCGCTCGCTTTGAAATCGAGTTCGAAGGTTCCGATGATGGGAAAAACTGGAAAGTCTACCCATTTCAATACAAACCCCAGACACTGGATGAAGCCCCGCGGATCTACGCTCCCTATCAACCTCGATTTGACTGGAATCTCTGGTTCTGTTCCTTGGGCAGTTGGCGCAACTACCTCTGGGTGGTGCGCACCGAGGAGCTCCTTCTCGAAAATAATCCAGCCGTGCTCTCACTTTTCAAGGGCAATCCCTTCCCGGGGAAGCCGCCTCGCCAGGTGCACGCCGTATTCTGGCAGTACTGGTTTACGGATCTCCCCACCAAGCGCCGCGAGGGCCTCTGGTGGCGCCGCCAGCGTCTGGGTCTCTATGCCCCGGCGCTCGAGCGCAGGGCGGATAAGACCTATGGTGTTATAGCCATGCCGCAATAATCGACTCTAAATATCAATTCGAAATTAATCATGTTAAGCCGTGTTAACATTTCTATTGAAATGCCGGATTGGACGTGTTATAGAAAATCAGAAGACAATCCAGGAGGATCGACCATGAAGTTTCGAATTTATATGAACAACGCTCTGGAGGGCCCCTTTGAGGTTTCGGAACTGTGTGAATTGCCCGGTTTCGGCCTGAGCACGTCCGTCTGTCCGGATGGCGAATGTGATTGGCAACCCGCCGCGGCCTACCCGCTCATCACGCGCCAGATGGAGAAAAGGCTGGTTTCGGGTGACTATTCTTCTGAAGGCATCGCGTCTTTTCGATTGCCGGAGGTAGCCAGTCAGAATTGGCGCGCAGCCATCATTCCCGCTCACATTCCCGATCGATCCTCGTCAAATTCCGCAATCATGACTGCCCCGAGAACGGTCTCTGTTTCGGGATCAACGGCGTCGCGCAGCGGAGGATCGAAACCCGGCGTCTTCGACTCCCTGCAGAAATGGCTGCTGCGTGAGCGAAAGCGCGTTTTGTTCCTGATTTTGAGTGTGACGGCCGTGGCCACCTGCATGCCCCAGCGGGATAACGTTCGGATGATCATTGATGTTTTTACAAACCCGGATAGTTCAGCGATGCCGCTCCCGCGTCATCGCGCCAAGAAAAACGCTCCCCATACGGGAGGTTTCTGGAAGTGGATCAAAGCGTCTCGGGCCGCCGCCGCTTCCGCCACCCGGCCCACTCCTTCAAAACCGTCTGAAGAGATCACGGAAATTGGTTCGGAAGAATTGGGAGACGGAACGATCAAGAAAGTGGTGGTGATTACCCGCGAGATCGACGGGACAAAGCTATCAACGACTAAGACCTACGTGGTTTCCGCTCACAAAGCACGCTCAAGAAAACATTGATTTCCCGCCCCAATCCGCCTATATATGGCCTATGCAGAAAAAGAATATTCTCAGCATCGTCGGCGCTGAAGTCCTGCTGTTAACCATCATCGGCGGTGTCGTCTCTTATCAGGTGCGCCTGGTCGAGCGTAAGATCACGGAGATGGCCGATTTGAAGGACCCTTCTCCATTTACCGCCAGCCTGATAGGACATCTGAACCGCATCAGTTTGCATCTTCTGGGGTATGGCCATAATCGCGATGGCGAATCGCTGCAGCATATTGCCAACGTCGAGAAGGATTTCGAAAGTTCACTGGTCGAATTTCAGAAGTTCAACCCGAGACTGTTTCCATCCACTGCGGAGACGCGGATATGGGACGCCTATCAGCCGTTTAAGGATGCCGTTCAGGACAGCCTGCAGGCCATCGACGCGCAGGCCAAGAGATGGCAGGCGCTGCTCGATGCCGACGACCAGATTATCTTTATTTTTGAACATCGCCTTCGCCCGATTGTCCGCGGAAACCAGGATCATTCCACGGAACGGATGGACTTGATCTTGAACCTGGAAAATGAAATGCGGGCGATCCCGAAAGATCTTACGCAATATATTTTGAATCACTCCAACGATTCCGAGCCGGGCATGAAGTTGGACGACCACAAATTTGAAACATTGCTCCGGCTGTATTTGCGCATCGCTCCGCTGACGACGGAGCGCCGGCAATTGGGCTTGCTGAGCGGATTGTGGGCGAGCACGGTGGTTCTCGCCCAGGATATTCGGGCCCTGGAGAAAACCAAGACCGAATCTTTCGCGAAAGTGGCACAGTCCAATCAAAATTTACAGACGACCATTTCCGCCGTCCTGCCGGCTGTACGGCCGGAAGTCATCGAACGGAAGAAAAATGCCATTTTTCATTCCATTACGCTGCTGCTGGTGGTGGCCGGCCTCATGGTCCTGGGGGCTGTCTTGTCGTGCGTACTGGCGGGGGTCTCCATTTATCGCCGGACCCGTGAGTCCGCCCGTGAGATAAACCGTTTAACCGGCGACCTACGTCGCTCCGAAGAGCGGGTGAGTGAATTGGGCCATCTGATGGAAACCTCCGGCGATGCCGCGATCGGGATGAATCTGCAGGGGACGATTTCGCGCTGGAACGGGAATGCCGAAAAAATGTACGGCTACTCGCCGGAAGACATCATGGGAAAATCGATTGCGATCTTATTCGCTTCAGAACGCGAGATCGGCCAGCTGCAGCAGAAATTTAAGGAGAGCAAACAGGTGGCTTTTGACTCGACTCATGTCCGGAAGAATGGCGAAAAAATCACTGTCCACCTGATTTTCAGCCGGTTGCAGAACGGAAATGGACAGATTACCGGAATCTCCCTGCTCGCTCGACTGGCCACCACCGCCGCTAAAGCCGCTTAAACCCCGATCTTATTCCTGAATGGATGAACTCCACCATTTCCCTGTGGGAAAGTGGACTTCCACCGACCGTGATTCTTCTGAGACTGTGGCCGTAGACAGAGCGACCGGTTCAAAGACTAGCGAGACCTGAGCTTCTTGATGAGGGGTCATTTGGATAGAGGAGTCCGGCAAAGGATGGTTTCCGCGAATCACATGGACGTAGCGAAGAGGGTGTCCGTCCTGCGCGCGTGCCTCCAGCAGGTGGTCCGTCGATAAATCTGCGTTCGACCCGCGCTTTTCTTCCAAGGTAAGGTTCACCAGGAGCTGCTGCTGGTTATCGAATTCGATGGCGTTGACTCGGATTTCAATACCGTGCCGGATAAACGTGTACGGCAATCCGACCCGCAGGGCGGCGGACGAAGTGTTCACCATCACAGGAAGGGAGACTGAAGGGGCGGTCGGCGACGCGCCGACCGTATGGGGAGCGCGCGGCTGGGCGCAGCCGACGGCCAGAACAGCGAAGATCAGCGCTTTTCGATCCAGAGAATGGAAAGAGGCGCGGTTTGATATTGAATGGCGACGGAATCCCCGGTGCGAATGTCGTCCAGCTGCAGCTGCAGACCGCGCGCGTTTCGGATGGGCGTAATACTGCTCACCCAGAACTGCAGTGTTTCACCATTGGGTGAGGCCATGCTCAATTTGCCGTAGACATGATCGACGGAGAGCACGGGACCCTGGACGATATATTGCGGGATTACGGGGCTTTCCTGTGGAGGCAGCATGAAATTAGCTGCGGAGGCGGGGGCGGTATTGCCCTTGACGCCGAAGAGAACCTCTGCGACGGCGGGACCCCCTACGATCGACAATAGCGACGAAATGACAAGAGACAGCGCGAGGAACCGATTCATGGCATGCTACCTCCCTAGCAGTATTATACCGCGTGCACCTAGGGTTGGAGTTCGTGGAGTTTGGAGACTTTCTGATTGTACTGGTCGGCCATCGCTTTATACTGCTCGCGTTCGGCGCGCTGCTGGGCGGCGAGTTTGTTGTATTCAGCGACCGCCTTTTTGTGATCCTGCACTCTTTCCGCCAGAATATCCTGCTTCATTTTGTCCAGCTGCTGCGTGAGTTGAAGAATCTTGTCCTTCTCGGCCTGCAGGGCAGCCGAGTCGGCGTCCAGCTCCTTTTCCAGCGCGGTGATTTGCGCAGTAGATTTCTGACTGGAAGAGCTGTACCAGATCCAGAAGGCCGCCAAGAAGGCAACCGCCAGAACAGCCAGAATTACGTTTTTCCAGGGAAAAGAACTCCCGGCCGGTTCTTCGGACAGATCCAGGTTAGGATCGCTGTCGCTCATAATCTGACATGGTACAAAACTTCATCTTCTATAATCATCGCCTATGGTCACCCCCGAGCGTCCGGTCAATCTTCAGGCCATCGCGCGCGAAACTTTACAGCGTTTCGATTTTCTTGTGGATACGCCTCCGGCGGCTCAAGCGGAGGTGACAAAACTGGAGGAACCCGATTTCGGCCGCCTTGGCCTTCAGGATCTTTCCGGATGGCTCTGGTCTTCCATCGACAACGACGATTCCCGCGATCTGGACCAGATCGAATTCCTGAAGCCAGAGGCGGGCGGGTCGCGGCTGTATGTGGCGATTGCGGATGTCTGCGCCCTCGTCAAACAAAATTCCGAGGTGGATCAAGCCGCGCGGCACAATACCACCTCGCTCTACACGGGAGCGCGGACGTTTCCGATGCTTCCCGATAAACTCTCGACGGACTTGACCTCTCTGGTGGAAGGGCAGTCCCGGCTGGCCGTTGTGATTGAGATGCTCATCACGCCGGACGGACATCTCTCCAATTCCACCCTCTACCGTGCGATCGTTAAGAATCAGGCGCAATTGACCTATCACGCGGTCGCGGCCTGGCTGGATCATCAGCCGGGAGATAATTCACCCGCGACAGCCCGCACCCTTCAAAAAATCGGCGGGAATCCCGCTCTGCAGGAGCAACTGCGGCAACAACACGCCCTTGCACAGGCGCTTCGGAACCGGCGTCTTGAATCCGGCGCGCTGACCTTTGAAACCATTGAACTCCAGCCCACCCTGTCTCCCAGCGGGAAGTGGGAACTGAGGGCGGGTGTTCCCGATTCTGCCACCCGGCTCATCGAAGATTTCATGATCGCGGCCAACCAGGCGACGGTGGCTTTTCTTGGTTCGAAGGGCCTGCCCAGTCTGCGGCGCGTCGTTCGCACGCCGAAAAACTGGCCGCGAATTGTCGAGCTTGCCGCCCAGCGCGGGACTACATTGCCAGCGGACCCCCAAGCCAAGCCTTTGGAAGAATTTTTGGAAGCGCAGCGTCAGAAAGATCCGGACCATTTTCCGGACCTCTCCCTGTCGGTCATCAAACTGCTGGGACGAGGAGAATACGTTGTGGCGGGTCCGGATGGCCGGGCTCCCGGGCATTTTGCGCTTGCCGTCGACGGGTATTCCCATTCAACGGCGCCCAATCGCCGGTATCCCGATGTAATCACGCAGAGACTGCTGGAAGCGGGAATGGCGGGTCAGCCCTCCCCTTACTCGATGGACGAACTGGCGATACTGGCGCAACATTGCACACAAAAAGAGGACGATGCCAATAAAGCTGAGCGGTCGGTCCGCAAAAGCGTTGCGGCGGCCGCGATGGCTCCCCAAATTGGCAAGACGTTTGAAGGATTCATCACGGGGGTTTCCGATAAAGGCGTCTGGGTTCGGGTGACGGCGCCTCCGGTCGAAGGCAAAGTCGAAGGGATGACGAAAGACCTGGCGGTGGGCGATCGCGTCGCGGTGAAACTGATCCATACGGACCCCTGGCGGGGGTATATCGATTTTAACGTGATTGGCCGGAGTTAGTCTGCCGAAGGAGAGACCGGTTCCAGGGTATATTCCAGATAGCGCCAGGAATTAATCCCTCCCAACAGCGGCCGGATGCGCGTGATCCCGCGCCGGCGCAGTTTCATGGCGACCCGCGCGCTGGTCACTTCATTGGGACAGGAACAATAGACAACCACGTCACGGTCCCGGGGAATTTCCTGATGCCGGGCATCGATTTTCTCGGGAAGCATATGAATAGCCCCCGGAATCAAATAGGGCAACGCAGTGAGATCCAGTTCTGAGCGCAGGTCTATAATCACGGGCTTCTCTTTTCCATCGATTCGGGTCCGTAGCTCTTCCGGCGTGATCCGTGCGATACGCAGCTGCCGGATCATCCATTGGCGTTCCATATATTTGAAAAGAATATACGCCGCCAGCAGGCTGCCGATCACAAGACCGGCCCATTTGCCCAGCTTCGCCAGGTGCAGGAGCAGATTTTCCACTTGAGCATGAAATACGCGGCCGAGGATCACAAAGACGGCGCTATAGGCGAGAGCGCCGAGTCCATCAAAAAGAATGAAACGCTGGAGGGGAATGTTGAAAATCCCGGCCAAAGGCGGCGCCACGCGATTGAAGCCGGGCAAAAATTTGGCGGCCAGGAGAGTTCGTACGCCATATCGGACAAACGTATTTTCCGTCCTGCGCACGCAGGTATCGGGCTCCATAGAAATCTTGCAGATCATCCCCAGGATTTTGGCGCCGCGCCGGCGGCCCAGTTCATACCAGATCCAGTCGCCCCCCAGTGAGCCGGCAACCGCCAGTCCAAGAACGACAAACCAGTTAAGCTGACCGGAACCGATCAAGGCGCCGGCCGCCAGCAGCACCGGCACGGCCGGGATGGGAAGTCCGGCCTGTTCCAGAAACATCACGGTGAAAACGGTCAGAGCTCCGTAGCGCGTTAAAAAGGTCATCATGGAACGGGCTGCTTTCCGAATAATTCTTCGAGTTTTTCCGGGGGTCGGGCGATAATCGCACGATCCTCTAGAATTACAATGGGCCTTTGGATCAAAATGGGATTCTCGTGCAGGGCCTTGAGCCAACCAGCCCGGTCGAGCTTTTTCGCAGCGATACCCGCATAGGTCGGTTCCGTTTCACGGGCCATCGCCAGTGGTTCCAGCCCAAGTTTCCGGCTGATCGCGTCTAATTCGCTCACCGACGGTGGATTCTTGAGGTACTCCACAATTCGCGGCTTATATCCCTTGGCCTCGACCGCCGCCCGCACTTTCTGGCAGGTCCCGCATTTCGGATTGTAGAGAATCGTGATGTCCATGGGTCAGATTATATCAAGGGTCCTTGTGAGTTCTAACCGCTAGTGCAACATGTGAATAAGTCGAAGGCCTGCTCTAGAATGAGCAGGTTATGCGATACCATCATTTAAACCAGCACGAGCCGGTCCCCTTCTTTGGACAGCAGGATGTTCTCCAGCTGCCCTTCTATCGCCAGGCTGACCGCCCGCGAATCAATGTCTTCGGGGGTATGCTTGCGCGCATCCTCCAGGACCGTGATTCTGGCGATTTCAATCCAGACGTTTTCTTGAGTTGTTACAGCTTGTGTTGATGTGACTTCATTTGTGGTGTTCATTGTGTTCTCCTATTATCTGCCCGCCTTCGCCAGGACTGCCTTGCGGCAGGGGAGCTTCGGTTGGCTAGTCGGTCCCAAGGTGTCTGGGGCCAGGGTAGAACACTCTCTACGGGAGGGCCATCATTTCCGTGATGGGCGGCCGGCGGATACTCTTTTCCGCGAAGCCTACTTACAGCGTAGGGTATATTAGACGTATCAGCGGCCAAAAAGTTCCCAGGGGTGGATTCCACCATTAAGTGCAACAAAGAGCCTCGAAGGCCTCTCTGGGGGTTCGGAACTGCAAAATTTTACGAGGCCGGTTGTTGAGCCAATCTTCCACGCCTCGGATCCGTTCTTCCGGTAGGCCGTCGAAGCGCATACGCTTCGGAAAATGGCGCCGAATCAGGCCGTTAGTGTTTTCCACCGTCCCTTTCTCCCAACTATGGTACGGTTCACAGAAGTATGAATGCAATCCAAAATCCTCGTTCAAGGTTTGATGTTCGGCATTCTCGCACCCGTTGTCATAGGTGATGGAGCGTCGCAACGCCGGCGGAATCGTGTCCAGCATCATCGTTAAAGCGGCTCGTGAGGCTCCCGCCGTCTTGTTGCGCACCAGACGTAGCCGACTGTAGCGCGTTTGACGCTCCACCAGCACCTGCACCACCGCCGACCCCCGAGGCCCCTCTAAGAGGTCGGTCTCCCAATGGCCTGGCTCGCGGCGCTCCTGGACCTCCGGCGGACGCTCTCGTATGGAAATACGTCCCGCAATATGCGGCCGCCGACTGTAGCGATACCGATGACGCCGCCAGTGCGCACAGGCCAAATACCCCACCAACGTCCGGCGCTCCCGGTAGATCCACTGATAGATCGCTTCCACACTAATACTCGGCAGATCGGGCCGGGTCCGCTTTAAGCGCCCCCGGATGAGCTCCGGTGACCACCCCCGCCGCAACCCCGCCTCCACCGCCAAACGTAAGGCCGAGCTCTT
>Ga0207074_1133_pt2 | contig 10104 bp, 8 predicted proteins | sample Alteio_BWMinHeat_66_FD_153567 | JGI IMG/M metagenome (GOLD analysis project Ga0207074, IMG submission 153567) | Enriched cells from forest soil in Barre Woods Harvard Forest LTER site, Petersham, Massachusetts, United States -... | ecosystem: Environmental > Terrestrial > Soil > Temperate forest >...
AGAGATTGATCTTGTTCTTCAGTTCATCAGTAAGCTTACCTTGCTTTTCAATGGATTCGAGCACAGCAGCTTTGCGCTCATCTAATTGTTGTAATTGCTGCAATCGGTCACGGATGGCCGCAATAGCCAATTCATCTAACGCACCAGTGGCTTCTTTTCTATAACGGGCAATAAAAGGAACGGTTGAGCCTTCTGCAAGCAAATTCGCAGTGGTGCTGACCTGATTCTGCTGAAGATTCAGTTCCTTGGTGATTTTGAGGATATGGGTAGGATTCATATAAAAGTTTGCTTCGCTTCGCTCGCAAAGACACTGGAATCTTAACACATGAGACTTGAATTATCTTCTCAAATATCAAATTATTTGTTAATATTTCTCTATGCTCACCCAGCTGACTATCCGTAATTTCGGTCTAATTGACGAAATTTCCATCGATTTGATAAATGGGCTTAATATCCTCACCGGTGAAACAGGTGCTGGTAAGTCAATTCTCATAGATGCGCTACGCTCGGTATTAGGTGAACGGCTGGACACCTCCTCAATCCGAAACCCCCAAAACCCATGTGTGATCGAAGCTGTATTTGATATTGCTGATAAAAAATTACGCGAGTTGGATCTCATCAAAGAATTTTTAAATGATGATGATCATACCATCATCATTCAACGTTCTTATAGCGCCTCAGGAACGGGCAAAATCAAGATTAACGGCCTTTCAGTCACTGTCGGACAATTAAAAAATTTAGGCAATCATCTCATTGATTTTCACGGGCCCCATGACCATCAAATGCTTCTTTCTGAAGAACAGCATTTAGTGATGCTGGACCAATTAGCCAATTTCAAAAACACCAAGGAAGAATACACCAAAATTTTTACGACCTTCGAACAAACCCGTCGTGATCTCAGTAATTTAAACAGCATGGCCCAAACCCGGCAAAGGGATTTAGATTTATTGAGCCATCAGGTTAAAGAATTAGAATCACTGCCCCTCTCTGATGAAAAATATAATGAATTAATCCAGGAAGAGACAAAATTAAACAATGCTGAAAAACTGCATGAGCATATTCAAAATTTACTGGGATTGCTGGATGATGAGGAGTCAGGTGCCAACGTATTATTACGCAAATCCTTCTCCCCTCTTAAATCCCTAACCCAGATCGACGAAAAATCATCCCATCTTTTAGATCAGTTATCAAATATTCAGGACCAAACCAATGAATTGATAAGCCAATTAAACGATTATGCAGCAGGGCTTAATTTTGACGGGCAAACGGCACAGAGCATTCACGACCAGTGTGATGCCTACGCGGATATCAAACGTAAATACGGGCCGACCTTGGAAGACGCCCAAAATTTTTATACAGAAGCCAAAGAAAAACTCGACCTTATTAAGAATTTTGAACACAATGACCAAAAACTGCGTGATACCCTTAAATCCCAGGAAAAAGAACTTACCCAAATCGCTCAAAAAATAACAAAAAGCCGTCAAAAAGCCGCCGAAGATTTAAAAACCACGATTGAAAGCGAATTAAAAGAGCTCGGCATCCTTCATGTCAAATTCGAAGTACGTTTTGAGAAAATCCCTTTTAATGCAAACGGTCATGACAAAATTGTTTTCTATATCAGCCCTAACGCCGGGGAAGACTTAAAGCCCCTGGCCCAAATCGTCTCTTCCGGAGAAGCCGCCCGCCTGATGCTGGCACTTAAAAAAGCTCTGATTAAAGTCGATCCTATACCCGTACTTATTTTTGATGAAATTGATGCCCAAATCGGTGGACGCCTGGGAACTATCACCGGAAAGAAATTAAAAGAACTATCAGGCTGCCGCCAGGTCATCCTTATCACCCACCTGCCCCAAATCGCCTCATTTGCCGACCGTCATTTTAAAGTATCCAAATCGGTCAAGGCTGGACGCGCCACAACCGATGTGCTATTGCTGGAAGGCAAAGTACGCGTTGAAGAAATCGCCCAAATGATGAGTGGCACCAACACCACCAAAATCGCCCTCTCCCATGCGCAGGATATGCTGGCGCAAGCAAAGTGATTCGCATTTGATTTCCCCTCCTATTTATGGTAACTTATGGCTTCATCTAAATAGTTCAAAAAAGGACGTGAAATGAAACGTATTGGAATTATTACCTCCGGTGGCGACTGCGGGGGGGCTTAATGGTGTTATTAAGGGCGCGGCTTACATGGCCTTGTCCCAGGGGGGCTACCTGCTTTATCATCCCCAATGGTTATTCAGGATTATATAATTTAGTAGATTTTGATAAACTTACAGAATTAACAACAGAGCGTCTGGATAAAATTGATGCTAACCTGGCAGGTTCCGAAGCAGGCCATTCACGTGTCAAAATTAAAAAGATTGATGATGCTGATAAATACCAACGCATCAAAAAAGGCATGGAAAAATTCAAACTAGACGGGCTGATCATCTCCGGTGGGGATGATTCGGGCAGCGTATTAGTTGATTTAACCGAACATGGTATTAAATGCGTCCATGCCCCCAAGACCATGGACATGGACCTTCAGACCTACTCGGTGGGTGCTGATTCCAGCATCAACCGCATCGCTTCCTTTATTGAAGATTTAAAAACCACAGCTAACACCCATCGGCGCATCCTTGTCTTGGAAGTTTTCGGCCGTTATGTCGGACATACTGCTTTCCGAGGTGGTGTTGCTGCTGATGCAGATGCCATTATCATCCCTGAAATCCCCTGCGATTTCGATATACTTTACAATCACATGAAGGAACGCTATTTTTCACGTATTATGCATTCGGATGTGCGGTCAGGTACCTATTTAATTGTCGTTGCTGAAGGTATTAAGAACGCTTCCGGCGCTGATATTGTCGACGAGAATTCACCTGCAGATGCTTTTGGCCACAAACGTTTAGCCGGCGCTGGTGAATATGTTTGCCAACAATTAATAAAACGCCTTAAGGCTGACCCATCAATTAAAGATTTAATGAAAAAAACCGGTATGTATGTCAAAGGCATCAATGAAATCCCTGAAGTCCGCTCCGTTGCTCCTGGGCATTTGGTGCGCTGCGGACACTCCAGTGCTTATGACGTTAATTTTGGTAAGGAAGTCGGTGCCGGTGCTTTTATCCTCTTAAATCAGGGTATTTCAGGTGTGACAGTTTCCGGAATCAGCAATGGTAAAATCTGCTATATAGATACCAAGGAAGCCATCAAACAGCGTTTGGTGGATACTCATCAAGCGGCGATTTACGAAGCTTTGGGGGTCTGCCTGGGTCGTGCGCCTGAAAAAATTCAATTCAAATCTGAAAAATTAAATCAGGCCACTGAACGTCATTGGTGAGAAATCTTATTTTCTAGCCAGGTCCTATTAGATTTATACCAGGCGATGGTACTCGCAATACCTTCTTCAAAAGATACTTGAGGGCTCCAGCCTAACTTATTGATTTTAGCGCAATCAACCGAATATCTAAAATCATGCCCCGGCCTATCCGGAACAAATTGGATTAAATCTGTTTTCTTTCCCAATAATTTCAAAATCGTTTTGACTGTTTCAATATTTCTTTTCTCAAAACAGCTGCCGATATTGTAGATCTCACATGTATTGCCTTTTTCTAACGCCAAAAAAACTCCCCTAGCACAATCTGAAACATGTAACCATTCCCTGATTTGATGCCCTTTCCCATAAACAGGAACTCTTTGATCATTCAGGGATTTTGAAATTACGACTGGGATTAGTTTTTCAGGATATTGCCAGGGACCATAATTATTAGCAGGCCGTATGATGATTGCCGGCAGATTGAATGTGTGGATGGCTGCCTGGACAGCCAAGTCTGCTGAAGTTTTGGTAACCGCATACGGGTTACGCGGCCTTAAGGCTTCGGTTTCTTTAAAAAAACCCTTAAGACTCTGACCATAGACTTCATCCGTTGAAATATGAACGAAAGATTTCAAAGCATATTTTAAAGACAGGTCGATTAAATGCTGCGTTCCTAAAATATTTGTGTGGATAAAAGGCGTATTATCCTTAAGGCTGCGGTCTACATGTGTTTCTGCGGCAAAATGAACTAGCCCGTCAAATTTTTCCCGTCGGAACAACCCTTCCAGTTTAACCTTGGAACAAATATCAATCTTGTGGAACTTGATTTTATGAGATACTTCCTTGATCCGTTTTAAATCCCCTGCATAAGTAAGGCTGTCAAGGACAACCAAACGATAGCCGCGCTTGACTCCCTGACGGACAAACTCACTGCCGATAAAACCAGCCCCGCCGGTGACTAGTATTTTACGTAAAATTCGACGCATTCTTGCAGAATATCCTTGATCTTACGGACTTTAAATCCGGTATTTTCCAGCTTACGGACAGATAACAATAAATTCGTCCTGTCCATCTTGAGATTCTTCAAAGGCATTATTTGATATTCAAAAGAAGGTACATATTTCTTGTAAACATCCAAAAGGTCTGCGTATTTCAACCCTCCCTTGTTGGTAAGATTGAATAAACCTTTGGCATCAATTTTTATTAAATGGTCCAAAGCTTTAATAAAATCCGGGATATAGGTTACGGAATTAGGGACATCAATGATCGTCTTATATTTGATGAGCTTATCCAGTATGTTGCGTGGATTTGGGTACTTGTCCAAAGGAATACGGACCCTGACAATTAAAATATTGCATCTTTGCGACAAGGGATTTAATACGGCCTCCGCATAAGTCTTTGTCCGGCTGTAAAATAATCTATAATAATCAGGTACTTTGTCCTCCGTAATCGGCTTTTGCTTTTTGTAGTCATAATGATAAATGCATCCACTGCTGATATGGACCATCTTAACGGGTTTCCTGAAGGCCAATTCACCCAACCAAATAGGGACCATGGTATTGGCCAATAGACATTTATCAATGTCTAGCTCACAGTCATCAACATTACGCGCTCCGGTATGACCGATGCAGTTGACTATAATGCGCGGTTTGAATTGTTCATAGGCAGCAGCTAAATCCTGGAAACTGTTAATCCTTTTGTCATAAATAGGGCAATCCCATTGCTTCTGCAGCCTCTTTGCAATATACCCATTACCTAAAATTAAAATCTTAGTTTTCATTACGGGCAATCCTTTGAAGATATTCGCCATAAGGAGTATTGATAGATGCTGCCAGGGCCAGCAACTGTTTCTTAGTAATAAATTTCATTCGAAAAGCAATTTCTTCTATACAACCTATTTTTAATCCCTGACGCTCTTCGACAATCTTTATAAATATGGAAGCATCCAACAGAGAATCCGGAGTTCCTGTATCCAGCCAGGCAAAACCTCTGCTTAACAGCTGGACATTCAATTGTTTCTTTTTGAGATAAACCCGGTTGACATCAGTAATTTCCAATTCTCCCCTGGCTGATGGTTTAAGCCGTTTGGTGACTTCAACGACATCATGATCATAAAAATAAAGACCAGTAACAGCCCAATCAGATAAGGGTTTGCTTGGTTTTTCTATAATAGAATTTGGTTTCCCATTTTTATCAAAGCTAACAACACCGTATCGGTGCGGGTCACGGACTTTATAGCCTAAGATGGTGGCCCCTTTTTTATAAGCAGCGGCTTCCCTTAAAACCACCCCCAATTTATCTCCAAAAAATATATTATCTCCTAAAATTAACGCAACGCGATCACGGCCGATAAAATCTTCCCCAATAAGAAAAGCCTGGGCTATGCCTTTTGCCTCAGTTTGCACGGCATACGAAACGTTCAGGCCCAAATAACGGCCGTTATTAAAGAGATTCTGAAAATGCCGGATATCCCCAGGTGTTGAAATGATCAGAATATCCCTAATACCTGCCAGCATCAATACCGATAAAGGATAATAAATCAAGGGTTTATCATAAACAGGAAGTAACTGCTTACAAACACTTTTGGTGACAGGATAAAGTCTCGTTGCTTTTCCGCCGGCCAGGATAATCCCTTTCATCAGTAAACCCCTTTAATCGAACTGTTTAAAACGTATGCCATTTTTATACAAAACAAATTTTAACAATGTCTTTAAAATGCTTAAGCCATATATAATCGATGGCCATAATTTGATCGAGGATGCCTCATCGAAATACCGTGTCCGTATAGGGACTTCTTCAAACTTCATGTATTTTAAAATACCCTGTACGATAATTTCTGTGTCAAACACAAAACCGTCAGAATCAGCTTCATAATTAACGGTCCTAAGATATTTGGCACTATACGCCCTAAAACCGGAATGATATTCCGTTAGATAAATCCCTAAAACAACATTCTCAAGCGCTGTTAATAAAATATTTGCATTGTGTTTCCATAACGGCATCCCGCCTTCTAAGGCACCACCTTTCATCATACGGGAGCCAAATACAGCATTTGCCCGTCCGGCCTTAATCGGCTCAATCAACTGGGTAATGGCTGTTGGATCATATTGGTAATCAGGGTGCAGCATAACAACAATATCTGCCCCGCCAGCTAATGCATTTTTATAGCAGGTTTTCTGGTTACCTCCATAGCCGGTATTCTTTTCATGGACAAAGACTTTTAAGCCAAGGCTACGGGCTAATTCAGCTGTATTGTCCTTACTGCAGTCATCCACCAATATAATTTCGTCAATGCCAGGCGGAATATCAGCCAAGGTGCGTTTCAACGTTGAAGCTGCATTATAAGCTGGCAAGACCACAGAGACCTTCATGTGCTGTTTGGGTGTTTCCCTTTCTATCGGGGTCTCCAGCTCATGCAGATATTTTAATTGGCGGCTTTTACGCGCAAATATTTCAACCTGGTCACCTATATCAATGCATATCAATTTATTGGCCCAAGCAGGCCTCTTATCTAACCAAGAACGCAGAATACCAAAGGCAGGCCTATAAGCGAGTATTCTATAAACCCAATAATTTAAAGTAAAAGTTCTGGCATGAGAACGGATTTTTACTGGTATAAACCCGGTGGCTTCAAACATGGCACTTAGGCTGTTCTTATTAAAATAATATAAATGAGACTGCTTAATTCCCCACCATTTGGCACCCAACATTTTGCTAATTGGGCTATCAACATCTGGGGTATTACAACATATTATTCCAGAAGGTCTTAAAACACTCCTGATCTGCTCCAGCGCTTCTTTAGGCTCTGTCAAATGTTCAATAACATCCTTAAAAACAACCACATCAAAAAAATTAGCCGGATAATTGGCGTCTTTCAATGACCCCTGGGTGATATTAGGTAATTGTAACTTGTTTTTAGCATAATCAACCGCCCATGCTGAAAGCTCTACCCCATAGACTTCCCATCCCCGCTTACGCGCTTGGTCCAAGAGAATACCTGTTGCGCACCCCACATCCAGGATCCTGCCCTTTTTGTTTATTTTCTCTAAATACTTTAATACTAAATCAGCTGATTGGCGTAATCCTGCCTCTTCCTGTAAATAAAAATTATCCGCCATGGCCATATAATTCTCTTGAATTCTGGCATGGTCTGGCCGAGGATTTGTGTAAATTAAACCACATTTACAGCATTTAACTATCCTGTAATTATCCTCTTGCTCTTTAATAGGAGTCTCATAGACCACTGTATAATGGTCTGAGCCGCATAAATTACATAAAACTTTATTAGTCATAATTCTCTCGTGGTTTAAAAAGACTGCCTTTTTGTGAAGCCTATGCAGGGCATATTCTATAGCATAAAGGGCGATTTTGTCTATTAATTATACCTCCATTCTTTAAGTCGAATAACTTCCTAAAAATAGGGTAAACACTACCTTTTATTCAGTTAGTTAAAATTCAAATAAAAAATTTTTAATATAAAATTTATAAATCCAATGATAAAATTTTATATATGAACCTTAAGTTACTTACAATACTTATCATCGCTGCCACGATTAGGGCAGGGGCCTTTTTTTATCCTCACGACAGCTGGGACCAACGTTATTATGCCTCTTTGGCCATGAAATTAGATAGCGGGGGCTTTAAAGAGTATAATTTACAAAATGTCGTATTTAATAAATTACCTGGCACAGAAGGTGTAGAAATAAGCAAAGATTATCATTCGGACCATACGCTTTTGGGCGACTTCAGAAAGCATGGATTTACTTATTATGATGAGCCTCTATTTTATGAACCTCCTTTATTTCCTTATTTAATAAAATTTTCACATGACGTTTTTGCTCAACATAAAAAATTTGTCTATATTGACCACCAGACCTGGATCGAAAGCCAAAAAAACGGTTCCCTGCACTTCTTCAGAAATTCGTTCTATAACTCAATCGTTCCATTTACTTTTAGCCTGCTCTCCATTGTGATCATATTCTGGTTTTGCTCAAGGTATATCAATGAAGATGTTGCATTTTATTCGAGTTTGTTTCTCACTGTAAGCCCAGTGCATGTTTTGACCGCCACTAAGGTATGGACGGACAGCATCGGCCTTCTATTTTATTGCTCGACATTATTCTTCTTTTATATCGCCTACAAAAAAAACAGTGATTTTAACATGATTTTAAGCGGAATTTTTTGTTCACTCGCTGTTTTGTCACGAATATCTGACTTGAGTATCATTTTCATCGTGGTTATCTATAGATTATATTTGTATAAAGATAATTTTAGAAAATCTTTTTGGGGGGCTATTGACAAAAAAATAATTATATTCTTTGGTTTGTTTGTTTTACTGACTTTTCCCTGGTTCTCAACCACCACCCGGATATTCGGATCGCCCCTGCATTTACCTTATCAAAAGAATTTTTCCGATCTTTTTCCATTTGTTAATTTTGAATTGCATCGGCCGTGGTTTACATATATCGTAGACATTATGGTTCAAAATCCGATATGGCTTCTTTTTTTGCTGTTCCCGTTCTATCCATTAGAAAACGAATTGAAATTTCTTATAATTGTTTGGTCTGCTGTGCCTTTGTTAATCCTGACAATATTACCGATGATACTCCAAGTCCCGATCCATGATATTTATGCATTGCCGGTTTACCCGGCGCTTTCTATCGGCGCGGGGTACGTTTTTTATAAAATCAATAAAACATCAACTCTCAAGGCACTTCCTTTCAAATTATTAATGCTTATTTCCGTACTATGGTCAATATCCTTATCCTTCAAATATGCTTATGTGCTTTTGGCGGATTGTATTAATGTCCCCTTGTAACTTCAGAATATGATTGTGGAGTTACAAAAAATACTGTAAGCTTTAAAAATATGCATACATCAAATAATTGTGATTACTCCGTCATTTTTCCCATTTATAATGAAGAATCCTGTCTGAAAGAAGTTATTCAAAGGTCCATTGACGCTTTGGAGCCTTTGTGCCAGCCCTACGAAATCATCTGTATTGATGATTGCAGCACTGATTCATCTTGGTCAATCATTCAAGAGTTTCACCGTAAACATCCTCAAGTTAAAGGCCTACGATTTTTAAGGAATTTCGGTCATCAAATTGGAGTCTTTGCCGGAATTAAGCACAGTTCTGGAAAATATGTCGCGGTCCTGGATGCCGATGGCCAAGACCCTCCGGAATTGTTGCCCCCCATGTTTAAAAAATGCCAAGAAGGTTATGATGTTGTTTATGCCGTTAGGCGTAAAAGAAAAGAGAACGTGTTTAAACGAATAGCCTACGCTCTTTTTTACCGTTTTTTCAAACTCATCGTCCCATTTAAAGTCCCTTTGGATTCAGGAGATTTTTCTGTTTTTTCCAGGAATGTCGCAAATTTTATATCAGAGCGCACCGAAAAAAAACCATTTATTCGCGGCCTGCGCAGCTGGCATGGGGGCAAGCAATGCGGCTTTGAATACGAGCGTCAAAGCCGATTATCTGGTCCGCCTAAATACACTTTTATTAAACTCATCCTGCTTGCCCTCAATGCATCTATTTCATTTTCTAAAATTCCTTTACGCATTATTTCCATATTAGGCATGTTTATTTCTGTCTTGGCATTCTTGGGTGGAATTATTATTATTATTCTAAGATTTATAAATGCTTTTGATCTCTTGGGATGGGCATCCACCGCTATTTTGATTATGTTTTTTGGCGGTATCAATCTCTTTGTTTTAGGCATCGTTGGTGAATACATTGGGGATATATTTGATGAAGTTAAGAATCGCCCGACTTTTCTAGCTGACGAAAGATTAGGTTTTTGACC
>Ga0207074_1164_pt1 | contig 10011 bp, 9 predicted proteins | sample Alteio_BWMinHeat_66_FD_153567 | JGI IMG/M metagenome (GOLD analysis project Ga0207074, IMG submission 153567) | Enriched cells from forest soil in Barre Woods Harvard Forest LTER site, Petersham, Massachusetts, United States -... | ecosystem: Environmental > Terrestrial > Soil > Temperate forest >...
GGCCCGGGGCTCCCCCATGCGTTACGCTGGCGATGGTGGCGAAATCGGTGGACCCGGTGAAGCCGTAGATCAGCGAGATGCCGTACAGCAGCATGCCGGAGGACAGCGCCCCCAGCACGAAATACTTCAGGCCCGCCTCGGTGGAGCGCAGATGGTCGCGGTTGAAGGCGGCCAGCACATAGAGCGCCAGGGATTGCAGTTCCAATCCCATATAGAGTGACAGGAAGCTGGAGGCGGAGACCATCAGCAGCATGCCCAGGGTGGCCAGCAGCATCAGCACCGGCAGCTCGAAGCGCGACAGATTGATCTGGGAAAAGAATTCTTCCGCCAGCAGGATGGAGAAACCCGCCCCCGACAGGATCAGCAGTTTGGCGAAACGCGAAAAGCCGTCGGCGACAAAAGCATTGTGGAAGGCGCTGGCATGCGCCGGACCCATCACGGTGGCGACGCCGGAGGCCAGCAACAGCGCAATGGCGGCCCAACTGATGGCCGGCGCGGGCTTTTCACCACCGCGTATCTGATCGCGGCTCGCGCCTTCGCTCAGGGCGCCCGCCAGCAACAGCGCCATGGCGCCGACCGCCAGGATCAGTTCGGGAAGAAGGACCAGCAGGTCGGCCTGAAGCGTCATGGGCCTGCCCCCTTCTGCGCGAGCGTCAGTTTTTTAACATGGTCCATGGCCAGCGCGGTCTTGTTGTCGGCGATCAGCTTGGCCACCGCGGGCGTGGTCACATCCAGCACCGGCTTGGGATAGACGCCCAAGAGAATGGTGATCACTACCAGCGGCGCCAGCAGCGCAACCTCGCGCCCGGACAGGTCCTGGATGGTCTGAAGGGAGGGCTTGACCAGCGCCCCGAAGATGATGCGGCGGTAGAGATACAGCGCATAGGCGGCCGACAGGATCACCCCGGTGGCCGAGAAGATCGCCAGCCAGCTGTTGTGCAAGTATGCCCCCAGCATGGTGAGGAATTCGCCGATAAAGCCGCTGGTGCCCGGCAGCCCGACATTGGCCAGGGTAAAGACCATGAAGCAGGCGGCATAGATCGGCATGCGGTTGACCAGCCCACCATAGGCGGCGATCTCGCGGGTGTGCATGCGGTCATAGACCACGCCGACACAAAGAAACAGCGCGCCGCTCACCACGCCATGGCTGATCATCTGAAAGATGCCGCCTTCCACGCCCTGATGGGTCAAGGTGAAGATGCCCATGGTGACAAAACCCATATGCGCCACCGAGGAATAGGCGATCAGCTTTTTCATATCCTCCTGCGCCAACGCCACCAGCGAGGTATAGATGATGGCGACGATGGAGAGGGTGAAGACCAAGGGCGCGAACATCTCGGTCGCGGAAGGGAACATGGGCAGCGAGAAGCGCAGGAAACCGTAACCGCCCATTTTTAAGAGTATGGCGGCCAGGATCACCGAACCGGCAGTGGGGGCTTCGACATGCGCGTCGGGCAGCCAGGTATGGACCGGCCACATCGGCATCTTGACCGCGAAGCTGGCGAAAAAGGCCAGCCATAGCCAGGTCTGCATCGCAGGCGGGAAATGCACGCCGTTCAACAGCGTGGCGATGTCGGTGGTGCCGGAATACCAATACATGCTCATGATCGCGAGCAGCATCAGGACCGAGCCGATAAAGGTGTAGAGGAAGAATTTGAAGCTGGCATAGACCCGCCGCTTGCCGCCCCAGATGCCGATGATCAGGAACATCGGAATCAAGCCGCCCTCGAACAGGACATAGAACAGCACCAGGTCGAGAGCGCAGAACACGCCGATCATCATGGTTTCCAGCACCAGGAAGGCGATCATATATTCGGCAACCCTGCTCTCCACTGACTTCCAGCTGGCGGCGATGCAGAAAGGCATCAGGCCTGCGGTCAGCACCACGAACAGGATGGAAATGCCGTCCACGCCCAGGTGATAGGAGATGCCGCCGCCCAGCCAGGCCAGCTTCTCGACCAGCTGAAAGCCTGGATTGGCGGGATTGAACTGGGCCCACATCACCAGCGACAGGCCGAAGGTGATGACGGTAGTGACCAGCGCGATCCAGCGCGCCGCATTGGCGCGCGGCAGCAACAGGATCGCCAGCGCCCCCAGCAGCGGCACAAAGGTGACGAGCGAGAGAATGGGAAGGTTCACAGCTTTGCCCCCGAAACCATGAACCAGGTGGCAAGCGCCACCACCCCCAGCAGCATCGCCAGGGCATAGTGATAGACATAGCCGCTCTGCAGCTTGACCGCGCCGCGGCTGGCGTCCAGCACCCGGGCGGCGATGCCGTCCGGTCCCAGCCCGTCAATCACCGTGCCGTCGCCGCGCTTCCACAGGAAGCGGCCCAGCGCCAGCGCGGGACGCACAAACAGGAAGTCGTACAGCTCGTCGAAATACCATTTGTTGTAGAGGAACAGATAGAGCAGGCCCTTCCTGGCCGCGATCTTGCGCGGCAGGTCGGGGTGCAGGATGTAATAGTAATAAGCGACGGCGAAACCGATGATGGTGACGGTCAAGGGCGCCAGCTCCACCCACACCGGCAGATCGCCTTCCGCGCCGCCCACGAAGATCGAAGCCTTCCAGAATTGATGGGCGCCCTCGCCGATGAAGAAATGATTGAACGCGAAACCAGCGCAGACCGCGCCCAGCGCCAGCAATCCCAGCGGCACCAGCATCACCAGCGGCGATTCATGTACCTCTTCCAGCTTGGGCGCATGGTGGTCGTGATCGTCATGGGTGTCGGAATGACCGTGATCCAGTCCGCGATAGCGGCCATGAAAGGTCATCAGGAACTGGCGCCAGGAATAAAAGCTGGTCATGCCGGCCGAGACGACCAGCAGGGTGAAGGCATAACTGCCGATGCCGCTATGGGCGGCGAAGGCGGAATTGATGATGGCGTCCTTGGAATAGAAGCCGGCCAGGCCCACGCCCAGATAGGGAATGCCCACGCCGGTCAGCGCCAGGTTGCCGATCAGCATCATCGCCCAGGTGAAGGGGATGGCCCGGGCCAGCCCGCCCATCTTCCGCATGTCCTGCTCGTGATGCATGGAAGTAATCACCGCGCCGGCGCTGAGGAACAGCAATGCCTTGAAGAAGGCATGGGTGAAAAGATGGAACATGGCGGCGTTGTAGGCCGACACGCCGGCCGCGGCGAACATGTAGCCCAGCTGCGAACAGGTGGAATAGGCGATCACCCGCTTGATGTCGTTCTGGAACAGGCCCACCGAGGCGGCGAAGAAGGCGGTGGTGGCGCCGATGAAGGTGACGAAGGTCAGCGCCGTGGGCGACAGCTGGAACATGGGCGAGCAGCGGCAAACCAGGAACACGCCCGCCGTCACCATGGTGGCGGCATGGATCAAGGCCGAAACCGGGGTGGGGCCTTCCATCGCGTCGGGCAGCCAGGTGTGCAGGCCCAATTGCGCCGACTTGCCCATCGCGCCCACGAACAGCAGCAGGCAGAGGGTGGTGAGGATGTCCACATTGTGGCCGGCGAAGACAAAGCTCTTGCCCACCATGGCCGGCGCGGCGGCGAACACGGCATCGAAATCGAGGGTGTGGAACACCGCCCAGACCCCCAATATGCCCAGGGCGAAACCGAAATCGCCCACCCGGTTGACGATAAAGGCCTTGATCGCCGCGGCGTTGGCCGATGGGCGCGTGTACCAGAAGCCGATCAACAGATAAGACGCCAGGCCCACCCCTTCCCAGCCGAAAAACAGCTGCAGGAAATTGTTGGCCGTCACCAGCATCAGCATGGCGAAGGTGAACAGCGACAGGAACGAGAAAAAGCGCGGCTGGTGCGGGTCGTCCGCCATGTAGCCAATGGAATAGAGGTGCACCAGGCTCGACACCCCGGTCACCACCACCAGCATCACCGCCGTGATGGAATCGATCCGCACCGTCCAGTCCACCGCAAAAGCGCCGGAATGAATCCAAGGCAGGATGGGGATGATATAGTTATGGCCTTGCAGCGCCACGTCGTTGAAAGCGATCACCGACAGCGCCGCCGACACAAACAGGAGCCCGGTGGTCACCAGCTCGCTGGCGCGGTTGCCGATCAGGCGGCCGAACAGGCCCGCGATGGCGGAACCGATGATGGGCAGAAAGACGATCGCGGCGTACATCTCAGCCCTTCATCAGATTGACGTCCTCAACCGCGATGGTGCCGCGGTTGCGGAAATAGACCACCAGGATGGCCAGGCCGATGGCGGCCTCGGCGGCGGCCACGGTGAGCACGAACAGCGCAAACACCTGCCCCACCAGATCGCCCAGATAGGCGGAGAAGGCGATGAAATTGATGTTCACCGCCAGCAGGATCAGTTCCACCGACATCAGGATGATGATGATGTTCTTGCGGTTGAGGAAAATCCCCAGCACCCCGATGGTGAACAGGATGGCGGCGACGGTGAGATATTGGGTAAGCCCGATGGTCATGTTCACGCCCCCTCGCCAGGCTTGAGATCATGCATGTCCACTGCCATGGCGGCTGTGCGGGCGTTCTGCACCGAGATCACCTGGCGGCGCACGCCGGGCCTCGACCGCAAGGTCAGCACGATGGCGCCGATCATGGCCACCAGCAGCACCAGGCCGGCGATCTGGAAGTAATAAACGTAATCGGTATAGAGGATACGCCCCAGCGCCGCCGTATTGGTCAAGCCGGCTGGCGTGGCGCTGGCCTTGGCGGCGACCAAAGCAGGCTTCAGCACCCACACACTGCCCGCCATCGCCAACTCAGCCACCAGGATCAGCCCGATCAGCATCCCGAACGGCAGATATTGCAGGCTGCCGCGCTTGAGTTCGGCGAAATCGATGTCCAGCATCATCACCACGAACAGGAACAGCACGGCGACGGCGCCGACATAGACCACGATCAGGATCATCGCCAGGAATTCCGCCCCCAAAAGCACGAACAGGCCGGCGGCGTTGAAGAAGGTCAGGATCAGGAACAGCACCGAATGCACGGGATTGCGCGCGGCAATCACCATGACCGCCGAGGCGATCAGGATGGCCGCGAAAAAGTAGAAGGCTATTGCTTCAAACATACAGTCCCCTGAGCCTTAACGGCTCTTGCCTAACGATCCAATTACCTATCGATAAGGCGCGTCCAATTCCAGATTGCGGGCGATTTCCCGTTCCCACCGGTCGCCATTCGCCAGCAGCCGGTCCTTGTCGTAATAAAGCTCTTCGCGCGTCTCGGTGGAGAATTCGAAATTCGGTCCCTCCACGATGGCGTCCACCGGACAGGCTTCCTGGCAGAAGCCGCAATAGATGCACTTCACCATGTCGATGTCATAGCGGGTGGTGCGGCGCGAACCGTCTTCGCGCGGCTCCGCTTCGATGGTGATGGCCTGGGCCGGGCAGATCGCCTCGCACAGCTTGCAGGCGATACAGCGTTCCTCGCCATTGGCATAGCGGCGCAGCGCATGTTCGCCGCGAAAGCGGGGCGACAGCGGGCCTTTTTCAAAGGGATAATTCAGCGTGGCCTTGGGCGCGAAGAAATAGCGCATGGAGAGCCCGAAGCTCTTGATGAACTCCCAGAAGAAGATTTGGCGGGCGGTGCGATCGAAGCTCATGGCAACTCCTACAAATGCGGGCGGACGAAGAGCACGTAAGCCCCCGTCACCACCACCCACAAAAGCGACGTCGGCAGGAACACTTTCCAGCCCAGACGCATCAACTGGTCATAGCGGTAGCGCGGCACCATCGCCTTCACCATCGCGAACATGAAGAAGAAGAAGCAGATTTTCAGGAAAAGCCAGGCGGCGCCGGGCAACCAGGTGAAGGGCGCGATGTTCAGGGGCGGCAACCAGCCGCCCAGGAACAGGATGGCGCACATGGCGCACATCAGCACGATGGAGAGATATTCGCCCAGGAAGAACAACAGGAAGGGGGTGGAGGAATATTCCACAAAGAAGCCCGCCACCAACTCGCTTTCCGCCTCCACCAGGTCGAAAGGCGGACGGTTGGTTTCCGCCAGGGCCGAGACGAAGAAGATCGGCAGCATGGGAAACAGGATGGAGAACATGTTCCAATGCAGGAACGACAGGGTCCCCGTGGTCTGCTGCGCCCGCACGATATCCGACAGGTTCAAGGAACCCGCGTACAACAGCACGGTGATGATGACAAAGCCGATGGAGACTTCATAGGACACCATCTGGGCCGCGGCGCGCAGCGCGCTGAGGAAGGGATATTTCGAGTTCGAGGCCCAGCCCGCCATGATGATGCCGTAGACGCCCAGCGACGACATGGCGAACAAGTACAGAATACCGACATTGATGTCGGCTACCACCCAATGATTGTCCCATGGCACCACCGCCCAGCCGGCAAAGGCCAGGGTCACGGTGACCAGGGGGGCGAGCATGAAGACCACCTTGTTGGAGCCCGCCGGGATGATCACTTCCTTGAACAGGAATTTGAACAGATCGGCAAAGGTCTGCAGTAGGCCGAAGGGACCCACCACATTGGGGCCGCGCCGCATTTGCACGGCCGCCCAGATTTTGCGATCGGCCAGCAGCAGAAAAGCGATCGACACCAGCAACATCACGTCAAAGAGCAGGATGGTGACGAACTGGCTGGCGACCCACCCAAAACTGTGGCCCATGCCCCAATGCGTGAAGAGGTTGGTAAACAGCATTATTCCGCCGCCATCTTCGCTGCGCCCTGCACCAGTTCCTGGCTGCATTTGGCCATGGTCTCGCTCGCCCGCGCGATGGCGTTGGTGAGATAATAATCGGTGATAGCGGCCGTAACCGGTTCGCCGTCCAGCACGCCGCTTTCGCCGATGCCGCCCCAGGTTGCCGCCGAGGTGTCGGCATGGACCGGCGCGTCGTTCAGCTTCGCAAAATGGGCGGCGTCTTTCTCGATCGCTGCCACCAGAGTGGCGCGGTCATCGTAAGGCAGCTTCACCCCCAATACCTCGGACAGCGCCCGCAGGATGGCCCAGTCCTCCTTGGCCTCGCCCGGCGGGAAAGCGGCGCGGCGGCCGCGCTGCACCCGGCCCTCGAAATTCACATACAGGCCGTCCTTCTCGGTATAGGCGGCGCCCGGCAGGATCACGTCGGCATTGTGCGCCCCCGCATCGCCATGGCTGCCCTGATAGACCACGAAGGCCCGGCCCAGATGGGCCACATCGAACTCGTCCGCGCCCAGCAGGTATATAAAGTCGATCTCGCCCTTCTGGGCGCCGTCCACGATCCCGGCCACGTCCCGGCCCCCAGGCGCCGGCAAAAAGCCGAGATCAAGCGCCGCCACCCGTGAGGCGACGGTGTGCAGGATGTTGAACCCGTTCCAGCCGCCTTCGGCAGGGGTGCCGGCCGGACCGATCATGCCGGTGTCGCCGGCAATCTTGGCCGCCAGCTGCAATATCGCCGCGCCGTCCTTGCGGGTCAACGCGCCGGACCCCAGCACGATCATCGGCCGCTTAGCCGCTATCAGCACCTTGGCGAAGTCGTGGCTGCCATCGGCGATCTGCTTCAGCACGGCAATATCGGCGCCCAGCTGCTGCGCCGGATAGGTCAGGTCCACCGCCGGACCGAGATTGGCGATTCTAACGCCACTGGCCAGCCACGCCTTGCGGATGCGGGCGTTCAACACCGGCGCATCCCAGCGCGGATTGGCGCCCACCAGCAGGATGGCGTCGGCGGCTTCCACGCCCGCAATCGTGGAATTGAACAAATAGGTTTGACGGGGGATCTTTTGGCCAGAAGAATTGGCACTTATCTTCGCGCCATCCTGGCGGCAGTCGATGTTGGCGACCCGCAGCGCCGCCATCAAATCCTTCAGCGCCTTGATCTCTTCCGCCGCGGCCAGATCGCCGACGATGGCGGCCATTTTTTCCGGCGAGGTATCCGCGACCTTGGCGGCGATGGCGGCGAACGCCTCGGCCCAGCTGGCGGGCTTCAGCTTGCCGTGGACGCGAATATAAGGACGGTCCAGCCGCTGGCGGACCAACCCGTCACAGGCATGACGCGCCTTGTCGGAAATCCATTCCTCATTCACCTCCTCATTCAGGCGCGGCAGCACCCGCATCACTTGCGGCCCGCGCGCATCGACGCGGATGTTGCAACCCTGCGCGTCCATCACATCGACGCTTTCGGTTTTGCGCAGCTCCCAGGGACGCGCATTGAAGGCATAGGGCTTGCTGGTCAGCGCCCCCACCGGACACAGGTCCACCACATTGCCGGACAGTTCGCTGGCGAAGGCCTTTTCCAGATAGGTGGTGATTTCCATGTCCTCGCCGCGCCCGGTGGCGCCCAGGTCGGGCACCCCCGCCACTTCGGTGGCGAAGCGCACGCAACGGGTGCATTGGATGCAGCGGGTCATGATGGTTTTGACCAGCGGGCCCATATATTTGTCTTCGACGGCGCGCTTGTTCTCGTTGAAGCGGTGGAAGGCGGCGCGGCCATAGCCCATGGCCTGGTCCTGCAGGTCGCATTCCCCGCCCTGGTCGCAAATGGGACAGTCCAGCGGATGGTTGATCAGCAGGAATTCCATCACCCCTTCGCGGGCCTTGCGGGCGTAGGGACTGGTGGTGTTGATCTTGGCGGGGGTACCGTCCTTGTTGGGGAAGATGTCCTTGACCTGCAACGCGCAGCTGGCCTGCGGCTTGGGGGCACCCACCCATTCCACCAGGCACATGCGGCAATTGCCCGCCACCGACAGGCGCTCGTGATAGCAGAAGCGCGGGATCTCGGCCCCGGCCTGCTCGCAGGCCTGCAGCAGGGTGATCGAGTCATCCGCCTCGATTTCCTTGCCGTCCACAATGAGCTTGCGCATGGGCATCAGGCGGCTCTCTGCTGCTGGATCAGGCGGCGCATCCGCCCACTGTAATGCCTCAGGTAATCCTGCTTGGCGTAATAATCCGAGGCGAAATACTGCTTGTGGTTGGCCAGCTGCGTGCCGGCAACGGCGCGCCATTGCTGCCAGGGCGCCAGCCGCATGGCGGCATCCAGGGCATAGACCAGCCGCGCCACATACCATTCATAGCGCTCGAACTGATGCATCTCGCCGTCAAAAGTGTGAGTACGCAAATCCAGCTTGCCCAGTTCGGGATTGGAGAATTGCGGCTCGCGCATCGCCGCATCGCACTGGCCAAGATAATGCATCACCGCATAATGGGTGCGGTTGGCCATGATCAGGATCAAGCTCAGCGTCGCCGCCACCAGGGCGCTGATGGAGGCGAACCATTCCAGGAATGTGATCCAGAATATGCTCATCAGGCGCACCGCTTCTCCAGCCAGGTCTTGGCGGAGGCCAGATCGGCCCAGCCGAAGGCGAAACTGCTCGGGCCATGGGCAATCAGATGGTCAAGCCGTTCCTTCGCTTCGTCCAGAGTCGGAATATGACCGGATTCGATCCACCACAGCGCCACGGTCGGCTGCTTGGGCATCTCGAAGAATTCATGTTTGCGCGCATAGATGTTGCGATGGACGGTCTGGAAAACGAACTTGCCCAACGCCTCTTCATTCTCCCATACCGACATGTTCACATTCATCTTGGGATCGCCTGGCCAGTGCAGCGCCATGGCGCTGTCGCCGCCTTCGTCCGCAAGACGCCAGACGAAGCCCGGCATGCGTTCGGCCAGGGCGTTAATGCGCGCCAGATTGGAATAGAAATCGGCCATGCGGGGATCGTCCGGCCCGCCCAGAACCCGTCCGATATTGACCTGCGCCAGCTGCATCGCCCTACTCCGCCGCCATCTTGGAGAAGCCCGCGATGCGCCGTTCGATCTCAGGGCGGAAATGGCGGATCAGGCCCTGGATCGGCCAGGCCGCCGCGTCGCCCAGGGCGCAGATGGTGTGACCTTCGATTTCCTTGCTGACTTCCTGCAGCAGGTCGATCTCCGATACTTTGGCGTCGCCTTTGACCATGCGGGTCATCACCCGCCACATCCAGCCGGTGCCTTCGCGGCAGGGGGTGCACTGGCCGCAGCTTTCATGCTTGTAGAAATAGGCCAGCCGCTGGATCGCCTTGATCACGTCGGTGGACTTGTCCATCACGATCACGGCGGCGGTGCCCAGGCCG
>Ga0207074_1047_pt2 | contig 9980 bp, 12 predicted proteins | sample Alteio_BWMinHeat_66_FD_153567 | JGI IMG/M metagenome (GOLD analysis project Ga0207074, IMG submission 153567) | Enriched cells from forest soil in Barre Woods Harvard Forest LTER site, Petersham, Massachusetts, United States -... | ecosystem: Environmental > Terrestrial > Soil > Temperate forest >...
TTCTATTTGTTCAGGCAACCATTGTTGTATTTGGGTCGACTCTTCCATCGTAAAAATATATGGCACAGCAACATTTGTTAATAGAAATAGATATAGAATATTTTTGATTTTCATAGTGACCTCCACTAATTTATTTAATGATAATATCATTTTTTATAATAATATATTTAGAACATTATGTAAATAATAATATTGCTGCTAGAAAATAGTTTCTAACTTATCAGCTTAGTTTGACACAAAGATTTGCAAAATTTATCTGTATAAGAAAAAATAACTATTGATTGCAAACATTTCGCTTTGGTACAATTGCATTATATTACTAATTATGGAGGAACGTTATGAAATTCAAAAAAATTCAACTAATTCTATATGCTTTTGTAAGCTTATTTCAACTTACTTATGCAATAGAAATACCCAAATCAAAACTCGATCAAATAAAGTTAGATTTTAAAAAAATAAGTACGATAATACTAAAGTTAGGGCAGACAAAAATGCCTAATCCATTTGGCAAAGATATAGAAGTAATTTCTCAAGCATTAAATAGCAAAGAAATAACAGATCAAAGTATAAAAACTATATTAACTAAATTAAATAACATTAAAGTCAACTTATCAACATTTAACCCAAATACAACAATTTCTATCCCAACAACTCCAGGCAAAAGCACTCAACAATCACTTGGAAGCTTTATTGCAACTACTTATAAAAAATTCATCTCAGATATAAAACTTATTTTAGAAAAATCAAAAAATATAGTTTTTGTTCTCAATGATAAAGATCTTAAGCTTTTAAGAGATAATTTTAAACTAATATTCTTTGGCTTTTATGAGTTATTTGAACATCCATATTATAAATATTTGGAAACCATACGAACATCATTACATTTTGGTCTAAATAAAGAAAAATTAGAATTAATTAAAGATACTATGGAACTCCTTCTAAATAATTTAAACACTGAAAATCCTAATCAAACTATAACTATTGAGGTAAATCCATGCCAACGACGCAATGTGCATATCAAAGAGTTGAAGGATTTCATTAAACAATTTATTAATACTATTAATACTTTAATTAAATAATTTATACCGAAAATTTATATCGAAAAGGCTGGGTTTTAACCAGCCTTTAAAATTCATTTTTCGATTTTGAGTTTAAAAAGCAGAATGTCCTGCGGTAAATGGCAATAGTGCCATAATTCTAGCATTCTTAATAGCAGTTGATAGTATTCTTTGATGCTTAGAACAAGTACCTGAAATTCTAGATGGTAAAATCTTGCCACGCTCAGTAATAAAGCTTTTCAACATGTTAGAATTCTTATAATCAATCAACAAAGCAGCTTGCTCATTGGAACAAAATCTACAATGCTTTTTTTGAGTTAAGCCATTTCTTCTTGTCTTTTTCTTTAACAAACGTCCACTAATTTTTAATTTCATCTTACGTGTCATATTAATCCTTATAATTATACAGTTTCTTCCCCTGATACATCAGCCGCTTTTTCATGTAGCTCTTCATCAAGCTCTTTTGATCCTTTAGCTTTATGCTCTTTGAAATACGGTTCTACTGTAGCAGGTATCTCATCCAAAGATTCAGGCCTTAAATATTCAAGAGACTGTTTTGGATCAAGACGAACAATTATATATCTCATGACCAATTCAGCCTGTCTAACCGATAATAAATTCTTAATCTGATCAATGATCTTATTTTTATTATCTTTATCAACCTCAAATCTTACAAGAAAGCGCATACCATAATTATTTTTTCTGACCGGATAAGATAATTGGTATTTACCCCAACGCTCATAAGATAGCATGGTACCTTTTAATTCATTGACTATATGATCCAGTTGCGACTCAAGATTTTTTGACTCATCAGCCGTTATTTCCGGAATTGTTAAAAGACAAGTTTCATATCTAAACATGTTTTCTCCTACTAATTGGTAGTGTTTATATCCACTATAAAACAGTAAAACGTCCTGTTTTATTTAGTAATTTATTACTCAAAATGTTGATGACGTGCTATTATTCGCCCTATTATTCTAAAATGATCTTTACCTCTAGTTAAAGGAATAGGTGCCACCTTATGATTAACCGATTCTAAAATCACAAAATCATCAGTGTATGACACTCGAACCACAGCTTTTACATGTGTTTCATTGCCATATTCTACTGCAGCAATATCCCCTGATCTAGCCCAAGTTTCTGGCCCAATAACAAGCAAATCACCTTTATCAAAAACTGGCGCTAATTGATTACTAGAAAGATGCAATGCAAACATTGCAGCATCAGTTGAATTAAGAACTGGCACAAAAACATCCTTAAAACCTGTAGTTAATTGCATAAGTTGATTGTTGTATGGTGATGGATTAGAAGGAATCTCACCAACAACTGGAACAATTTGTAACTTTAATTGCACATTGGATGCTTCTGGTAAGCTTACATTGCTATCAATGTTATCAGTTCGTTGACGTCTTTCTTCAAAAAGATCCACTGGGCTTACACCGAAAGCATTAGCTAGCTTTCTCAATGCATCTTCATTCCATCTTCTGGTTCTGTTTTTTATATGTGTCAAGTAGCTTTCTGACATTCCTGTCTTTTCAGCTAAATTCTTGGTAGTCCAACCTTTTTCCCTAAGTAACTCCCTAACGCGAAGAGCGGTAGATGCCATAAAATAACTCCTTTGTTTACCTTGTTTTAATAAATTAATAGTATAGTTAACTGTTTGATTTTATTTTACATAAGAAATAATTCTTGTCAAATGGAAAAAGAAATTAGATGGGTTGTTTATAAGTTTGATTCTATATGTATCTTTTGCACTAGAGCCAAAATTCAGTTCTTTACATTCAGTACATCCTTTATTACGTTTAAATTATAAATATATAAATCATTATTAATTTTGGGAAAAAATATAATATGAAACCTTTTGCAGAAATAGTTGAAAGCAATTTGAATTCGTGGTGTGGAAAAAGCTGGCAATGGGATGTTATACCATCCTTTGGATCAATTGTATCTATAAAATCACAAACAAGGAATATTTATTCAATTGTTTACCATATTCAAACTGGCTCTTCAGATCCGAATCGAACTGTTATGAGCTATCAAAAAACTGAAGAAGAACTACGTAAAGATCAACCTCAAATTTTTGAATTTTTAGAAACTAAATTCAGTTGCATTACGATTGCTTATGAAGAACAAGGTGAAATTTTTTATCAAATAGCTCCAAATCCGCCAAAAATACATGAATTTGTATGGCCTACAACCATTGATGAACGTACAGTTATTCTTTCAAATGAACAATATTTGCAGTTGCTTTTTAATTATTCAAATGCAACATTTTCATTGGATGAATTATTACTTGCTATACTTAAAACTAGTTCAGATCAAAATATTTTAAAAGCAGCTATTTTTGAAAAATTTATAAAAATGTTTTCATTATTAACCAATAATGATTACAGAAGATTAAAGCTTTTTCTTCAGCGAGCAAAGAATATAATAAAAACAAGCAAATAAAAACAAGGCAAAAGTTTTTATCCCCATATTACTAATTGACATTTTTTATGGCAATGTTACTATAAAAAATAATATATTTAACTAATGGAGAAAACATGAAAATCAAAAATATCCTATATCTATTTTTATTAACGAATATTGCTCTAGTGCCATATATCTTTACAATGGAAGAGAGGCACGATGAAGAAATATCAGAGAAGCAACAAAAATTTATAAAGTGGCTTGAGACAAATCCTGATACTCACATGCTTTTAGGAATGTTACAGAGAGCAGATTTTCCTATGGAATTGAGAGTAATGATTATAGAGGCCATGAGATCAAATGAAAACGGTCAAGCTCTATTAAATGCAATAGACAATAGAAATTTAGATGAAGTAAATCGATTGCTAAAGAAACCTTATATTAATATCAATGTACAAGATGAATATGGAGAGACTGCTTTATATAAATCAGTAACAAAAAATTTCCCACAAATAGTTCAAATGTTACTTGAAAAAGGCGCTAATCCAAATTTACAAGATAACTATGGATGGACACCTTTATATAAGTCAGCAACAACTAACCATCCAGAAATAGTTCAGATGCTACTTGAAAAAGGTGCTAATCCTGATATACAAGATAAATATGGAGAGACTGCTTTGCACAGAGCAGTAATAAATAACCATCCAAAAATAGTACAAATGCTGCTGCGCAAAGGTGCTAATACAAATTTACATGATAAACGGGGAATGACCGCTTTAGCGCGTGCAATAAGTAGGGAACTCCCAGAAATAATACAAATGCTGAATAATGCATAGGAAAACAAGTCTCTTAATTTATAAACAATTAATAATGTTTTAGCATCATTTACAACCATGTTATTATAAAATTATATCAATTAAATTAACTAATGGAGAAAACATGAAAATCAAAAATATCCTATGTCTATTTTTACTAGCAAATATTGCTATAATGTTACCTATTTGCGCAGTAGATAAGGAACTTAAGAAACAAAAGCGGCAAGCTTTCTTTAATTCAAATCCTGACATTTTTCAGGGTCTAAAAGTAATATATGATTTATATCGCGATGATAATTATATCAACAAAAAACGCCCTTTCGGAACAATCTATTTTCCTGCAGAATTAAGACAGATGATTATAGGAGCTATTATAGGAAATGCGAGATCAGATGAAAACGGTCAAGACCTATTAAATGCACTAAAATGTTATCATTGCGACATAAATCAAGTCAATCAATTACTAAAAAAACGTTATATCAATACCAATGTACAAGATAAATATGGAGAGACTGCTTTATTTAAATCAGCAAGAAATAACTTCCCTAAAATAGTTCAAATACTACTTCAAAAAAATGCTAATCCAAATTTACAACGTAGATACGGAGCGACTCCTTTACATGAGGCAGCAACAAATAACCATCAAGAAATAGTTCAAATACTACTTCAAAAAGACGCTAATACAAATTTACAAGATAAATATGGAAGGACTCCTTTACATAGAGCAATAATAAATAACTGTCCAGAAATAGTAAAAATGCTGCTGCACAAAGGTGCTAATACAAATTTACATGATACATATGGAAAGACTGCTTTAGAGTGTGCAATAAGAAGGGGAATCCCAGAAATAATACAAATGCTGAATGATGCATAGGAAAACAAGTCTCTTAATTTATAAACAATTAAAAATACCGTTTTAGCATCATTTGAAAAGCATGTTACTATAAAAAATAATATATCAATTAAATTAACTAATGGAGAAATTATGAAAATAAAAACTATTTTGTGTTTGTTTTTACTAACGAGCATTACTGCAATGCCATATGCAAGAGCGATGCATAAACCAATTAAAAAAGCAGTAAGTCATATTTTAAATTTTGCTACAAAACACGAACAACAATCTAATAATAAATTGAACGACGAAGCTGAGAAAGATCAAGAGCAAAAGCGTATGAATTTCTTTAACGACAATCCTGATATTTTTAAGGCCGTGATGGTCTTTCATGAACTGAAAAAAGAAGGAATAGGATTGCCTGGAGAATTAAAACGGATAATTATAGAGCATATTAAACATATGATAGCAGATGAAAATGGTAAAGCTTTGTTAGATGCAATACAAGCTTATAATGCTAATGGAGACCAAAATACTAAAAACAGAATAAACCAATTATTGAATGAGCATTATATCAATGTAAACATACAAAGTGAATATAGTAGACAGAGTATGACCGCTTTACATCTAATATCGTCAAGGCAATGGGATCAAGACTACCGAGAAGAAATAGTACGAATATTACTAGAAAAAGGGGCTAATATTAATTTACAAGATCGGTTTGGATGCACTATTTTATATCATGCAGTATTACATGATCTTAAAACGATAGAAATGTTACTGCAAAAAGGCGCTAATCCTAATTTGCAAAGCAAAGAAGGAGATACTGCCTTACATTTGGCAGTAAAAAAGAACAAGCTAAATATAGTAGAACTGCTATTGCAAAGAAGTGCTGACCCCAATCTACAAAATCAAAATGGAGATACTGCTTTACATATAGCGGTAGAAACCGGCCGTTCGAGCATAGTAGAAATGCTATTGAAAAAAAATATTGATTTCAATTTACAAGATAATAAGGGAGAGACAGCGTTAGACATTGCAACACTGTTTAAATACACAGAAATAATAAAAATGCTGAATGATGCACATGAAAATCAATCTCTTAATTTATAAACAATTAAAAATACTGTTTTAGCATCATTTGCAAAGCATGTTATTATAAAAAATAATATTATTATTAAATAAATAATGGAGAAAATGTGAAAATCAAAATTATTTTGTGCTTGTTTTTACTAACGAGCGTTGCAGCAATGCCATATGCAAGCGCAATGGAAGAATCAACCAAAACACAACGATCTTATGAAGAAATTAAAAAATTCTTTGATTCAAATTTAGATATTTTTGAAGCATTAAAAATATTACGTGAATTTAAATCATCCTCAGGGCTAAGTTTGCCTAATGAATTAATATGGATGATTATGCAAAATGTTGTTATATCAAATAAGAATGGACAAGCTCTATTAACTGCCATAGAAAATGACGATATTGATCAGATAAAGCAACTGCTAAAGAAACAATACATTACAATTGATTTAAAAAACAAGCGAGGTAAAACTTCTTTAATATTAGCATCAGTTTTAAGAAAAGATCCAGAACGGGCAAAAATAGTACAAATACTACTTCGAAAAGGCACTAATCCAGACTTGCAAGATAATATTGGCGAAAGTGCTTTACATTATGCTGTAAAATATAATTTGCCCGAAATGGTAAAAATACTACTGAAAAATGGTGCTAATCTCAATTTACAAAATAATGAAGGAAGAAGTGCTTTATGGTGGGCAATAAGAAATGAATATACAGAACTTGTACAAAATCTGCTTGAAAAAGGTGCTAATCCAGATTTCTTCCAAATAGATAAATGGCCTGTTTTATGTTATGCAGTAAGGTATTATCCAAAAATAGCGCAAATGCTACTGGAAAATGGTGCTAATATACATTTGCAAAATGAATCTGGAGAGACTGCTTTGCATTTGGCAGTATTAGGAAATAATTCAAAAATAGTAAGAATGTTATTGAAAAAAGGCGCTAACCCTAATTTAAAAGATAATGATGGCAGAAGTGCTTTAGATCTAGCAAAGAATGAAGGCCTCACAGAAATAGCACAAATGCTGCAAGGAGCATCGGAAAATAAACTTATTAATTTATAAACACTTAAAAATACTATTTTAGCATCATTTGCAAGGCATGTTATTATAAAAAATAATATATCAATTGAACTAATTAATGGAGAAATTATGAAAATCAAAAATATCCTATATCTATTTTTATTAACGAATATTGCTCCAGTGCCATATATCTTTACAATGGAAGATGGGCCCAGGCAACAAATGGCAGATAAACAACAAGAGTTTATAAAGTGGCTTGAGATAAATCCTGATATTCATGATGTCTTAGGAGTATTATGCCGGGTACCTTTAATTGAAGAATTAAAATATATTTCGCCTGAATCTGGAAAATATATAGAAACATATGTTTTTCCCGTAGAATTGAGACGTATAATCGTGGAATATGTTATAGCTGCTAAAAAGGCTGATAAAAATGGAGAAGCTTTATTAAAGACAATAAAAGCTAGAAAAGGTTTAACAAATGAAGCAAAGCAATTGCTAAATGAGCGTTATATCAATGTTAATGTTCAGGATGAAGAAGGCAATACTTCCTTAATGCTAGCATCAAAACTAGGAAAAAACCCACAATGGGTAGAAATAGTAAAAATGCTACTACAAAAAGGCGCTAATCCGAATTTACAAGATAGGTATGGCAGAACTGCTTTAGATATTGCAACAGCACGTGGCAACTCAAAAATAATAAAAATGCTACTGCAAAAAGATACTCATCCAAAGTTACAAAATAAATACATAGATGCTGCTTTAAGTTGGGCAAAAGAGTATAGCAGCCCCAAAATAGTAAAAATATTTCAGGAAGAAGCATCTAAGGAAACAAAGTTTACGAAATGGCTTAGAGAAAATCCTGATATTCATGATACTTTAGGAGCATTACAAAGATCACAGGTAGATTATCCTAATTGTTCCATAGAATTAAGAAAAATGATTATGGAATATGTTATAGCAGATAAAAAGGCGACTAAGCATGGTCAAGCTCTATTAAATGCAATAAAAAATTGTGATATAGATGAAACAAACAAATTATTAGAAAAAAGTTATATCAATACCGATGTACAAAATGAGAATGGCGAGACTTCCTTAATAGCAGCAATAAGATACATAGAAGCAGACCAAAAATGGATGGAAATAGTAAAGATATTACTTCAAAAAGGCGGTAACCCAAATCTCAAAAATAAACATGGAGATACTGCCTTACATTTAGCATTAAAATATAGCTATCCAGAAATAGTACAAATGCTACTACAAAAAGGTGCTGACTTAGATTTACAATATAAAGATAAAGATGGCAACACTCCTTTGCATTGGGCAGTGAGTTTAAACTACCTTGAAATAGTACAAATGCTATTGCAAAAAGGTGTTAATCCAAATTTGCAAGCTAAAGATGGTTTTACTACTTTACACATAGCAGTAATAAATAACCGCCCATTAATAGTAAAAATGTTGCTGGAAAAAGATACTAATATAAATTTACAAAACAAGCGTGGACGTACTGCTTTAGATATTGCAACAATATTTAACTACACAGAAATAGTACAAATGCTAAATGATGCACAGGAAAACAAGTCTCTTAATTTATAAACAATTAAAAATACTGTTTTAGCATCATTTGCAAAGCATGTTATTATAAAAATTAATATATCAATTAAATTAACCAATGGAGAAAACATGGAAATCAAAAATATCCTATATCTATTTCTACTGACCAATATTGCTGTAATACCATATATTTTTACAATGGAGAAACCAGCTAAAAAAGCTAAAATGACACACCGGCCTTACAAAGAAATTAAAGAATTTTTTGACTTAAATCTAGATATTTTTGAGGCTATAAAAGTATTACCTGAACTTGAATCGTCCGAAGGCTCGAAATTGCCTGGAGAATTAATACGAATAATTATAGGAATTGCGAAAGCAGATAGAAACGGCCAAGCTCTATCAAATGCAATAAAAAACATTAATATATATAAAGCAAATCAATTACTAAAGAAACATTATATCAATGTCAATATGCAAGATAAATATGGCGATACTGCATTAATGGAGGCAATAATATCAATAGCAAAACATCATCCCCTCTATCATTATTTTGGATTTAAGTTTGATTGGAATCCATTAATGATCCCACAATGGGTAACAATAGTAAAAATACTACTTCAAAAAGGCGCTAATCCAGATTTACAAGATAATAATGGTAATACTGCATTAAATATAGCAGTAATAAATAACCTCCCAGTAATAGTAAAAATATTGCTGAAAAAGGGTGCTAATATAAAGTTACAAAACTCGTGTGGATGTACTGCTTTAGACATTGCAACAATATTTAACTACACAGAAATAGTACAAATGCTAAATGATGCACAGGAAAACAAGTCTCTTAATTTATAAACAATTAAAAATACTGTTTTAGCATCATTTGCAAAGCATGTTATTATAAAAATTAATATATCAATTAAATTAACCAATGGAGAAAACATGGAAATCAAAAATATCCTATATCTATTTCTACTGACCAATATTGCTGTAATACCATATATTTTTACAATGGAGAAACCAGCTAAAAAAGCTAAAATGACACACCGGCCTTACAAAGAAATTAAAGAATTTTTTGACTTAAATCTAGATATTTTTGAGGCTATAAAAGTATTACCTGAACTTGAATCGTCCGAAGGCTCGAAATTGCCTGGAGAATTAATACGAATAATTATAGGAATTGCGAAAGCAGATAGAAACGGCCAAGCTCTAT
>Ga0207074_1165_pt1 | contig 9968 bp, 4 predicted proteins | sample Alteio_BWMinHeat_66_FD_153567 | JGI IMG/M metagenome (GOLD analysis project Ga0207074, IMG submission 153567) | Enriched cells from forest soil in Barre Woods Harvard Forest LTER site, Petersham, Massachusetts, United States -... | ecosystem: Environmental > Terrestrial > Soil > Temperate forest >...
CGGATATTTTCACTACTTCGGTGTGGTCCAGCGCCGAACACGTGGCGGTACGAACGCCGCCGGTGAGCAATCCGATCTCGCCGAAGTAGCCCCCTTTAGACAGATACGCCAGCACCAATTCGCCGCCGGGATAATTCTCAGTGACTTTTACAAAGCCGAGGCGAACCAGATAAAACGCGTCGGCCTTTTCTCCCTGCTCAAAGATGACGTCGCCCGGTGCATAGCGTATGAGCTCCACCTCTTCACGCAGATGATCGATAAAACTTGGCGTCAGCGAAGCAAATACGGGAACGCTGCGCAAGTGCGTCTCCAGCGCGCGGGAACGATACGTCTGCTCGAGTTTCGCGCGGAAGGACTTGTTCTTCTGCATCACGTCCAACACATTGCGCAACATCTCCAGCATCACGCAATCGGTCTCTGCGCGTACCGTTGCCGAGCGTGGATAGAAGCTCATGCAGGTCATCTCGCCGAATAACTCTCCGGGCCCGAGCTCAGCAATGGGATTGTCATAGGCAAGGTCGACGCCGGCATCGATGGAGATATATTTCTTAGTGAGGTTCTCTTCGTCGCGCTGATGATCGCGCCGGCCCTTTATCTTGCTCTTCAGTTTGCTGAAAAAGCCTGTCGTGCTTCCTTCTGTGTCTACGTGCCCGCGCGGGCTGGAAATAAAAATGTCCACTTTGCCTTCGAGAATGTAGAACGCAGTCGAACCGAAGTCGCCTTCGCGGAAGATGATCTCGCCCTTCTTGAAGGCCCGCTTTACGATCGCGCCTTTGTTCAGTTCCAGGAAGGTGCCGGAAACACCCTTGAAGACATCCAACTGCAGCAATTCTTTTACTTCGAAAGACAGCTCCTCTTTTGACTCCAGGTGTTGGCCAACGATCTTCCGATTGGTCAACGCTCCTGTCGGGCAAGAGACCATACATTCGCCGCAGGAAACGCAAGACGAGCTGCCCATCGGCGAGTTCATGTCAAAGGCGATGCCCGTGCCATAGCCTTTCCCCATGCGCGCGATCACATTGTTGTGACGGACTTCCGCGCAAGCGCGAACGCAGCGATCGCACAATATGCATGCCGCGTGGTCGACCAATATGCTGAGGGATGACTCGTCCTGTTCTCGTATTAACGTGCGCCGCGGGTAGCGGTTTTCCGTTATTCCGTAGTTGCGCGCCATTCCTTCAAGCTCGCAATCGCCGGTGTGCTGCTGGCGAACACACGGCGTGGGATGGTCTGACATCAGCAATTCCACCAACCCTTTGCGCGCGGATTCCACCTCCGCCGTGTTGGTTTTCACGACCATGTTCTGCTCACAGTGACGGATGCACGACGCGGCGTATACGCGTGCGTTTACATCCACGACGCACACGCGACAGACGGCCACAGGGGTTTCATTCTGCTGGTGACAAAGGGTGGGAATGGGAATGTTGTTCAAGCGGGCGGCGTCAAAGATGGTTGTGCCCAGCGGTACAGAAACTGGCCTTTCATCGATGGTCAGATGGACTACATCGCTCATGCGTTACCTGTTTTGAAGCAGACACCAGCGGCACAGCGGCGGTGCAGAATGTGTTCGTCTATTTCGGGGCGGAAATGCTTGATGACAGATTGGATAGGCGCGGGCAATATCTGGCCCAGACCGCAGATCGACGTTTGCCGTAGCGTGTGCGAAAGGTCGTCAAGCAGGGCCAAGTCGCTCTCCTTGAACTTGCCTTGCGTCCATTCCGTGAGCATATCCACCAGTTTTTGCGAACCGACGCGGCAAGGCACGCACTTCCCGCAGGATTCATTCCGGTAAAAACGGACGGCATTGAGTGCCATGTCCAACATGCAAGCGCCTTCCGCGCACACGACGATCGCCCCGGAGCCCACCATCGAGCCTGCCTTCGCGACCGCATTCCAATCCAGTGGAAGATCAAGCATCGAGGCGGGCAAATATCCTGAAGAAGGCCCCGAAGGCGCGAAACCGATCACCTTTTTTCCGACTGGCGGACCGCCTGCGTGGTCATTGATCAATTCTGCGTACGTGGTCCCCATCGGAACCTCGAACACGCCCGGCCGCTCCACGTCACCACTTACCCCCACGAACTTCAATCCGAACGCGCCGTTCTTGCCGTGCGACTTGAACCATTGCGCGCCCTTTGCCAGGATGGCTGTAGCGAAAGCGAAAGTCTCCACGTTGTTGATCACCGTGGGCTTGTTCCAAAGCCCATGCATTACCGGAAAAGGTGGCTTATTGCGCGGCTCGGCGCGCTTTCCTTCCAGCGCTTCAAGAAGCGCCGTCTCTTCGCCGCAAATATAACCGCCAGGACTCACGAAGATCGAAAGCTCAAAACGAAGTCCGGAGACCAGGATGTTCTCGCCCAGTATCTTCTTCTGGTAACAACGTTCAATCTCTTTCTGCAGGATGTGCTCCTGCTCCGCATATTCGTGGCGGATATAAATGATGCCCTTTTTCGCACCCGTAATGAGTCCGGCGATGATCATGCCTTCAATGACCAGGTGCGGCAAGTGCCACATGATGAAGCGGTCCTTGATAGTTCCGGGCTCGCTCTCATCGGCGTTACAGATGATGAATTTTTCATCGCTGTCCGCATCGCGGACCGCCTCCCATTTCATTCCCGTGGGAAAACCCGCGCCGCCCATCCCTCGCAATCCGCTTTCGCGCAACACTCCAATGGCTTCTTCCCACTTCGGCTCCGCAAGGAGTCTTTGCAGAACGTCATAGGTGCGCTTGCCATCGTACGGGTCGGTAAGAAGTTTCGGGCCCTCACCCTCGTGCGCGACAGCCGCAGGCTGGATGCCCAGCAGCGTCTGGTCGATCACTTGTGCCGCTGAGGTCTCCGTTACACCATCGAAGCAAACGTCATTGACCGCGATCGCCGGCGCGCGGTCGCAGCGGCCAAAGCACGACGCCGATCGAAGCGAAAAATCAATGTCAGCTGCATTGCGAAAACGCTGCCTAAGTGATTCATATAACGTGCCCGAACCACGAAGATGGCAGGTCATGTCCGTGCAGACCTTCACGTTCACCCGGGCAGGCTTCTTGAGATGGAAGTGGGGATAAAAACTGGCGACCGCATGCACATCACGAACATAGATCCCACGACGTTCCGCGACCTGTTTGATCTGCGACGCAGGCAGATAGCCGTAGATCCGCTGGATATGTTTGAGCTCGCCGAAGATGCCTTCGGTCTTGCGCTCTGCGGCCTGCGGCGCCGCTGCGGACGTGCTGTTCGTGGTCACTGGGCGAATAGGCCTCGGACGGGATTATAGTCTGTGAACCAACTCCGGGTAAGCAGGCTAAAGCCTGAAGTGCCGCATAGGGATTGAAAGAAGGTATATTCTTTTGTCGCCAATTTCACGGGAGAAGGTCATTGCCAAATCGCTGCCGAGAACTGACCTTGGGTCTGGCCTTTTATCTCTTTCTGTTTCTCACGACATCAGCCGCTGGCCAGTCCAATCCAACGTCACAGCCTAAATATCTGGGCCCTGGCTCATGCAGCGCTGTCGCTTGTCATGGTGGCGTCCAACCGGTGAATGCGACCCCTATCCAGCAAAATGAGTACAGCGTTTGGATCGTGCAGGACAAACATGCCAAGGCATATTCAGCATTACAAAACCCCGTTTCGCAAAGAATGGCCTCAATCCTTGGCATCGGCAAGCCGCAGGACGCGCAGAAGTGCCTCGCATGTCACGCCCTCTCGATCCCCGACTCGCTTAAGGGACGCGATTTTGACCTGAATGAAGGCGTGAGTTGCGAAAGCTGCCACGGACCATCCTCGGCATGGCTCGGCCAGCACACATTAAAAGGATGGACGATAAAACAATCCATCGCACTGGGCATGTTTGACACCAAAGACCTGATTCATCGTGCTGAGAATTGCATGACCTGCCATGTGGGAACCGCAGAAAAATTTGTCGATCACGAGATGATCGCCGCCGGTCATCCTGACCTGGTCTTTGAACTTGATTCCTACTCCGCCGTGGAGCCGCCGCACTGGAAGGTGCCGTCAAATCCATACGAAGGCGTGCATGCATGGAGTGTGGGACAAGCGGTGCAACTGTCACAGACTTTGAAACGCCTGGCGCGCCGGGCCAATGGTCCGGATTGGCCTGAGTATGCGGAACTTGATTGTTTCAGTTGCCACCACAGCCTTACAAAATCCGAAGACAGTTGGAGACAAGCACGCGGATATCACCAACGCCGTCCCGGAGACCCGCCGTTAAACGACGCGCACTACGTTGTGTTTCGCGCGTTGGTCCGTGATTTCGACCCCGCGGTCAGCAAAGAACTCGAAGGTCATCTCGAAACGGTGTACGCACAGGCAAGCAAACTCAATGCCGACCGCAAAGTGCTAGCAGAGGCAGCCGATACTGCTGCCGCCATCTCATCCCGGTTGGCCGTCCGTCTCAACGAGACCGCGTTCGACCGCGCTCGCACCGCACACCTGCTTCGCGCCATCTGTGAGGATGCAGACCGCATCTCCTCCCAAGGGCCGCGCTCTGCGGAGCAGGCGACCATGGCGCTGGATTCAGCATTCATAGCTTACGCAAAGGAATCTGGCGCACAACCCGATGTCCGCTCTGCGATCAATGCTCTCTTTAATCAGTTGGAGAATCCGTCCACGTACAATGCTCCGCGGTTTGCTGCTGCGATGAAGCGAGTTGCAGCATCGTTGAAATGAGAGATTCCTAAAAAGTCGGATTGCGCGGGAATTTGAGATAAGGCAGGCGCACATTCTGGATCATGATCTGGTCCGCCTTGATGGCGTCTGGAGGCTCGAATCCCAGAGCTGCCATTGCGGAGACGAAATCATCTTGTTCCACGCCGTCACCGCTGATGCCCAGCGCTCCAACTAATACTCCGCTCTTGTAGAGCGGAACGCTGCCGGGAAAGAAGACGATTCCGCTCTGGTTGGGATTCACCGGCTGCCGTCCGTTCGTACAAGCATGCGCGCGGTCATATTGATACAACTGAAAGAAGGGGCCAGGTAAAGACCCATCGATGCCCGACGGGAAAAACGGTTGCGCGCCAAAACCGATCGTACGATTGGTTACCGCCGTTCCCGGCGGCACGCCCGGCAGGTCCAGCGGGTTCGCACTCTGGCTGCTGAGGTACACAAGATTGCGCGCTTTCGCAACCGCCACGTCGACGCTGAAGACAGTAGAGTCGTGCATGCGGCGAAGCCCGAGAAGATGTCCGTCCAGATCGGCAACGGCGATCGCGAATTTTGCGCGCTGGCCTTCCGGCAAGCGGATCACTGCCCGCGTGATGTTCGCGGTCGCGACCGCCTGGTCCAGGATTCGTTGAACGTCCGCCAGTGTCAGCGGGCCGGCCGTGCCGCCAGTGATCGCGATCAAGTCATCTTCTGGAACCGGTCCCACACTGGCCATCGGTCCCACGGTGAAGACGCCATTCGCCGTTCCTACACCGATTCCGGACGGCTGCGTTGTCTGATTCACGAAGGGGAGGGATATCCCGTCAATGACCACCACACCCGGAGCGGCGGGATTTGCGCCGAATCCCGGCGAAGTAGAGCCTACGAAGGCCGCGTACTCAGTCACGTCGATCGATCCACCAGCTACGCCGATGCCGCCCACCAACTCGCCATTGCGGAACAAGGGCACACCGCCTGGGTCCACGGCCGATGGGTCGGAATCCATATCGTCTTTTTTCCCGGTGATTATGCCCAGACCCGGCGTTGTTCCGGCGATCGTTCGCGCGGGATTCAACGCTTTGCCGGGAAGAAACGTCACGTTGAATGGACATCCGCGATTTGTGTTCTCAATCCCGTAAAGTGCGGCCGCCGGAGTGAATGATATGCCCGGCGGGAAGTGAATGCCGCTGATGAAGCGCACCGTCCGCGAAGAAAGCGGAGCTTCATTGTTGCTGAAGAATGACGCTGTTCGAGCCAATTCCACCGCAAGTTCGCTGGTATTGACTGTTGCGCCGAAGTCGCCCGCTGATGTCGCTGGAGTCCCGGGTTTCACATAGATGCCGAGGATATTCCCGCCGCGGTCCGTGACTGCTATCGCAACAGGCGTGGCCACAGCTTGCGCGGCGTTCTGGACAATGGCCTGAACGTCGGCTGCGGTGAGTTGGTTGCTGAGCGAAGTCTGGGGAACCGCAACGCCCGGCTGGTTCGGCGCGCCTCCGCCACAAGAGACCAGAAGGGTTGCGAGAATGAGAATCACCGCCGAGCGCACGCACGAATTATAAGACCATTCAAAAATCGCCTGTTGCAAAACGACGCTGGCGAACAGAAGCTGCCATGTTGGCTAAGCGTTGTTCACGTTCGCGACTCCAGGTAGGGGCCTCATGATGTTTGCCACGCGGCAGACCTTCGCCTCCTCCGACAGCTCATTCATGGAGGCTTTCTTTTGTCGTAACACCCGCAGAGCGCTTCCAGCGCTATATCCATCTTGTAGCGGAACTTGAAGCAGTCGGCGACTGTCTTTGCAGGGCTAAGACTCGGATTTTTCCACCGCTGACTTTCTCTTCTTGTACGCCAAAACGGAGCGCGTCTCCGGAGAGACGGAAGATACGAACGGTCGGCGAAGCGATTCGGGGCGTCCAGCCCTTTACGTCGATTGCAATCCAAACCGCGTTTCTTGCGGCTTTGCAGTTGACCTCGTTTGTTTTACCAGTCGCGCCAGGTAATTGCGTGGAATGCGGGCGCGCTCCAGATCCTGGGGCCGGATGAATGTGTTTTCGCCCGGACAAGCTTGACCAGTTTCTCTGTTACAAATTAATCCATTTATGTCTGTAAAACATTGAAAATAAATACTTTATATTGGTGGAGGCGGCGGGAGTTGTACTATTCGCTATATTGATTCCGCGTAAGTTATTGAATCGGCAAAGTGCCAGAACCGCCAAAAAGCCCACACTGCCGGATCCATTGTACGTTTATTGTACGATTTCCGAGGTTGGTTCCGATCCCAAATCACTCCATCAGCGTCACCGTTGAAAGCTGAATGTACTTGCAATTTGCCCTCGATACCCTTTCAGGCATAGCGATTTTCAAGACCGCCTGTTTCAACCAATGAACCCTGCACGCTAATCAGCCACACTACGAACCATTGTCTAATCGGTATCAAAATATTAATAAAGGGTGTCCGCATCCTCACTCTTTAAGCTCCTTTCCCGGCTAGCACGCTCTATTCCGGCGGCCCTTATAAGCTCTCCTGAAGGAACGCCGCTACCATCGGCATAAATCCGACAAGCCAGATTCGCGGAAGGATTCGTCACTTGCTCTAGGTCTGCTCCATCTATCAATACGGTAGGGGAGCCAGCAAAACCGATCATCCGCCCTTCCGCCTCATTACTGACGATCCGTTCAATCAACTCGGCACATACAGATGCATTGATCATGACAGATCTAACCCGTTCGACTGTGGGCCGATGATGCGGACAATCGGGGATCGAGATAATCTCAATTTTCATTTCGTTACCTCTCCCTCTGGACGAAACTTTCTCTCTTCCAACCACGCAAAGATAACCGGAGTAACGATAAGCACATAGATTAGCGAACTAACCATGCCTCCTAAGACGGGAGTTGTGATTGGCTTCATCACTTCCGCTCCGGTCCGCGTAGACCACATGATCGGTAACAAGCTGGCGACGATCGTAGCAACCGTCATCACCTTGGGACGCAGCCTGAGTAAGGCTCCATCCATAATCGCTTCACGTAGGGTTTCTTTCGTAAGACTACCTCGCGTCGCTTCCTTCTTGTGTACCGCTTCCTTTAGATAAATCACCATAACCACTCCGGTTTGAACGGCAGTCCCGAAGAGTGCTATGAATCCCACCCAGACGGCGACGGAAAAATTGTAGTTGAGTAGCTTTAGAAGTATCACCCCGCCTGTCAGTGCAAACGGCACGGCGAGCAGGATATGAAGGGCTTCCAGCCAAGAGTGATAGGTGAAATAGAGAAGGATCAAGATTACTGCTAAGACTATCGGGATGATTATTTCCATTCTCTTTTTCGCACTGATCTGATTCTCGAATTGTCCGCTCCATTCGATATAGAAGCCGGGTGGCAATTTGACCTTTTCGTTGACCACTCTTTGCGCCTCTTCAACGAAACTCCCCACATCGCGTCCGCGTACATTCATCAAGACAGAGCCGCGCAGCAAGCCGTTTTCGCTGCTGATCATCGCGGGCCCAAGCACGGTACGGATTTCAGCCAATTGGCTCAAAGGGATTTGCGTTCCCATCGGGGAAGCGACCAAGACATTCTTTAAGGAATCAGGATCTTCCCGAAAATCTCGGGCATAACGCACTCGAATAGGGAAACGCTGGCGGCCTTCAATCGTGGTCCCAATGTTCTTTCCCCCTATCGCGGTTTCAATCACATCTTGCACATCCCCGATATTGATCCCATAGCGGGCCGTAGCCATTCGATCTATTTTGATCTCCAAGTAAGGCGCACCCGTGATCCGCTCCGCATACAAATCCACTGCTCCACTCACTCCCCGCAAAGCCTGCTCGATCTCGACCGACTTCTTTTCGATCATGGGAAGATCGGAGCCGAAGACCTTCACCCCTACCTGAGTACGAATTCCTGTGGATAGCATGTCGATCCGATTCCGTATCGGCTGAGTCCAAATGTTTGTCACTCCTGGCATCCGCAACTTATCGTCAAGGCGTTGCATGATGGAATCCTTCGTAGTGCCGGATGGCCATTGTTCCTTCGGTGTGAAATTAACGATTGTTTCAGTCATGTTGATAGGCGCGGGATCGGTAGAAGTGTCCGCACGGCCGATTTTTCCGACCACACTTGATACAGCGGGGTCTTGTTCGATGATTCGTACTTGTTTCTGGAGTAACTCTGTCGCCTTTGAGAGTGAGATGCTGGGATCAGTGATTGGCATCCACATCGCAGACCCCTCATCCAGTGCTGGTATGAATTCCGAACCGATAGTCCGTGCTAACAACAAGGAAACAATCAACAGAGCAAATGCAGCCGCGAGCGTAAGGAATCTGTGATCCAAGGCCCAAGACAAAACGGGCCTGTATAGCCCGCGCAAAGCACGCATGATCAAGTTGTCTTCTTCGCTATGAATTTTTCCTCGAATCAGAAAAGTGCATAGGACCGGAACCAGAGTCAACGCAAGAAGTGTGGCCGCAGTGAGAGCGAATGTCTTTGTATATGCCAAAGGATGAAACATCTTGCCTTCTAACCCCGTTAATGCAAAAACCGGAATGAAAGCAAGAACGATGATGGCCATCGAAAAGAAAATGGGTCTGCCAACGAGCTGGGCAGCTTTGAGAGTGATCTCGCCGATCTTCGATTCGTATTCTCCATGTTCGCTCTGGTAGTGCTCGGCTTGTCTCAGCACATTCTCAGTCATCACAATGCCGGCATCGACAAGGACTCCGATTGCGATTGCGATTCCTCCAAGAGACATGATGTTTGAGGACACTCCGAAGTTATGCATCATGAGGAATGCGCTCAAGACCGCTATGGGCAGAGGAAGAGTGACGATCAGAATGCTGCGAAAATGCCACAAGAAGAAAATATGGGCCAACGTGACTAGGAGTATTTCTTCAATCAATGAAGTCTTTAAGGTGTCTATAGCCCGCTGAATGAGAGAACTACGGTCATAGAAGGGAACAATTGTGACCCCGGCGGGCAGACCCGATTGAAGAGACTTGATCTTCTCTTTGATCGCCGCGATTGTTTCCATGGGGTTCGCACCATAGCGAATGATGGCCACCCCGCCCACCGCGTCCTTACCGGATTTGAATAGAACACCTCGCCGGAACTCCGGTCCGATCTGTACAGTGGCGACGTTCCTCACAAAAACCGGAGTGCCGTTGTTGGCCGACAACACGATATTTTCTATGTCGCTATCTGATTCGATCAATCCCAAGCCGCGAACTACGAATTCCTTATCATTCGATTCCAATACCTTTGCGCCGACATTGGAATTGCTTCTCTGGACTGCCTCAAATACCGTGCGAATCG
>Ga0207074_1168_pt1 | contig 9822 bp, 11 predicted proteins | sample Alteio_BWMinHeat_66_FD_153567 | JGI IMG/M metagenome (GOLD analysis project Ga0207074, IMG submission 153567) | Enriched cells from forest soil in Barre Woods Harvard Forest LTER site, Petersham, Massachusetts, United States -... | ecosystem: Environmental > Terrestrial > Soil > Temperate forest >...
AATTATAGATCATTTGATGAAGCGCTTTTCGGTTACAGAGAAACGGAAAGACCAATTAAATAGAATTTAAAAGACAAATTAGATAATATTTTAAGTCAAGCTATAGCAAGAGATAATCGTTCGCTAGTAGAATTTTTATTAAAATTAGGGATTCAAGTAGATGAATCTGACCTTACTTGGGCAAATATGTACGAAAGTAAGTCTGTAGCGGAACTTTTGCGAGAGCATTTAGGTTAAATTGAACAATCAATAATTTTGTATAGGTCTCATTTATTAAATAATGAGGCCTATATTTATTCTAAATTGCCAAATAATAAATTCTTGAATTTACCTACTTTTTTTGTGTAGTATTAAAATAAGACTTATGAGCTAAGGTATTTATAGTAAATACCCTGTATTATTCAAACAGATTCATACAAATATATTCTATAAAAATTAATAGGGTTAATGTGCAAAGTAAGTCTAGAAAATACGAATGAGGTTTTTAAAATTTTTTGAATCATTTTCATGGAGGTATTATGAAGTATTCAATAACAAGTTCTTGTCTAATTTTAATTGCAATAAATATTTACGGAATGGAGGAAATAGAAAGAGTAGTTGAGATAGGGAGAGCAGCTGATGTCAAAGAGATAGAGAGAGCTGCTGATATCCTTGATTGGGTTAGTTTGAGTCAAGCAAGGGTGGGTGAAGTGGAAGATTTAAATCCAGTGAAGAGGAGAGAGAGATTAATTGAAGAGTTGATGGATAATCGTCGGAATACTGGATTGGATTTACCTCAAGATATGGAAATACCTAAGTATAAATTTTGGAATATGTATACTATAGATGATCTTAAAAGATGGCCTAAATCTGAACTTGCTCGAGCTCGTACTAGTAAATCTAAACGTAATATGATTCTTAATGCTGATTTTGATAGGGCTATTGACCGGCTAAATATTGATTTTGTAAAAAAATGGATTAACTTAGGATTGCCTATTGATAAAGCGTTATTGCCTGATGAGGATTCCCCTTTTGTAAAAGCAGTTAGAAAGCTTTATTTACGTATACAAGCAAAAACTGTTCCCACTGTACCTGCTTTAAATCTAATACAGCTATTATTTCAAGCAGATGTAAATGAACATGAGAAGAATAAGGTAATTAAACAAATAAGTGTGCTACCAATACGCAAAATGAGGTAATCAATAAGACAATTTTTTGTAGAAATTTTAATCTATATGCCAGAATACCGAGTATTTTTAATGCTTGATTAAATGATAAATAGAACCATTAAGAATTAAGCGCATATTATGGCTTAAATTATAGTATGCTTCACTTAGATACATAATTACATAATACTCGAATGTTAATTGATTATGTTGCATTCTTTAATTACTCAAAATCAATTCAATTAAGCATTAAATCTATAAAAAGCAATCAAGAACTGGGTATTTTAGGCTATTTTTATCTCACAATATTTAATTTATTTGGAAATTCTTTACAGGAATTATTAGAAATTAATACAATTTTCATTAAATGAATAAAAATTTTTAGGGGATAAATGAAGTTTAGGGTAAATTTTATTATATTTTTAATGTTATTTAGTTATATAAAATCAAAAGATTTAATTTGGGATTTTGGGGGTATAGTGTTTCATCCTTATTACTTAGGTGTAGCAGCAGAAGTAGGATTAAAACATTTTTTACTCTATATGTTTTTAGATATGAAAAGTCCAAATGTGCAAGCAGATTTGTTTAAATTTTTGGATACGATAATGCCAAATGATAAAACATTTGGCCCTGCCGGAACTGGGGACGGTATGACACTTCCTGCCATTATGCGTCATTGGCAAGCAGGAACCATCAAAGCATATGATGTAATAAAAATGGCTGATGAGCATATTAAAAAAATGGATAAAATAGGTTATTTTGGTAGTCAATATGAAAAAACGCTATTGCAAAGAATTATTCATGCTATGTTTGACCCAAAGATTCTTGCTAATAATGTTTATCCAGTTGAGGCGGGTGTACAATTACTAAAGAAATGTGCAGCAGCGAGAAATCCAGATGGTACCAAAAAGAATAGAAATATTGGTTGTTCAAATTGGGATCCATTATCCTATAAATTATTCAGGGAGAAATACCCAGATATATTTAATCTTTTTGACGATGTAGTAATTTCTGGAGATATTCAGAAAGTTAAGCCTGATGAAGATTTTTATCGTTATATTATAGAAAAATTCAATTTAAACCCGGAACGTTCTTTACTTATTGATGATCAAGAGGTTAATGCTAAAGGTGCAAGAAAATGTAATATTGGAACTTTAGTTTTAAAATCTTGGGATTATGAGAGGTTGGAAAAAGAGCTTAAATTATGTGGAGCTCTTTAGAGTTAAGAAAAAAAACCAAAGATGCTCAACTCAGCTTATTGAATTGAGCATTATTTCTTTTAATTCTTTATAATTAAGCTGAAGAATTGAAGGCTTACAATATATAAGGAAATTATAGAGATAATTGTATATCTGGTTTTCGTAAAAAATTGATTTTAAGCGCCTTTTGATTAAATTTCTTTCTGGAGCGTTACCAACTTTTTTAGGAATGATAATTAACAATTTTCCAAAATTTGCGGTTGCTGGTGACAATTTTATATCTAATGCTTGGCTGGAATAACTATAACGCGCTTTTTTGAATATTTGTTGAATTTCTTTATATTTAAACTTACTTAGAAGCGCAGCTACGGTTTTAGGCATTTACAGTTAATCTTTTTCTACCACTAGCTCTTCTTCTATTGATAATTTTTCTACCATCTTTTGTAGACATTCTTTTTAAAAATCCATGTTTTCTATTTCTTTTTTTTCTTTTTAATTTAAAAGTCACTGACATGATGTTTCCCTTGGAAAAGCATATAATTAAAGTACTATTTATAATAATTATAAATCATTGAGAAAAATTTTCAAATTTTCCTAAAATTCTGGGTTGGCTAATAAAAATTAATTAAAAAAAGAGAGATATAAATGACCTAATGGATTCGACCCTACGACCCAGCCTTTACCGAAGCTACAGAAGGTTCGCTTACCCTTGAACGTGTAGAAGGATATGGTCTATGTATTGCAAATTTTAAAAAAGAAAATCTATTTTTCTCGAATTCAGTTAATTAAGAATGCCATGAGAGCAATCAAGCCGCACATGGTGAGTGTAGCGCAGCGCAATCTAATCCATGCGGTTTGGCTAACACCAAAAGTAATTTATAATCTTAATAAGAGAAAAAAACCAATTTTTCATCAACTTGCTCAAGAAACTTTTAATATCATCTAATAAATCTTTTTATATTTGACAAAGTGATAAATATATAGTTAATTATAACATATTTATCATAATTGAAAATTATTATTGTTTAGGATTATCTCCAAAATGGAAGGGACATTACTAATGAAAAATTTTATAAAAATATTGATCCTGGTTTGTATTGCGTACTGTATGCCAACCATAACTATGGAACAAGTTAATACAGAAGAATCAACAAGTTATTCAGATGATTTTAAAGAAAGTCTAATCGGTATATTTCCTAATGAATTATGGGAAATTATTTTTTCCGATGTCTATTTTGATCTAAATGCTTGTGATGGGGATTTATGTGATGTATTAGATTCTATAAATTCTATTGAGACGAAAGTATCGAATAATTCTAAAAAAATTCGCCTTGTCTGTAAAACATTTAATTTTATAAATGATCAGGTGAGTAGAGGAATTTCAAAAGATCAATTAAGAAAATTTTACAAATCTTTATTAATTAACAAATTATTAAAGCAACCAGGTTGTGAGCGTTTAAAAAATACAAGACTTGTGAAGTTTTTGAGCACAGGAGATGACAATGGTATTATATCTCAAGTAATTTCTCAGGCTGCATATTATCAAAAATTAGGTTTACCTCTAGATGTGCTTCCTAAAGCTATTGCTTTATTATTGTATTATGGGGCAGATATTAATGGTAAAGGTAGAGGGGGCGATAGCGCTATACATCAGGCCGTGCGTCAGTATCGCGATAGTGCCATACATCAGGCCGTGCCTCAGTATGACTATAACAATGATTTAATGGACGAAGTAATCAGATTATTATTAGCTCATGGGGCTGTTGTTAATATTCAAAATGATCAAGGTGATACAGCTTTACATTTTGCTTTACGCATGCAAGATGTTAGAGATAAAAGGCTATCGGTAATTGTGAAGATTTTATTAGAATATGGAGCTGATCGTCTTAATATTAGAAATAATGCAGGTAATAACGCTACAGATAAGGGTCCCGATATGCATCGTTCTATGACGGAGTTTTGTGATAAAATAAAGAATATGTCTAAAAATCGTATTTAAGTAATTAAAAATTCGGCTTAAGGCTTTAATCAAATAAGGGAATCTCATTTGAGATTAATTTTCAAATGAGATTCCTTCTAATTCTTACTTAATCTTCCAAATTTTTTAAATACCTTTCAGCATCTAAGCTTGCGGCACATCCGGAACCGGCAGAAGTTATTGCTTGTCTATATTTTGCATCAGCCACATCACCTGCAGCAAAAACACCCTTTATTGATGTTTCTGTATTATTTTTAAGAATTATATGACCATATTCAGTTAATTCTAATTGGTCTTTAAATAGCTTTGTGCTAGGAATTAGTCCTATGGCTATAAAAACAGCATTAGTTTGTAATTCTGATATAGTTTGAGTTTTATAATTCATGATTGAAATGGATGATACTTGATGACTATTGCCCTTGATCTCACATACAGAGCTATTATAAATGATTTTTATTTTGGGATCGTTTATAATTTTTTTTTGCATGCTATATGAAGCAGTTAGTTCCGGTAAAATGTGAATTATAGTTATTTTGTTGGTGAAATTTTTCATAAATGAAGCATTTTCCATAGCTGAATCTCCACCTCCAACAATAACAATTTCTTTATCTTTGAAGAGAGCGCCATCACATACAGCGCAACTTGAGACCCCTTTCCCCCAATATTCATCTTCGCCTTTGCATCCTAATTTTTTAGGATTTGCACCTGTTGCTATAATAATTGCTCTTGATTTGATTTCATGCTTATTATCAGTATTGATTATAAAGGGTTTTTCCAATAAATTTACCTTTACTACTGATTGTGCTAAAAATTCAGTACCAAAAGATTTGGCGTGTTTTTTTAAATTTGACATTAATTCCGGTCCAAGTATTTTTTCATTACCAGGCCAATTTTCAATGTAACTTGTTGACATAAGTTGACCGCCAGGTTCTTTTCCCTCTATTACTAATGGTTCAAGGTTGGCTCTGCTAGCATATATTGCTGCAGAAAGACCTGCTGGGCCCGAACCTATTATTGTTAAATCTCTGATGTTATCTTTTTTCATAATTTTATTTTATTTTGAAACCTTTTTTTTAGTTAAATAATTAATAACATGATTTAATGTTTTCTCACGTAGGCAATATTGCTTAATAATTTCATGAGGTACAGGAACTTCTTGGCTATTGGCTTTAGTTGAAGGAATTTTAAAATATAAAAGTCCTCTGGTTCGTGCACGTTGCATTAAATTTAAATAACTATAGACATCTTGGTCTGTAACAGCAATATTTTCTTGATATGATATTCCATCTATTATTATCGTTTCTCGCAATTGCTTTTCGGCTAACATTTTAATCTTATCTTTAAAGTCATTTTGAGATTTATAAACATAATAATCTGGATTAACATGTACATCTGCTAGTACAAGCTGCTTTTGTTTTTCAAGCAAATGAGCCGGTAGGTTTATATAATATTGTCTAATAAGGGACTTAAGCGTGTTTTCCACAGTCTCTCTTCTTTGAGAAATGTCATTCCTAAATGAAAAGACTTCAATAAGTTTTTGATGTATTTCTTTAGCGTGTTTTAATTGGAAATGTTTTTTAAGAAGATTTACACAAAAATAAGCATTGTTTATAAAATCTAAAATGGTAATTTTAAATTGATAATCGAGTCCAAAATTATTATTAATGTATTCTTGAAAATAATGACTGTTAGTTACAAAAACCTCACTTTTTTGCTTACCAAGAAATAGCTCATGAACATCTTGATCTGTTTCTTCTTCGCTTATTTTTAACCAAAGTTTATCTTCATAATCACTAAATATAGAATTGCCGGAATTATCTACCAACTCCATGGTGAAAAATACCCAATCGCCATAATGAATTCCGTTATTTTTATAATTTTCCTTGCGTTCTGTTTCTTCTTTCAGGAAATGCTCAACTTGCTTATCTATATCCTTATAATTTTTTCTAGGGGCTAGCTTAATGTTTATTTTTTTCCATTTTTCATCAACAATCTCATTCATTCTTGAAATACTAAATAAAAATTGAGCACCTTTGTCTTCATCAAGAACAATATCAAGTAATTTGGGATCTCCCGCAACAACTATTTTGTGAGCATATAAGGATTCGCACAAAAGATTGATAACACAATGAATGAGAAGCAAATCCTTTAGATGCTCAAGTATATTAGGCCTATATGTTGTTTCTATATAGCTAATTGGGGTCAAACCCTGCGAAAACCCATAGGTGCTTGCCTGATTTCTTTGCATTAAAACAGCATTTTTATATACCAAATTAATGCTTTTATATGGCAATGTTAGCGAAGCTATACATTGGTTTTGATTTTTTTCGATAAGATCGAAGTTATAAAGTTTTTCACCTTTTACCACAATATCTCCCTCTTTTTATGGTGCAAGAGGAGGGACTTGAACCCCCACCCCGTTAGGGACTGGATCCTAAGTCCAGCGCGTCTGCCAATTTCGCCACTCCTGCAAATTTTCTTCTGGTGGGCTGCCTTGGACTCGAACCAAGAACCTGCAGATTAAGAGTCTGTTGCTCTACCAGTTGAGCTAGCAACCCGTCAAATATCGGTGAAAAAAATTATATAACAAAATCTTAGCTTAATTTTGGCTAAATGTGAAGTTGTTTTATAAATTTTTTATTTCACTTTCTTTTTTGGTAGCATCCAGATCACCTAATTTAATAAATTTATCGGTAACTTTTTGCAACATTTCTTGTAAAGATTTTGAAATATCTTCAGATATTTTCTTTGTTTTTTCAGCGTCTCTAATTTTATTTTGAACGTCTTTACGAATATTTCTTATAACTACTTTTGTTGCTTCTAGCTTTTGATGAACTGATTTTACTAATTCATCTCTTCTAGAGGAACTCATAGGAGGAATTTTTATACGAAGTATTTCACCATCATTTTGGATGGAAACACCCAAATCTGATAAACTAACTGCTTTTTCCATATCAGATAATAACGATTTATCCCAAGGTTGTATCACTAACATAGATGCTTCAGGTGCTGAAATCGAAGCCAATTCTTTTAACGGCATAGGCTTTCCATAACAGACGACTCTAATATCTTCCACCATCGCAGGATTAGCACGACCTGTTCTAATTTTTGATAGCTCCCTTTGGAAATTTTTAAGGTGCTTATCCATTTCTAGTTCGAGTTCTTTTTCTTGCTGCTTAAGGTTCGAGTTTCCACTAAATTCCATCTTAATTCTTTCTTGTTAACTAATACTAAAATAATACCTATTTTCCAATTTCATATCGTACAAAACGGTTGATCTTTACGATTTCTCCAACTTTTGCTATTAATCCTTTGAGAATATCATCAACAGTTAATTTTTCATCTTTAATGAATGGTTGATTTAATAGGCAAACTTCTGAATAGAACTTTTGCATTTTACCTTCAATAATTTTATCTATTGCAGATGCTGGTTTATCTTTTAACTGTTCTTTGTAAATCTCTTTTTCCTTTGCGACAAGAGCTGGATTAACCTCAGCTGATGAGATGCAAACAGGTCTAAAAGCAGCTATTTGCATACATAAATCATTTGCAAACTTAACCATATCTGCTGTTCTTGCTACGAAGTCAGTTTCGCAATTAATTTCAACTAAAACTCCAATTCGCGATCCCGGATGAATATAAGCGTGAACTAATCCTTCGCCTGTTACATTTCCTGATCTTTTTTCAGCAACTAAAGCACCTTTTTTGCGTAATAACTCTACCGCTTTTTCAATATCCCCATTTGCTTCTTCAAGAGCTTTCTTACAGTCCATCATGCCTATCCCCGTTCTATCGCGAAGTTGCTTTACTAACTCTAAAGAAATTTGTGCCATAATGAGCTCCGTTAAAATTTTTATTAAGATGTTATGATTAATTTTGCCAAAAAACTAGCTATTCAGCAATAAAACACCCTATTAAATATATCATAATCTGCTATTTCTGTAAAAAATTGCTTGTTACCAAGCTATTAAGACCATAAAGGAAGCGATGAGCTTTCAGTATCTTTTTCCATTATTGGGTTTTCCGGCTTTTTATTTACAATATAGTTAGGAAATTGGTCTAGACTAAATTCTATTATTCCATTTTCCTTCCATTCAAATAGTTCAAATCCGCCTATTTTTTGTTCCTTAAAATTGAACGGAATATACAAAATTGATTGTGCAATTATGGGATGATGCATTTGATAATGATTTGGATATCCCTTAGGAACTTTTGGGTCCCGAATTATAACTTCAAAATTGGCACTTTGTTCTAGATTTTTAAATGTTTTATAATAGAAGCCGCCTATGCTTTGAACGTTATCATGCGGAGAATAGAGATTACATAAGTATTTTATTACGTACATATTTGGGTAAAATTGTTGAGGATCTATAGGTGTGCCTAAAAGATAGACCATTTCTATTAAATGCTTACAACATTTTTTATTTCTTATTTTTTCAAGATCTCTATAAGCTTGAACAAATTCGGCAATATCTGCACAACTTGAAAATGCAGGAGTATTTTCATAATGATATAATAATTTGCTTGCTAAATTAATGACATTGCCACCAAAGCTATGACCAATAAGAATTATTTTTTCATTTTCTAAAGATAAAATAAATTCTGATAATTCTTTTGCTGCTCGAATTCTTGCAATATTATTCAGTGCCCCGGCCCAATTAAATGAGTGTATTTTTTCGTTTAATTTATTTGCTTCATATTCTAAAGCTTGATAAAAATCACCACCGGATTTCCACCAACTGGCTTCGGCAGCAAAAGTTCCATGAACTACAATTATGATGGCACTCATTTTAAAATGAATTAAAAATAAAATCCCAAGAATTAAGCTTTTCATGCAAATAGATTCCGCCTATGTTAAAAAAATAATTAATTATATTTTTAGCAACATTGGTGAGGCTTGCGTCAATAATATTTATAATTTATAAAAGTTTTAAGCATTAAAAAAAGGCCATAGTAACTATGGTTGATTGAGTAATTTAATTATTATTCTTTTGGCTTAACAGGCTGTGTTGCTTAAGTTTAGATAATTTTCTATAAATATATAATCCAAAACCAACTGCTATAGTTCCACATAATAGACCTGAAGTATTAACAAGTTTATTGCGAATTCTATTATTTTTTGTATCATAATTTAATCTCTCAGCAATTAACATTAAGGGAAACCATACGGGAACATGTGAATATTCTAAAAAATCTAAACCGATAGGGAGTTTTTTGTTTTTTGCAGGATAAGTTATAGCAGCCGCAGTTGAAAACCAAGCAAATCCAAATGCAGCAGTACCCAATTTTATCTTATCCATTTTGCTGAGTCTTATTTGCTTATTTTGCACAATTTCTTGTTTGTCTTCTATATTTATCAATTCTTGCTTTTTTGGTATTTCTTCAGATTTCGGGTTTTCTTGTGTTGACGTTATTGCAGATTTTGGTTGAGTTTCCTCTTTAGCCGTAGATTCATCTTCTTTACTTTTTGAGAAATGATAGTCATTTATAGTTTTAGATA
>Ga0207074_1169_pt1 | contig 9804 bp, 17 predicted proteins | sample Alteio_BWMinHeat_66_FD_153567 | JGI IMG/M metagenome (GOLD analysis project Ga0207074, IMG submission 153567) | Enriched cells from forest soil in Barre Woods Harvard Forest LTER site, Petersham, Massachusetts, United States -... | ecosystem: Environmental > Terrestrial > Soil > Temperate forest >...
CAATCTGGTGGCGCGCTTCAATGGGCCACAAGCTTGGATGAGTACCTGAGCAATGTGCGGAAGATTGCTGATGCCGGAATGAAGTACGTCCAGGAATAACATGACCACGAATGACTTATGCAAGTCCATTCTTCAGCGGCCTTGTCCGTATACAAAGCCGCCGTTGAAGTATCTCAATGGGCATGAGTTTTGTCCGTGCATTAATGAGGCGATTCGTCAAGCGTACATCGGTGGCTACAAGGCCGGTCGAGCGAATGAGACGCCAGAAGTCGGGATCGAGTCCATTGATCCAAAGGCGGAATAATGCCACATAAAGAGATGGTATCGAAGGGAATACGAATCCCATCCGTCACACAGGTGATCGGGTGTTTGGACAAGCCGGCGCTTTATGCCTGGTACGGAAAGTATGGCAATGAAGAGTGCAACCGGATCAAGCAGGACAGCGCGGACTTTGGGACGGCAGTGCATGCTCTTATCGACCAGCACATTATTAAGGTTGTGCAGCCGGTTGAGTATGCGGCCTCAGTAGATCAAGAGAAAGCAAAAGAATGTGCAAAGAACTTCGGACTCTGGTATGATCAATCAGGATTGGAGGTTGTCAGTGCTGAACCCGAAAATGCAGTCTATAGCAAACGATATAATTTCCAAGGCACTTGGGACTTCATCGGCAAAAGAAATGGGAAGTGGCTCGTCGCGGACTGGAAGACCTCGAATCAAATCTACAACACGGTTGGTCTACAGCTCTCGGCTTACGCACAACTCTTTGGCGAGACGCAAGGTTGGAAAGATGAAGACATCTTTAAGAACTTTTATGACGGGCTGGGAGTAAGGATCGACAAGAAAACGGCCAAGGTCTACGAGAAGCACTTCGATGGTCTGGGCTTTTACTTTGAAGTCTTCAAGCATCTGATCCATGCCTATCAGTTCCATACCAACACGGGAGCGTGGGACAAAAGTGAATGTGAATAATTACAACGCAGTGATGGTGGACCTCGAAACGATGAGTACGCAGAACAATGCAGCCATCATTTCAATCGGGGCTGTGAAGTTCTGGACCAATGTGAGCCAAGATGAATTCACAGAGGATCAGCTCTTCTATCAAACTGTGTCACTCAAGTCCTGTCAAAAGCTCGGGCTGGATATTGATGCCAACACGATTGAGTGGTGGCTGCAGCAAAGCAAAGAAGCACAGATGGCGCTTTTTGATCTTCGCAAGAAAGACCTGCACAGTGCTCTCAGCGCTTTCGCCGGCTGGTTTCCCAAGGAAGCATCTCTCTTTGGGAATGGTGCGACCTTTGACAATATCATTCTGCGGAATGCATTCAATGTCTGCAAGGTCCAGTACCCGGTGTCATACCGGCAGGACATGTGTTACCGGACTATCGCGCGCATGTCCAATGTGATTGTGGAGAAGATAGAAGGCACAAAGCACAACGCTCTTGATGATGCAATCCGGCAGACGAAGCACATCATGGCAATCTTTCAGAAGACGCCTTGGATGGGGAAATAGGAGACATGATGATTTCAAAATGCGTAGGCTTGGTTATTTATCCTGATGGGTCCCGGGCAGATGTCTATAAGGTTAAGGACACTCTCATTTCGCCGGTACGCGTAGAGTTTGTTCCAACGACCAGGAGGATTTTGACGCTGGCCCCTTTTCACAAGGAATAGGCCTTGACAAACTATAAAAAATGTGTTATCCTTTAGGAGCGATGAATGGAATTTTTAGAACCTCAAGCCCGGCAGCTTTACAAGATTCTTGGTCATGCGGAAGGGGATGGGTATAGCGATGTTCGATGCATACTGGCAGATGGTCCTCTCCTCGATGCAGCCATTGAAAAGTTTAAAAATGGACACGGAGGTCGTGCACCCGATGAAGAAGAAACGAAGAGAATCAAAGTTGTCAATCGTTCAATCATCAAAGGTGAAGAAGCTGTCATCGCTTGGGCGCGTAAGTACAATGGACATGGCAATTGTTATATCGGACGATCCGCTAGAACAGAGAAAGGCGCTCTTAAGGAATTCAGAACAATTACAGCCGATATTGATCCCAATCGTGAACGTGGAACCTCAGCTGATGGGTCACTCCAAAGCAAAGCTCTTGCGGCTGGAAAGGCCCTCACCAATGTCTTTCGCGGAGGGTACTGTGCCGCCAGTGGTAACGGCGTATTGGTTATCTATCGACTTGCCGAGCCTGTCCTCCCTGATTTTAAAGTATTTGAAGCAAAGTACAAACAGTTTGAGGAAGAGATGCGTAAAGTTCTTCCTGAAGGAGTCACATTAGATGCGACCTTTGACACTGCACGAATGGTTAAGCTTTTGGGAACAGTCTCAACCAAAGGCGATAAGGCAAATTGGAGAAACGCGCGGTTCATTGACTTTCCTATGCTTCCCTTCGCAAGGAACGACATTCGAGCTCGAATTGAAACTTGTGGGGGGTTGGCTGCACCGGTTCAAGGGACAGCTTTTAAAAATACGGTATATCAATCCCGGAGTGAATCCGACTTCGCCCTTGCGGTTCACTATAAAAAGGCCGGCCTTAGCAAAGAGGATACCCTCTCAGCTTTGTCAAATCATGCTCTCGGTCGTAAAGATCGACATGACGATCACCTCCGAATCATCACTAAAGTCTTTGATGAAGGACAATCTAGTGATCAATCCAAAGGGAACAATACAGAAGAGAACCGGCCTCTCCAAGTCTCACAACCAGGAGATCACCTCGATGGACATAGAGAAAGACTCTACAACCGAAAAAACAATCCAAACCCTGAAATCTTCATCGGGGTCCGTCTTATTGACAGACTCACCTGGGGATTGCGTCGCGGTGAAATTACCACCGTCGCCGCTCGACCTTCAATTGGAAAAACTTCAGTCGCTGTCAGTGTCGCTGCGCGAATGGCAAGAGAAGGCAAACGAGTTCTTTTCTTCACTTCCGAAATGTCTACTGACACAACCTATGATCGACTCTTACAAGTTCTATCAGGAGTTCCAGGGGATAAGTTCAACGCTGGCGACTTTACGGATGAAGACAAATTACGAATTGACGCCGCTTACGGGGAACTTAAAAGACTTGGAGTTGGCCTTACAATCTGTGACAAGACATCTCCAACAGTCCAGCAAGTTCGCCGTACTGCAGAAGAAGTCACCCCGGACCTAGTTATTTATGATCACGTCCAGCATATCGGTGGCGAGAATGAGAGCGCACGATCTAATGTATCCTCTTTTATACGTGGACTCAAAGATGTTGCAAGGGACCTTAATTGTGCTGTGCTTGCGCTTAGCCAGATTAAGCGGCTATATCGAGACGCTAAAACCGGGAAGGAATTACGCCCAACGCTCAGCGATCTTAAAGAGAGTGGCACAATTGAGGAAGAGAGCGGAGCAGTCTTGCTCCTTAGCATCCTCTCAGACGAACCCAACAATCCGGTTAGATACCTTTATGCAGAGCTTGCAAAGAACCGATTCGGACCTCTGGGCATTGTTGGGATTGAGTTCAATAAACTCACCTGTGAATTTAAAGACATGGAGAATGCAGAAGGAGCTCTCGGATGAAAACTAGACCGGGCACAATGGAAACGGATATCTCTGTGAAAGGGAACACGACACTCTCTGCTGGCATCATCACCAACCACAAAAAGATAGGGTGCCCTCCATGTGATACAGTTTTTCTCAGGTTCACACGCGATGAGAAAGAAGTGGCTTTACTAGCCGTGACTCCCGAGGAAGCGGGGATAATCTCCGGCCTCTTAACATCCGCGGGCATCAAAGCAGCCCAGAGGGGAAAATGATCTCAGCTTACACAAGCCAGAGAATGACCGGTCGATATTGTGATGAAATGCTCGTTGAAGCATTGATGCTTACGCGCGTCTTAGGAAATTATGGCATCAAGGCTCTCAATCCTGTGCTCGAAGAGAAAATCCCGAATGAACATATTTTATTGCCGAATGTTCCTGCAGAGACTTTGGAACGTTTCTGGCGCCGGGATAAAGAGATGATCCGGGACAGTGACATCCTTATTGACTACTTGACTCAGAATATGAGTGATGGCAGCAATAATGAGGTTGGATACAATCGGTGGTGCTTGTGGAAGCCTACCATTCGTGTATGGAATGGCAAAGGCGCGCTCATCAGTCGGATTGAAGATGATATTGTTGTGCCCACGCTTATTGATGCAATTACGTTGATCAATGAGAAATGGGGAACGTATGAGAAGCTTGGACAGTGGCGCACAGAAATGTTGGAACGTTCTTACCCCGGTTGGGTTGCTGGCCAACGGGAACTACAAACTCGTTACGGAATGAAGGAGATAATCTAATGGTTACTCAACAAGAAGCACATGATGTAGAAGTTGCTCATGGATTGACGGAACTCAAAAACAATCCCCTTTATGTGCCAACAAAGCTGGCTTTGATTATGTCTGAAGCTGCAGAAGCACTTGAATGGCATCGTCAAGGTAAGTCAGAAGAAATTGGTCATGAACTCGCAGATATTATGTTGCGAACCATGAATCTCGCTGAAGACTTAGGAATTGACTTAAATGCTTGCATTGAAGCGAAGCACAAAATTAATATGGGTCGGCCATTTAAACACGGAAATAAATTATACTAAGGAGATAATCTAATGCCCTATGTACCCAGTATGAAAACTGATGGAAAATCCCAGGATCGTATCCTGATCGACAGAGAAGTAGAGAAAGTGGCCAGTCAGTTGGCAGAGTTTGATGGCCGCGATCTTCTGCTCCACATGAAGAGAACATTCAAAAGCTTGGGCGGAAACCTTGAAGCTTTGTCTACCGGCCTCATGGCGTCACAAAATGCAGTTGGCTCCCTGGCTCTTACCATCTTCAATGTGGGAAAGGGTTATGGCTACTGGGGCGCTTTCCTTGGTGAATTGAATTATGCTGTGACGCGGCTGATTCAGCGAGTTCCGCAGCTCAAGGTGAAAAAGGAACAATGGTTGGCGAAAGATGAGCTTCGATATTGGCTCTATGCTTCCACAGTCCAGGCTCTTGCCTATGCGACCTCGATCTTCTCAGATAGCTCCATTGGAGTCGGCGGAGTGTTTGAAGATGTGAAGGATGAGTACAAGCGCCGGGTGAATGTCGGCTATGAAGCTGCTCAGATCATGAAGAGCGGAGATTGCTATGACACCCCGTATTACACCCGTCTGGTGGAAATTGTGGATGGCAATGGTAAACATGTGGGCTATCAGGAAGTCATGCTGAAGCGCAGTGAAGAGACTTTGAACAAAGATGTGCTTGACGGTAAATTTGTCCTACAGGAGGCCAAAGATGCAGCACTTACAGCCTGAAATGGCGACACGACCTATGATCCAAGAGCCCCAAGAAGTGTTTCGAGTCATTGATGATGGAACATGTGTGCTCACAACTCTTGACCCTCGCAAAGCACTCTTTGCATTGATCAAAGTTATGGACAAGCATGATGTGACGGCTTGCTGGGCTGAACAAGAGAATCTAAAATGACAGTGAAGGACTTTGAGTCACTGACACCTCTGCAGAGAGAGGAATTTGATGAAAAAAGGAAAACACGCAATGCTCTTGAGAGAATCGCGGATGCACTTGAAAGACTGGTTGAGCTGGACAAAGATCGTTAGACGCTACCGTCTTAAGGACGGTGGTATCTATTGGCACCGGCTCTACTATGACTTGATGCCAAAGTTCATGTGCAATCATTCCCTCCCGGGGATTGGGGGATACAACCTGGCACATTACCTGATCCGGCCTCATGAAATCTTCATGGACTATGGCCGGCAGGTGAAATGGTTCTGGCAGCGCGGGACTCGCGGCTGGGCAGACCAAGATGCCTGGGGATGGTATTCACACCATTCTGTGATGATGGTAGGAGTGCTGCAGTATCTGCGGAAGTACAAACATGGCTACCCTATCGGACTTACACCCGGTAAGTGGGCCAAGAAGTTGAAAGCAATGGAGGAAGGCTTTCAAGCAGCCATTGATGAAGAGAACGATGTGACATCCTACAAAAAGCTTCCAATGAAGGAATACCGGAAGCTCATATTCAAACGCCGTAGAAAACTGATGTTGGGATTGAAATATTTTCGGGCGCACTACTACAGCTTATGGGACTAGGAGAAAACATGGAAACGGTGAAAGAGTTTGTTACGAAGGATTCAGGGAAGCGGGAACAGTTTGAAAGCGGAATGGTTCGGGATACACAGGATGGAAAGCTCCGATTTGACTTAGCCTTTGATGGCCCACTATTTTGGTCATTATTCGATGGCCGGCCTTGTGGCTTGCTGGTCCGGGCTGCACAAAAGTGGTATGAGAATGGCGGGACCAAAGAAGCGGCTGAAGTTATTTGGCAGATGGCGGAATATGAGAAAGTCAGCGTCATGGTCATTGTGGAGCGCTATGCAGCTTTGATGATGCGCGGAGCAATCAAGTATTCTGAGAAAAATTGGATGAAGGCTGAAGGTGAAGCTGAATACAAGCGTTTTCGATCCAGCTTTTGCCGTCATCTCAAACAGTACATCAATGGTGAGACAGATGAGGACCACGGCGCCGCTGTCTTCTTCAATCTCAATGGTGCAGAGTACGTGTTTAAGAATCTGAGCAAAAAAGGATAAAATGGAAACAGAAACCATAGCTCAACCGGTCCTTGTTGAATTTGGTCCAACGAAGTTTGGGGTTGAACTTCGTATCAACCCAGAAGGAGTTCCTGATGGAAAAACTGCGGTTGTGGACATTGAAACTGACGAGGATGACCATTTCGTTGGTGTCGGCATTATGTGCAGTTCCACTGTTGTGTATTATTATTCCGTTCTTCGTCCTGACTTGCGTGAGTATCTTGGTTCTATTGACCTCATTGGTCATAATCTTAAGTTTGATGCGCGCCAACTACGCGCTTGGGGCGTGGATGTCAAGGCAGAGCGTTTAGTCTGCGACACAATGCTGCAATCCTATGTGAGAAACAGCACAAAGGAAAGTCACGGTTTGAAGGACCTGGCCCGAGAGTATTTGCACATGGAATGGCCCTCCTATCATGACATGACCGGCAAAGGCAAAGCCAAGATCACTTTGGACAAGCAGCCGGTGGAGCGGGTGGCCGCGTACTGCGGAGATGACTGCATTGCGACATTCCGGCTGAAAGAATATTTCGACCGGAGTATGACCCCTCAGCAGAAGAGCTATTACGCCAATATCGAGCTTCCTACCATGCAATTGCTCTTTAATATGGAAGAAAAGGGCGTCACTGTGGATGTGGAGTATTTGAAGGGCCTGAAGGTTGATTTTGAGAACGTGGCCGCAGATTTGATGTCCCAGCTCAATTCCTACATCAAAGAGGCCGGTATAACGATTCCCTGCCTCAAGAGCTGCCCAAAGAAGGCCCATATTCACGAGTTTAAGCCCAAGAGCCCAGATCAGGTTTTATTCATCCTAAACGCCCTGGGAATCACTGTGGAATGCACTGATAAAGCGGCCTTGGCACCCTACATGAGCAACGAATTTGTGAACCTCCTCGCGGAGTGCCGGAAGGTGCAAAGCATGCTCAGCAAATTCATCAATGCCTGGCTGGACCTCCCGACACTACCCAAAATCCATACGACTTTTAGCCAGGTTTCAGTGGATGAGGCAGCAGATGACTGGGACGGCATTCGGACGGGCCGCTTGAGCTCCAAAAAGCCTAATTTGCAGCAAGTGAAGCGCGCGGACGCGGACACCGAAGAGGACTATGGCCGGGTGCTCCGGTCGGCCTTCATTCCAAGCCCCAATAAGAGTCTTTTGGTCTTCGACTTTGACCAATTCCAATATCGTCTCCTGGCGCACTACACCAAAGAGCCTGTTTTGCTCAATTCATTCCGGGCCGGCAAAGATTGCCATGAAGGAACTGCGGCCATCCTGCTTGGGCGGGAAGAAATCACGAAGCAAGAAAGAAAGCTCGGAAAGGCTTTAAACTTCGGCGCCGTGTTCGGTTCAATGCCTGAAAAGATTGCTGAAATCGCCGGATGTGAGCTCAGCAAAGCTGAAGAATTCTACAAGCTCTATTGGAAGCGGTTACCGGGTGTCACCTTCTGGATCAACCGCACAAAGATGTTGGCACATGTGCACAAGAGTGTGAAAACGATCTTTGGTCGAACCATTCCACTCCCGGACATTGACAGTCGAAACGTTTGGGACCGGATGCATGCAGAGCGCACTGCAGTGAACTACATTATTCAAGGTAGTGAAGCAGACATCATCAAAATGGCCATGTTGAAAGTCACTGCTGCTGGGTACATGCCCATTCTACAAGTGCATGATGAATTGCACTTTGAAGTTGATCCTGGAACAGAGGAAAAGTCTTTGAAAGAGATTCAAGGCATTCTCGAAAGTATTGTGACTTTGGATGTACCTATTCTTGCTGCCGGCGGAACCGGCCCCAATTGGTATGAGGCGAAATAATGGAAATTATTCTTCCTGAAGGTTTATTGAAGAGCTGCATCAACAAAAAGACCTATCGCTCAGATCAGCGCGCGCAAGTCGCTGCTCTGCGGTCTTGCTTGAAGTTTGAAAAACCGATGAGAGTCTACAAGTGCCCTTATTGTCGATTTTTTCATCTGACATCACAAGTTCCAGCATTGGAGGCCAGTCATGCCAGCTCTCGTTGAATATTGTCTGTGGTGCGAGTGTCCAAAAGACGCCCATCTCGTGCAGGGCAATGGAATTGACACAAATTGCACTGTTCGACTGCCAGACTCAGGAATCACAAAAGTTGTCGTCATCAAAGGACTTGAAAATCTATGAAAAGCACACAGAAAGGTAATCTCTACGAAAAAGAAGTGAAAACCATCCTCGAAGGTGATGGATACCTAGTGGAGGGTCAACATCGCAAAGTCATGTGGATCAGAGATTACAAAACCGGCGAGATGAAGATGATCATGGCTGGCCGCGATATCTTTGGTGTTGATTTGATTGCCAAAAAACTTGGTGAGCGTACTCGTTGGATTCAGGTCAGCACACTGACCCAGAAATCAGCCAAACAGAAGCAGGTTATGGTCTTTCCCTGGACATTGGAGCATGAGTCCGTTGAATTGTGGCTTCGCTTAGAAGGAAAACGCAGCTTCCGAGTGTTTATCCTTGTGAGTGCTGATTCCGCGTCAGGACTGGGACTCGATCACAGAATTCAATGGGTGGAAGCAATTCAAAGAGATTTAAAAAGGAGCAAAAATGAAAAAGAAAACACCGATGGGCCTGAAGGACTTGAAGAAAAAATGGCATCAGAGTGTCCTGAATGACCTCAAGCGCCTGGGCTTGCCTGAGCCGGACCACGATTACGGCTTTTCAACAGACCTTTTGAAAGCTCATTTCTCAAAGCCCGAATTTGAGAGATTTTGTGAATGGATGAATGGACAAACGTGCATGCTGGATGATAAACTTGGCACCATAAATTACACGCATGATGTGATTCGTGGAATTGACTTCATTCGCAATGGCACACCGACTTACTGGGACTAAAGGGAGCTCTATGCAAAATAACTTAAAAGTCTTGTGCCTCGATATTGAAAACTTCCCCTGCGAAGTGTGGTCATGGGGATTGGGAGAGCAGCACATCCCATTAGAGTTTTTGAAGCGAGATTGGACGGTTTGTGCCTGGGCCGCGCATTGGGTTGGTACACCAGAAAGTGAAGTCATCTACATGGACAACCGGGGACGCCGGGATGTCTATGATGACAAACGCCTTATCAAAGAGCTTGTGAAATTGATGAATCAAGCTGATATCATCATCGGGCAGAATGTGGAGCATTTTGACATCCGAAAATTAGCGGCCAGAGCCTCATTCCATAAAT
>Ga0207074_1170_pt1 | contig 9757 bp, 7 predicted proteins | sample Alteio_BWMinHeat_66_FD_153567 | JGI IMG/M metagenome (GOLD analysis project Ga0207074, IMG submission 153567) | Enriched cells from forest soil in Barre Woods Harvard Forest LTER site, Petersham, Massachusetts, United States -... | ecosystem: Environmental > Terrestrial > Soil > Temperate forest >...
AAAATCTGGGTAATCGGAAGGTCCTTGTCCACAAATTCCTATGGATTTATGTTTGCGTTTGCAGATCTGAATCACTTCTTCCAGTAATTTTAAAACGGCTGGGTTCCTTTCATCAAATTGATCTGAGACCAATTCCGAGTCTCTATCAATTCCTAAGGTGAGTTGCGTTAAATCATTGGAACCGATGGAATACCCATCAAAATATTGTAGAAATTCTTCTGCTAAGAGAATATTAGAGGGTATTTCACACATCATAATTAAACGCAAATCATTTTCCCCGCGTTTAATGCCAAATTCCTGAAGTAAATCCACAACGCCTTTGGCCTCATGAACAGTTCTTACAAAGGGAACCATAATTTCGATGTTGGTGAGGCCAAGTTCATTTCTTGCTTTTTTAAGGGCGTCACATTCGAGCGCAAAACTTTCTTTAAAAAGAGGAGAATTATAACGAGAGGCACCTCGATATCCTAACATAGGATTTTCTTCTTGTGATTCAAAAAGTTCACCGCCCAGCAAATTTGCATATTCATTGGACTTAAAATCCGATAACCGCACGGTTACGGGTTTTGGCCAAAAAGCAGCGGCAATGGTAGCAATGCCTTCCACGAGTTTATCTCGATAAAAGAGGGTAGGGGAGGCATATCCCGCTATTCGTGCTCGTATTTTTTGCTGAATTTCGAGGGGAAGGGTATCCATTTCTAAACAGGCTTTAGGATGGATCCCGATCATTTGTGTAATAATAAATTCTAATCGGACTAAACCAACCCCATCATTGGGAAAATATTGCAAATCAAATGCTAGATCAGGATTGGCAACGACCAATTTCATTTGAACCGACAATTCAGGAATTTTATCTACGCTCAGACTCGTTTTTTCAAATTTCAATAGACCTTCATAAACATATCCGGAATTCCCTTCAGCACTTGAAACGGTTATTGCTTGAGCTTGACGGATGCGTTCCGTTGCATCACCGCAGCCAATCACGGCGGGTATGCCCAATTCTCTTGCAATAATGGCTGCATGGCAGGTTCGACCACCGCGATTGGTTACTATGGCGGACACTTGCTTCATGATGGGTTCCCAATCTGGCGTTGTCATATCGGTAACCAGTACTTCGCCTTTTTGGACTTGCTGGATATTGGCAATAGAGGTTATAATGCGTGCTTTTCCTTGACCAATGCGGTGACCGATACTTCTTCCTTGAGTGAGAATCGATCCTTTTTCATTTAAAGAATACTTTTCAATGGATTTTCCCTTATTGATCGCTTTTATTGTTTCTGGTCTGGCTTGTAAGATAAATAATTCATTTAGAATGCCGTCTTTTCCCCATTCAATATCCATCGCCTGGCCATAATGTGCTTCAATCAAGCAGGCTTGTTTTGCAAGAACCTCCAATTCCGTATCTTTAAGGACAAATTGGTTCTTTTCGTTTTCACTGACGGATTCTATTCTCGTTGTTTCGGGTCCACTTTCTGAAAGAACAAGTTTTTGTTCTTTGGTTCCCAACGTTCTTCGAATAATAGATTTTTTCTCCGCCTGTATGGAAGGTTTAAAAAGATAGTATTCATCAGGATTAATCATTCCTTGTACTAAGAGTTCACCCAATCCATAACCTGCATTGATAAAAACAACCTTATCAAATCCGGATTCCGTGTCCAGGGTAAACATGACGCCACTTGCGCCCTTATCACTTCGAACCATTTGTTGAATGCCAACGGAAATAGCAAGTTCTTTTGGAGAGATTTGATTGTGGATCCGATAGGCTATTGCTCGATCATTATACAAGGAGGCAAAAACTTTTTTGACAGCGGATAAAATACACTGAGTGCCAACAACATTCAGAAAAGATTCATGTTGTCCTGCAAAAGAGGCGTTTTCTAGATCTTCTGTTGTAGCAGAAGAGCGAACGGCAACTGCCAAATTTTTGTTATTCGTCATTTGTTCTAGATTTTGATAACTTGTGCTAATAGCGGTTTCAATAGATTTTGAAAATTGAGCCTTCAAAATAGATTCTCGAATTTCTTTCCCAGCCGCTTCTAATGTTTCGATATCTTTGTTATGTATCCCAGACAAAATTTTCTGAATTTTATCTGTCAAGTGGTTATCTTCTAGAAAAGCACGATAAGCGTTTGTGCTGAGTGCAAAACCATTGGGTACCTTTATGCCTATTTGGGATAACCGGCTGATCATCTCCCCTAGGGAAGCGTTTTTACCTCCGACAAGCTTGATATCCTTTAAGGTGATGTCCTTAAACCATTTTATATATTCAGTGGTCATATGACACCCATGGAGATATTTCTCTATTTTGAATAAGTTAGGGATAACACAGCTCTAAACTTTTTGACCGCGGGTGAGCAACACGGGAACTGTTGCAGCACGGATGATATCTTCCGCAACACTGCCCAACATTAATTTGCGAAATCCCCCCCGTCCATGCGTTCCTAGAACCAATAATTCTACTTTTAACGCATAACTGGCTTCCAGAATTTTATCGGCGACTCGACTAAAATCAGTATTTTCAATTAATTTAGTCTCTACGGTCACGCCGGCAAAATTTGCAATACTTGCTAATTGATTAAGCAGTTTTTGACCATTTTTAAGCATGGTTTCCTTAAAACTGACGATATCAAAGTGTACCAATCCAGTATCAGAGGTGTGCGCAAGGGCAACATCGACAACATGGATGATGGTTAACCTAGATTTTAAGTGATGGGCAAGGTTGACTGCCTCTTCTAAAGCCGATTTGGAAACGTCACTTTCGTCTACTGCAACCAGGATAGTTTTATACATTGATCCTCCTTAATACTCGTACGATTATTATGGAGGATATTCCATTAGGATACAATGCCCTTATACTTCTGTTAGTGCTCAAACAAATCTTTAAAGGGCAGGGGATTTTGGTTTTAATGAAAATGAAAGTGCTTCTTTTATCCGTTCAGGCGTAATACCTGCGCGTGTAAGCCCGTCAGCACATCTTTTAACAACATCTGGTCTCAGTATTTCATTATCATGGGCTGTGCCATGCGAACACCAACCATTAATGGTAGACATATCGCTTCGCTTAATATTATAGGGATCATTCTGATTATCTGGAACTGTCGTCCAAATCTTGTAGGTATTCGGTATGAATACTGAAAAATGAGAGCCTCCCCCACTAAAGTTAATTAACTTAAATGATTGCAATTTCTCAGGATCAATGAGTGCTTTGGGAGATAGGGCAGTCACCATATATTCAAGATCTTTAAAATTTAGGCTATCATCTGAAAAAATACTGTTCAAAGTATTAAGGTGGTTTTTTAAATTTTTCGCCAGATATTGCAATTGTGATATTTCATGTTCTTGGAGTTCTTTGGATTCAACTTCTGGGCTCCGTGAGTTTTGTTCAAGCAATCGTTTTCTTTCGATTACAAGCGCTTTTTTAGCTTGCCTTTTTTCTTTTACTTCTTTTTTGTAACGACGCAGGGCTTCATTTTTTTCTCTTTTGAAATCTTCAATTAGTTGACTCGGATCTTTTGCTGAGGTCAATTGTTGTACTCTGTTTTCCTCTGTAGGTTGTTCTACGATATTGGGCAAATGTTGAGCTTCTTCCAGAGGATCTAAATTATTCCCTCTCAATATTGCAGTTGCCGGTGCGCTTTTATGAAGCTTGGAGTTTGCCTTTCTTTTTTTGGCTTTTTCTATTTTTTCTTCCAGTTGAGCGCCTTTAGATAAAATGCGGGTGTGTTCATTCAACAAATCAGAAATGTTTTTTAACTCATAAAATGATTTCTTTATAAATAAGAAAAATTCATTTATTTTTCTTTTATCTGGCTCGGCGTGGAGTCTCAGAGCTCCTCCTGGCTTTATGTCCGCAAGTCTTGTGTTAGAAAGTGATTTTGGTTTTTTTTCTTGTAAACAGGTCTTTTTTTCATCAGATAAAATCTGATTGTCTGATATTTTTTTTGACAAGTTGTTCAGATCATTTTCAAGGGAGAAAAGCTCATCTGCATCCATGCAAAAGTGTTTATTTAAAATTTTATTATTTATTTTTTTTAGGTCGTCTAACTTTTCTTTGGTTTTCTTTAAAAGAGAATCAAGTTTCATATTAAAATGACTGGTTTCTACACTTTGTAGCATATGAGCTTTATAGTTTGCGTATTCGGGAGTTAAAAAGGATTTCAGAATGGCGAGAATGTTTTTCCAATACATATGTTCATGGAGAGGATCTGTTTTTACTGCTTCCGATATTTCGTTTCCTTCGATTTCCAGATCCAACCACACCAAATCATGAAAGATTTCAAAAAACAAGGGTTCCAAACAATTTTCTTTCACATATTCTTTAAAATATTGGTATTGATTAATATCATGCTGGGCTCCTTTTTGGAGTTCTTTTACGCATGTCTGAAACACATCTGGAAGAGAAAAATCTAGAGCATTCAAAGGGGGATGATTCAAAACCTGACGTAGGTAATTTTCAATGTCGCTTTTGGATCCGTTTTCTAAAAAATGAATCAATTCAGTATTATATGAAATTCTATTTTCTATGATTTCATTCAGTGCTTGAATGGCTTCAAATTCTTTTTCTGCTTGTTGTTGACATTCGATTTCTTTTTGGATCGCAATGGCATTCTCTTTACTTCTTGAAGCTTTTTCCCATAGCGTAAGGAATGCGAGAGGCCTAGGGTCTTGGTCCTCTGCTTCTATAAACTCCTCGGAAAACTCGCTGAGTGCTACAGACGCATTCTCACCTCTGTACGCAAGCTGTTCAAAAAGTTTTTCCCAGTGTTCATGGGTTTCTAATGCGATATTTAAATCTTCTTGTGTAGAGGACATAAGGGTTTTCTCCAAAATTTAATACTACTAAAGGCGTGCAATTGTATATGCATCTTAATTACTTGTTATCTTAATAAAAAAACGCAATGCCAGACTAATCAGAAACTGCATTATTGTCAAGGAGGACGAGGCACCCGTTCGAGACCTATCGCCATATGAATCACCCCGTTGACACTCAACCGAGAACTCGTTAAGATTTGGCTCTATGCAACAGGAGAACCAAGCATTGAATTCCCAAGCTCGCATTGTCGTTTCAGGCAAGGGAATCCCTTAATTTTTATGATTCAAACACTGGCTTTTGTATTTCCGGGTCAAGGCTCCCAATTTGTTGGTATGTTATCAGACTTGTCTGCAAAACATCCTATCATTCATGCTACCTTTAAAGAGGCGTCAGATATCTTAGATTATGATCTGTGGGAACTTTCCGAGCGGGGACCGGCAGAAAAGCTAAATTTAACCGAATTTACACAACCTGCCTTACTGGCTGCTGGGGTAGCCGTATGGCGCTTGTGGACCTCCCAGAATAAAAATCTGCCAGCGATGTTTGCGGGCCATAGTTTGGGGGAATATACTGCTTTAGTGTGTGCAAATTCACTCTCTTTTTCGGATGCGATTCGTTTGGTTAGCTTAAGAGGCCAGCTTATGCAGTCGGCTGTCCCAGAAGGGGAAGGCGCGATGGCGGCGATTCTGGGTCTTGAAGATGCCATTGTAGAAGCGATTTGTGACGAAGCCAGAAGAAATGACGTACTCTCTCCTGCAAATTACAACACGGTTGGGCAAGTGGTTATCGCGGGTCATACAGCTGCTGTTTTAAGAGGCATGGAATTAGCCAAAGCCCGAGGGGCAAAGCGGGCGCTGCGCTTGCCAGTCAGTGTTCCCTCGCATTGTGCATTAATGAAGCCGGCGGCTTTTGCGCTAGATCGGGTTTTACAAGGTATAACGATTAATGCGCCTTCTATCCCCGTGATTCATAATGTCGATGTGGCATTACACTCAAACCCAGAAGAAATTCACTCTGCTTTAGTTGAGCAACTGTTTAAACCCGTACGTTGGGTGGAAACCATTCAATTCATGGGTTCCCAGGCTATAAATACCGTTTTAGAATGTGGACCAGGATCAGTATTATCCGGTTTAAATAAGCGCATTACCTCCGAACTGCAATGCCATTCGATTACCCTGGGAGAAGCCTTATGTCCATAAACGAATCTTCTATGCCGGCGGTGCAAGTTGCCTTAGTGACGGGTGCAAGCCGTGGGATTGGCAAGGCCATTGCTTTGCGCCTGGGAAAAATGCCGGGGGTCACCGTTGTTGGTACAGCAACCAGTGAAAAGGGGCAGGAAATCATCACGCACTACTTAAACGAGGCCAATATTAAAGGCTGTGGAATTGTATTAGACGTTACTTCTTCAAGAAGCGTTGAAGAAGCAATAGCAAACTTAACGGAGCGTGTTGGATCGCCTTCTATCTTAGTGAATAATGCGGGTATCACTCATGATAATCTTTTTTTGCGGATGAATATAGAGGAGTGGTCTAAAGTTCTGGATGCCAATTTAACGGGAACCTATCGTTTACTCCATGCTTGTATTCGTCCTATGATGAGGCAGCGTTATGGCCGAGTTGTGAATATTAGCTCTGTTGTTGGATCGATGGGCAACGCAGGCCAGGCCAATTATGCTGCTTCAAAAGCAGGAATGATAGGATTGACAAAATCTTTGGCAAAAGAGGTTGGTTCGCGAGGGGTCACGGTAAATGTTGTCGCGCCTGGATTTATTGATACGGATATGACGCGTACTTTTACAGAAGCACAACGTGCAAAGCTTTTGGAACAAATTCCGATCCCTCGAATGGGACAACCGGAAGAAGTTGCGCATGCCGTGGCATTTTTGGTTTCTAAGGAAGCGGCTTATATCACTGGCGAGACGATGCATGTGAATGGTGGAATGTATATGTGCTAACAAGTTGGTATGGGGCATCATTGAAACCCATACCTTTATTTATTAAAGTTTTTTAACCTTAAGGAGTCAATAAATGAGTACAGTTGATGATCGCGTTAAGAAAATTATCGCGGAACAATTACGAGTAGATGAAGCGAAAGTGGTCCCAGGAGCTTTTTTTGTAGAAGACTTGGGCGCAGATTCTTTAGATACCGTAGAGTTAGTAATGGCTTTAGAAGAAGATAGCGACATCGAAATTCCAGATGAAGATGCTCAAAAGATTTTAACCGTGCAAGATGCAATCGATTACGTTGCTGCGCGAACGGTTGTACAAAGCGAATAGTGAAATGGTCTGATCTTAAAGTTGCCTAGGTAAGGAGGAGCGATCTAAAGTGTCTAAAAGACGGGTAGTTGTCACAGGGCTTGGAATTATTTCGCCAGTAGGTAACCAGCTAGAAGAAGCCTGGCAATCTGTGATTGCAGGAAAAAGTGGCATTCGGATGATTAAAGCATTCGATACCTCGAAGTTTAGCACCCGGTTCGCCGGAACGGTGCTTGATTTTGATGTCACTCAATACTTAACGCCCAAAGAAGCGCATAAATGTGATGTCTTTGTACAGTATGGCGTGGCTGCAGCAACGCAAGCGGTCAGAGATTCTGGGCTAGATACTTTTGATGCTTTAAATAAAGATCGGGTAGGGGTATCGATTGGATCAGGTATTGGAGGCATTGGTACGATTGAAGCCAACCATAACCAGTTGGTCCAATCGGGTCCAAGGCGAATTTCCCCCTTTTTTATTCCTGCTTCTATTATCAACATGTCCGCAGGGCATGTCTCTGTCCTATTTGGGTATAAGGGTCCCAATGTTGCCTTTGCAACTGCTTGCACAACGGGTAGCCATAGTATTGGTTTTGCGGCACGGTGTATTGCTTATGGAGATGCGGATGTTATGGTAGCGGGTGGTGCGGAATCTGCTTGTACGCCCTTAGGGCTGGGTGGTTTTGCGGCCCTTCGTGCATTGTCTACTCGGAATGACGATCCAGAGCGGGCAAGTCGTCCTTGGGATAAAGATCGAGATGGTTTTATTTTAGGTGATGGTGCGGGTGCATTAATTTTAGAAGAATATGAACATGCAAAAAAACGCGGTGCTAAGATCTATGCAGAATTAGCCGGTTTTGGGATGAGCGGTGATGCTTTTCATATTACTCGCCCCCCTGAAGGGGGCTTTGGCCAAGCCGCTGCTATGCGGGTTGCTTTGAACGATGCTGGCATGAATGCTTCCGACATCCAGTATATTAATGCGCATGCGACTTCTACGCCGGCAGGAGATGTAGAAGAATCGGCTGCCGTTAAATTAGTGTTTGGTGAGGCTGCCTACAAGGTTGCTATGAGTTCTACAAAATCTATGACGGGTCATTTATTAGGGGCAGCAGGTGCTATTGAAGCAGTCTTCTCGGTTTTAGCACTTCGCGATCAAGTGGCCCCACCGACGATTAATTTAGACAATCCGGATGCGGGATGCGATTTAGACTACATACCTAAAGTTGCAAGAAAAATGAGGATGACTGCAACCCTGTCAAATTCATTTGGATTTGGAGGCACAAACGCAACGCTCATTTTTAAAATCGTGTGATGCAGAATTGTCTCTAAAGCTATACTGAGGAGATAGCATGAAAAAAGTATTCTATTCTCTGATTTCTTTACTGTTTACGCTTGCAATCGTTTTAGCAATTCTAGGCACACATTTTTATATTTTTACCCAATCTCCTTTAACAGTTAAACCAGAAGGTTATGTTATTCTGATTCCCAATGGGACACCCGTACAAAAAATTGCCACACAATTAAAAAAAGATAAGATTTTAGAATATCCTTACTGGTTTATGCTTTCTGTTTTGTTACAAGGCGATTGGCATAAACTGAAGGCCGGGGAGTATTTGATAAAATCGGGTAGCACGCCGTTTGATTTAATAGAACAAGTGCGTGAAGGTAAGGTGATTCAATATGCTTTTACGATTATACCGGGCTGGTCTTTTGATCGGTTAATGCAAGAGATAAAATTGGCACCTAAATTAACCCAAACTTTAAGTGGACTTACCCCTAACGAAGTTATGGCCAAACTCGGTCATCCGGCTGAACATCCTGAAGGACGTTTTTTTGCAGAAACTTATTATTACCCCAATGGCACAACTGATATACAATTTTTGCAACGATCCTATCATGTGCTCCAAGATAAATTGATCCAATTATGGAATAAACGTGCTGTGGACGTTTTACCTTTTTCAACTCCCTATGAAGCGTTAATTTTGGCGTCAATTGTTGAAAAAGAATCGGATTTGGCAGAAGAATATGCTGAAATCGCAGGTGTCTATGTGCGCAGGCTCAAAATAAATATGCCTTTACAAGCCGATCCTACCGTTATTTATGGCGCAGGGAAAGAATATGGCGGAACAATTGATAGCAAAATGCTCAAAATACCGACACCGTATAACACCTATCAGGTAACGGGTTTACCGCCGACGCCCATTGCATTTCCGAGTACTAAGGCGCTTGAAGCTGCCCTGAACCCAAAACCCGGAGATACCTTATATTTCGTTGCAAAACCAGAAGGTAAGGGTCATATTTTTTCAAAGACTTTGCAAGAACATCAATTAGCGGTGTCTCGCTATCGAAATCGGGATGGCGTGCTTAGGAAGCGGAAATAAATGTTTATTAGTTTTGAAGGCATTGAAGGCGTCGGGAAGACCACGCAAATTAAATGGATGGCGGAAACCCTTAAGAAAGCGGGTATTTCTGTGCTGGTGACCCGAGAACCAGGTGGCACCCCTCTGGGGGAAGAAATTCGCGATATCTTGCTGGTGCATCGTCCTGAACGGGTGGATCCCTTAACAGAATTATTATTGATGTTTGCGGCGCGCGCGCAACATGTAGATACGGTCATTAAACCCGCATTAGCGCGCAATGACTGGGTATTATGCGATCGCTTTGTGGATGCAAGTTATGCGTATCAAGG
>Ga0207074_1125_pt2 | contig 9654 bp, 3 predicted proteins | sample Alteio_BWMinHeat_66_FD_153567 | JGI IMG/M metagenome (GOLD analysis project Ga0207074, IMG submission 153567) | Enriched cells from forest soil in Barre Woods Harvard Forest LTER site, Petersham, Massachusetts, United States -... | ecosystem: Environmental > Terrestrial > Soil > Temperate forest >...
GCTGTGGCACAAATGGCGAAGACGTTCATCCTTGCTATCAACGGGGCGAAAGCCATCCCGGCGCTTCGGGAGATGCGAAGGCGGCCGCTGGCATTTACGGTGGACATTCTGGGAGAGACGGTCGTGAGCGAGCTTGAGGCCGGCCAATATCAGGCGCGCTACCTTGAACTCATCAAGAGTCTGGCCCGGGAAGCGCAGGACTGGCCGCGGGTGGAACAGATCGACACGGATGACCATGGCAACATTCCCAAGGTGAATATTTCAGTGAAAGTTTCCGCGCTCTATTCGCAGATTCACCCCGCTGATCCTGAAAGCGCCATCGAGCATATTTCCGACCGTCTCCGCCCGTTGTTGTTGGCCGCCAAGACACGGGGGGTGTTCATCAATTTCGACATGGAAAGCTTCGCGCTGAAGGACCTGACCCTCGATCTCTTCAAGCGCTTGCTGGATGAGCCCGAACTGCGGGACTATCCCCATGCCGGGATTGCGTTGCAGGCGTATTTGCGAAACTCCGGCGAGGATTTGGAGGAATTGATCGAATGGGCCAGGGCCCGCGGTCGGCGCATCACGATCCGGCTCATCAAGGGGGCTTATTGGGATTACGAGACGGTCCTGGCGCAACAACGCGGCTGGCCGGTGCCGGTCTTCGGACACAAGCCGGAAACCGACGCTAATTACGAGCGGTTGGCGCGGCGCATGTTGGAAAATGGGCGGCATATCAACTGCGCCTTTGGCACGCATAGCGTGCGCAGCATCGCCGCGTGCATGGTGCAGGCGGAGAAGCTGGGTCTTTCGCCCCGGGGTTATGAATTCCAGATGCTCCATGGAATGGCCGGGCCGATCAAGCAGGCGCTGGTCAAAATGGGCCATCGCGTGCGGGATTATTGCCCGGTCGGGGAAGTCCTCCCCGGCATGAGCTACCTGGTCCGGCGGCTGCTGGAAAACACTTCCAACGAAGGATTCCTCCGCGCAACCTTCACCGAGCACATTTCGCCCCGGGAATTATTGCGCGACCCCGCGGAGGCCGCCGCCGTGAATCACCGGAGCATTTCCGAAGACGCAAAAACGGCAAAGCAACATTCTTTTAACGGAACAGCCATGGACGGAACCTTTTTCAAAAATGAACCGGTGACGGATTTTACCATCACCGACAATCGCCGCCGGATGCGCGAGGCGCTTGAGAGGGCGCGGACGGAATTGGGCCGCAAACACCCGCTCATCATCAATGGACGGGAGGTATGGACGGATCGTGAAATTGTTTCCGTGAATCCGGCGCGGCCCGGCGAGATGATCGGCCGCGTGGCGATGGCCGGACGTCCCAACGCGGACGCCGCGCTCGACAGCGCCAGCGCGGCATTCCCGGGCTGGAGCCGGACTCCCGTCGAAGAGCGCGCCCGCATTCTTGAAAGGGCGGGGGAACTGATGCGACAGGAACGCTTCCAACTCGCCGCGCTGGAGGTGTTCGAAACCGGCAAAACCTGGACGGAGAGCGATGCGGATGTGGTCGAAGCCATTGATTTTTGCAGTTTTTATGCCCGGGAGATGCGCCGCATCGCCTCTCATCGCCACGTTGTGCCCGGCGAAACCAGCGTCCATCATTACATTCCGCGTGGCATCGCGCTGGTGATCGCGCCTTGGAATTTCCCGCTCGCCATTCTTTGCGGGATGACATCGGCGGCCCTGGTGGCGGGCAATTCCGTGATCTTGAAACCGTCCGAAGAATCGTCGGTGGTGGCCTCGCGGTTCATGGATATTTTGCGCCGCGCGGGCGTGCCGCCGGGCGCGGTCAATTTTCTTCCCGGCTCCGGCGAGGAAGTCGGGTTCTATCTTGTGAATCATCCGCAAGTGGATCTGATCGCCTTCACCGGCTCGCGCGAAGTGGGGCTCAAGATTTATGAGGCCGCCGGCCGGACCAAGCCGGGACAAAGGGAGCTGAAAAAGGTGATTTGCGAAATGGGTGGAAAAAACGCGGCCATCGTGGACAGCGACGCGGATTTGGACGAGGCGATACCGGCGATAATTTACTCCGCTTTTGGATACCAGGGGCAGAAGTGTTCCGCGCTGTCACGGTTGATCCTCCTGGAGGAGAACCACGACTTGGTCCTGGGACGTTTGGTGGAGGCAAGCCGGAGTTTGCGCGTGGGTTTTCCGGAGGACCCGGCGATGGTCATCGGGCCGGTGATTGACCAGGCGGCGTATGAACGCATCCTGCGATATGTCGAACTTGGCAAACAGGAGGGGCGGCTTGCCTTTCAAGGGAAAGTTCCGGCGGGCGAGGGCTACTTCGTTCCGCCGGTCATTTTCACGAATGTTTTGCCGCGGGCGCGTATCGCGCAGGAGGAAATTTTCGGACCGGTGCTCGCTGTACTCAAAGCGAAAGACATGGACCAGGCGCTGGCTTGGGCAAACGACACGGAGTACGCGCTGACCGGCGGGTTCTTTTCCCGCAGTCCGGGGAGCATCCGGCGGGCGCGGGCGGAGATGGAAGTGGGCAACTTATACATCAACCGGGGCATCACGGGGGCGATTGTGGGACGGCATCCGTTCGGCGGGTTCAAAATGTCCGGCGGCGGGACGAAAGCCGGCGGGCGCGATTACCTGCAACATTTCCTGCTGCCGCGGGTGGTGACCGAGAACACGATGCGGCGCGGTTTTGCACCGGAAGAGGCCAGGGAAAACGAGCAGGCAGGGGCATTGTCGAAGAGATAGCCCGGACCGCAGATAACCGGTCGCGTCCAGAAGCTTATTGACCAAAGGCGGAGTCCCGAATACTGTGGCGAGACGTGAAAGGAATGAAAACGCAGCATGCGGCCAAATTAGTTCGACGACTTGAAGTGCATGCGAAATACACAAAATCGGCGCGAAACCTAACGGAATGAAAATCGTTCTCTTTTTTGCCATGGCCGGTTTGGCTCTGTCCGTTCATGCAGGCATTTTGGCTGGCCCCGTCGTTAATCCTCTCAACGGCCATTCTTATTACCTCTTGTCTCAAAACACGTGGAGCAATGCCGAAGCCGAAGCCGTCAGCATGGGGGGACACTTGGCGACCATTCGCAGTGCCGCTGAGGACCAGTGGATCTCTTCCACGTTCGGCGACCATGGGGGCGCTTTGTGGATTGGATTAAACGATCGCGACAAGGTGTTTACGTTCACTTGGACCAGCGGCGAGCCGGTAACGTACACTAATTGGGGGGCGGGCCAGCCGGACAATGGGACTGGCGGGGTGGAGTATTACGCGCACATCTGGCCTTCTGGTCATTCCAATCCTCCCGCCGGCAAATGGAATGATTATGCAAACGATGACAATGTTCTTGGCTTCCCGCTGTACGGCGTGGTGGAGCTTTCTCCGGCGGCAACGGCGCGACTCCCGGTACGCGTCTCATTAATTCCGGCCAAGAATGAAGCCAGTGTCAACGCTGACACAGCGGCAATCAGCAATCCAGAACTCCGCGCATTCACAGCGATAGAGGTTTGCTGGAATTCCGAAATCAACAGGCTTTACCAAGTCCAGTGGACGCCATCACTTGTCCAGCCACACTGGGTGAATCTCGACCCCTTGGTTTCCGGGACCGGCGCCAATGTTTCGTTCTTCGATTCGACGAGAACGCATCCGCAAGGATTCTTCCGAGTGCAGGTCATGAAATAATAGAGGCGAGGCGCCTATTCCGCCTCCCCCCAGTTTGGCTCCCCCGGTGTCTTTTAATTTGAGTCAACTCGATTCCTGTTGGAACATGAACATACCTGTTGTCTTGATCTGTCTGCCGGATTATTATCCGGCCATGACCAAATCCGAATTCCATCCATCCTGCCAATGCCTGGCAGCGAGAGGTTCCGTTCGGCGTCATTTCTATCGTAAGTTTGAGGATGCTTGAAGCGGCAGAAAATGAATTAGTTGAAGCCTTGTTCGTCTTTAAATAAACATATATGAAAGTAGATTACCTTCGCCGTGCCCGCTCAATTCTCGGTTTGGTTCTGGCAGTTTCCGCCCCCAACCTCTTCGCCGCCGATTGGTGGTCGGATGCGGTCAGCCAAGCCCTCGACCAGGCCGGGACCAACCGGCAGGAGTTGGTCCAGGCCCTGCAACGGACGCCCGAGGCCCAGCGCGAGGGAATCCAATTCCTGATCGCGAACATGCCGCTCCGCGACCTCAAGAGCCTCTCCGCCGATTTTCTGGTCGAGAATGTCTCGCTTGCTTACGGGGCTTTCGAGCAGGCGCCTTGGGCGAACACCGTTTCCCACGAGATGTTTCTCAATGACATCCTGCCCTACGCCAGCGTGACTGAACCCCGCGAGAACTGGCGCAAACGACTCCAGGAGCTCAGCGCACCGCTGGTGAAAGATTGCAAGACCACTGGCGAAGCCGCCCAAAAAATCAACCAGCGGCTTTTCGGCCAGGTCAACGTGAAGTACTCGACCAATCGCAGGGCGCCCGACCAGGGGCCGCTGGAGACGATGCAATCGGGCGTGGCCACCTGCACCGGCCTGTCCATTTTGCTGGTGGATGCCTGCCGCTCGGTCGGCGTCCCCGCGCGCGTCACCGGCACGCCGATGTGGACGGACAACCGGGGCAATCACACCTGGGTCGAGGTCTGGGACAAGGGCGGGTGGCATTATGCGGGCGCGGCCGAGGCGGATCCCAATGGTTTGGACCGCGGCTGGTTTGGCGGCAGCGCCGCGCAGGCGATCAAGGACGATTCCCAACACGCCATTTACGCCAGCAGCTTCAAGAAAACCGGGGTCATTTTTCCGCTGCCGTGGTCTCGCCGGGCTGACTACGTGAACGCTGTCAATGTCACCGACCGTTACGCGAAGCCCAAGCCCCTGGACTCCACCAACATGACGCTCATGATCAATGTCCTCGACCATCCCGGCGGCAAGCGGGTGGTTTCCCGTGTGACGGTGACCGACGCGGCCAACGAGGACGTCCGTTTCTCCGGCACTAGCAAGGAGGAGCCGGCCGACATGAACGATCATTTGGCGTTCCGGGTGCCGCGGCAGCACGCTTACATCATCGAGGCCGTGCGCGACGGCCAGCGGCACAAGCAGAATTATCCCGGGACGACCAACGCCTTTGAAGTGGTCAAAGTTTTCCTGAGCAACGAGGAATCCGACGCCGACAAGATGAAGCTCATCGTGAACGTGTTCGACCGTCCCGCCGGGAAGCGGTTGGCGGCTGAGGTCGTGGTGACCGAAGTGGACGATGCAAAGGTGCAATTCAAGGGGACCAGCAAGGAAAAGGTGTCTGGCAGATACGACGGCTTGGGATTGCAAGTGCCGAAGCAGCATACATTTTTCGTTGATGCCGAATATGAGGGCCAGAAGCACCGGCAATACTACACCTCGAGAACCAACGCGCAGGACAATTTGACGGTTTTCCTTGGCGGCTATCCTCCCGTGCGGCCGCGTCCCGCTGACTCGTACATGCCGCCTTCAATCACCAAACCGCTGTCCGCAAAGGACGAGGCGAAACTCAAGACGGCTCTCATCGAGTTTTTTTCCACACCCGCCAGCAACCAGGCCGCCTGGAAGTTTCCGGGAAAATTTGAAAAACTGCTGGCCAAAAACGAACCGGCCGTCCGCCGCGCCGCCTGGGAGGCTTTTTGCGCCGCGCCGATTCACTCGGGGATGAAAGAGGATTTTTCCGCCAAACAGGTGCATTTCAACCAGTACCTCAGCCCTTACACGCTGAAAGCCGTGGGGACGCATCCCGCTGACGGCTGGCCTCTGTTTATCGCCATGCACGGCGGCGGCGGCGCGCCTCAAGAAGTCAATGACAGCCAGTGGCGCGTGATGCAGGGCTATTATCGCGACCACCCCGAGGTCGGGGGCTATCTCTATCTTGCCCTGCGCGCTCCCAATAACACTTGGAACGGTTTTTACACGGGTTACGTTTATCCCTTGATTGCGAATCTCATCGAACAGTTTGAACTGTTTGGCGACATCAATCCCAACAAGGTGTTCATCATGGGCTACTCCCACGGCGGGTACGGCGCTTTCGCCATCGGACCGAAGATGCCGGATCATTTCGCCGCCGTTCACGCCAGCGCGGGCGCGCCGGCGGACGGGATTGTCCCCAACACCCTCCGCAACACGGTTTTCACGTTCATGGTGGGCGGGGAGGACAAGGACTATGGGCGTGTGGGTTTGTGCACGAGCTTTGCGGAATCGATTTCAAAGCTGCGCGGCAACCGGAGTGATATTTTCCCAGTCAGCTTCCAACTCGTGCCGGATAATCCGCACACCGGGCTGCCCGACCGCGACAAAATCGCCGAGATGTATCCGAACGTGCGCAATCCCATCCCGCGCGACCTGACCTGGCTCATGACCGATGATGTCATTCACGATTTCTTCTGGCTGCATGTGCCGGCGCCGGGCGGGGGAAAGGAGATTGACGCCATCTGCCGGGACAACCGCCTGATAGTGACCACCCGGAACGGTGTGGCCGGCAGCATATTGCTGGACAACCGGCTCATCGATTTCAAGAAGCCGGTGACGCTTGAATTCAACGGCCAGACCACCACGCGCAAGCTGCAACCCAGCTTGCGCACGCTCTGCGAAACACTGCAACGCCGCGGGGATCCGGAACTGGCATTCACGGCGCAGATTGACCTGCCTCCCGCCGAATCACCCATTCATCCCTGAGTTTGGTGACTGGCCGGGCGCGGATCGCGCCCGGTTCTCTTGAACGGTTGGTGAGTCGCGTTGATCTCGATCAGGGCCGCGCACCTTTTGGAACGAGAAAAGGTGCGGGGCATTCAGCGGCGCAGCCTGATTGTTGTCTAAACTTCAGGACAGGCTGGCTTGTTTCTCCGCCTCCGAACCATCCTCAGATGACTATAGCCCACCAACTTGCGCCTTTGTTCATCCCAGAGCCGGAAAGTGAACGATTTGAAGCTGGATAACAGCGTGACCGCCTTCACCGTTTGAAACAGCGGCTCGGCTTCGTGGCACCGTTCCAAATGATAATTCGGAATTCGGGGGCTTAGATGATGAATGTGATGAAATCCAATATTGCCGGAGAACCATTGCAGCACTTTGGGAAGTTTGTAGAAAGAGCTGCCTTTCAGGGCGGCCGTGGTGTAATCCCATTCGCTGCTTCGTTCCCAGTAAACTCCCTCGAATTGATGCTGCACGTAAAACAGCCACACTCCGGTTGAACCGGCCACCGCCAGCACCATCAGTTGAACGAGCAAGTAGGCTTTGAGGCCCAAAATCCAACCCAGTCCCGAGGCAAGGCCCAACAATGCCAGATTTGTCCAATACACCGACCGGCGCTCTCGCTTGGGGGCTTCGGGGCGGGGAAACCGTTGCTTCACTAGAAACAGGAAAATCGGCGCAATCACGAACAGCACCACCGGATTGCGCGCCAGTCGATAGGCGAATCGCTTCCAACGGGACGATTCCAAATATTCCTCGACTGTCAGCGTCCACACATCCCCCATGCCGCGCCGGTCCAGATCGCCTGCATTCGAGTGATGGACGGCGTGCTCCCATCGCCAGTTAAAGTAGGGTGTGAACGTCAGCACACCCGTGATAGCCCCCCATGCATGATTGGCTCTCTTCGATTTGAAAAAAGACCCATGCCCGCAGTCGTGGAAGATGATGAACACGCGCACCAGAAATGCTCCCGCCAGCGCGGCCAGCGGCGCTGTGAGCCACCAAGAAACTGCCAGGCTGAGATACATCAACCACCAGAGAGCCGCATAAGGAACAAGTGTGTTAATGATCTGCCACATTGCCCGCCAGAACGAGGGCTTCTGGTATCGGACCACCATTTTCTTCCAGACTGCGGCGCCTGGCGGACCTTTGCCTTCGCTGGAGCCAGATTCGGTTGTCAGGTTCATTTTTTCTCTTTGATAGCCGAATGACTGGTTTACTAACGAGGACTCGTCACAGCCAAAGACCGGCTGGTCTGAAAATTAAGGTCATTTCGACGCCCGGCTAATCCTCGTTCAACTTTTTGCATTGAATGCAATGAGTTTTTCCACCGGTGCCGGGAACACGATGATGCGGCGGAATCTCATTTGCCGGTGGACACTTGCCATTGTCATGGTAGCGGGGATCTTCCTTTTTAACTGAATGGAATGCTATGATGGCGGACATATACATGTAATTGCTGGTCTTTTGGTTATTGCTACGTATTGAACTATGCGCTTCCCACACCATGGGTCAACGAGTTATTTCTACCGCGGCGGCAATTCTTTTGAAAGTCACGGCCTTCTTGGGCTGCGCAAATGATCACGCTCAAGCCACCACCTCTACTTCCGCTATTTCCGCCACTTCCAGAAAGCCTTCCAAGTGGCGAACGCGCGTCGGGTGCCGCAGCTTGCGCAAGGCCTTTGCCTCGATCTGACGAATGCGCTCACGCGTGACTTGGTATTGCCTGCCCAATTCCTCCAAGGTACGCCCAAAACCGTCCACCAAACCGAAACGAAGCTCCACAATCCGGCGTTCCCGCTCATTCAAGGTGCCCAGCACATCACCCAGCTTTTCTCTCAACAGGCTGTTGCCCGTCATGACCGACGGGTTGTCCGCCCCCTTGTCCTCGATGAAATCGCCGAAGCAGGCGTCGTCACTGTCCCCCACGGCGGCCTGCATGGAAATGGGCTGCCGGGCCATCTTGAGAATCGCGTCCACGCGCCCGGCGGAGAGTTGCATTTCGTCGGCAATTTCCTCCGACGTCGCTTCCCGGCCGAACGCCTGGAACAGTTCCTTCTGCGCGCGCATCAGCTTGCCGATGATTTCGATCATATGCACCGGAATGCGGATCGTGCGGGCCTGGTCGGCAATGGCGCGGGTGATGCCCTGGCGGATCCACCATGTGGCGTAGGTGGAGAATTTGTAACCGCGACGGTATTCAAATTTTTCCACCCCCTTCATCAAGCCGATGTTGCCTTCCTGGATGATGTCGAGAAACGGCAGGCCGCGGTTCACGTATTTCTTGCTGATGGAGATGACCAGCCGGAGGTTTGCCTCGGCCATTTCGGTTCTGGCCCGCTCGGCCTTGGCCGCGCACTGCCGCAACTGGTGGCAGGTCGTAAGATATTGCCCGGACGGCATGCGCACGAATTCCTCCAACGCCCTGATTTTATGCTTTTCCGATCTGAGGACGGCCTGCTGATGATCGGATTTGGGCTGGTGCTCCGTGTCACGGATGATGCCCAGGCTGGCCTGAAACTTGTCGTGAAGATTCTCGGTCACCATCACCATTTCTTCGATCACCTTTTGCTTGTAAAAGAATTTCGGAAAAATCGCCTGGAGTTTCTTGTCGAGACTGTGGAATTCATGCGACAAGTGTTCCTTTGTGGAGGCCTTGCCGGCCTGCCACTGGGCATATTTTTCATCCACTTTCCGGTCCAACTCGCGAACCTTCCTGACCAGCAGGCGCAAGGCCTTCACATGCCGGTCCCGGCTCTCGACTTTTTTGTCCACGATCACCCGGTCAAACCGTTCCTTGGGCGGCTCGGAAATCAACTTTTCCGCCAGCGCGATGTGCTCCTTGGCGGCGAAGCCAAAGCTGAAAATAATCCGCTTCTGCTCGTTCTCCGCCTCTTCCATTCGCTTGCAAATGGCCACTTCCTGTTCGCGCGTGAGCAGCGGCACTTTGCCCATCTGCCGCAGATACATGCGGACCGGGTCATCCAGAATGTCCAG
>Ga0207074_1171_pt1 | contig 9630 bp, 8 predicted proteins | sample Alteio_BWMinHeat_66_FD_153567 | JGI IMG/M metagenome (GOLD analysis project Ga0207074, IMG submission 153567) | Enriched cells from forest soil in Barre Woods Harvard Forest LTER site, Petersham, Massachusetts, United States -... | ecosystem: Environmental > Terrestrial > Soil > Temperate forest >...
TCCGCTCGACGGCTTTGAATCAGTCTTTCGATGTAATTGCGGACTGCCGGCGCCAGACCCCGGTGCTTCGGCGGGACCGGTTCGACGAGTTCAATCGCAAGCTCCCTGTTGCCCAAACGGGCGACATTCTCCTGCAATCGCGACTTGTCTTGAGTGAAAATCCTGACGCCTCTCGTTCCGCGCGAAATCGTGACGAGCCATTGCTGATTGTTCGTTGCGGCCTTGACGGCGGAATCCGAGAACAAGACGTGTTCGACGGTTTTTCCCTGAGACCCGTAGGAAGTGACGGCATAGCCGCGAACGAACTGGCGATATTCCGGGGGCAGGACTCGCCCGTCCTGAAGGTGGATTCGTCCGTCAGGGGCCAGACTTTTGACCGAGACGAGTTCGCCGTTGACCAACGGCTTTCCATCGCAGGCTTCCGCGTTGGCCTTGAGTTGCAGCCTGTCTCCCGGCGTGAGCGCCATTTCAACAGGCCGACAAATCGTGAGCCGGTCCAAATGCTTGAATCCAATTTTCTGAACTTGCCTCTCTGTTTCAATCAGAAGATGCGCTTCGGTTGCCTTCAAGAGCCTCCCTTGATCCCCCATTTTGAAATCACCCGCATCGCGGTTGAACACAATGACTGTTTTGGCTGGATAAAACCGCTGATCGCGTTTTTGGGCGTCCGTCAGATCAATCCGCTCATGGGCCAGGACGATCGCATCCTCTTTTCCAATCAAGCCAGCTTTCCGTAATCCGATGCGGATTCTTTCGTTGATTTCGTGAATTTCCGCCCAGGTTTGCGACACGACCACTACCGCTCTCTTGTTTTTTGCTAGTTCCACGTACCCCGCCACCAACGCCTCACGTTGCTCATCCACCGTTCGGCATTCGGCAATTGCGCCAAGCTGGTCCAGACGGTCAAACGATTCGGCGTAGTGGCCGGTCTGTGCTTTCCGAACCGCAGCCCGGTATTGTTTGATGCGCTTCCGCTCGGATTTCGTTTCGCCGAGTTTGGGATTCTGCCGTCGAATCTTGGTCAATCGCGCTGCCTCAAGCCCCGAATACTTTTCGATGGCCCGTAGAGCGTCCGACGCCTCAACCGCTCCATGCTGGCGGGTGTCGCCCGATAGAATCACCCGCCCGTCGTGTTGATGGACGAAAGTTAATAATTCGTGCATCTGTTTGCCGCCAATCTGTCCGGCTTCGTCCACGATCACGACGGTGCCGGTAATCATTCGGCGCTTGGTCAGGAATTCAGAGACGGTTTGGGTTTCACCGAAACTCGATTTCAAATCCAAGGCTTGCTGACGTTGCGGCGCGATCACCTGAATGGCGTGCCCAGCCGCAGTCAGGCCATTGCCGATTTCCCGCAATGTGTGGCTTTTGCCAGTGCCCGCACCGCCGCAGAACAGGGTCACGAAATCTTCGGACCGAAGGATTCTTTCAGCCGCTGCCTTCTGATCTGGCATGAGACCGGGAGCGATTTCATATTCCGCGTTGAACGCCGGATGAGTCCATTTACCGTCGTGTGCCAGGCAGATGATTTCCCATTCCCGGTCCAGAACCTCGCGGATCGTGATCTTTCCGGGTGCGTATTCGCTCCGAAGAAATTGACGACGCTCGCTGGCCGCTTTCAGGGCTTCAACACTGAACGACTGGCCCCGCTGGCGTTCCAAGGCGGCGGACCAAAGCTCATGTTCGCGCAGGACGGAATGCCGGTCGAACAGATGGTCTTCCGCCCACCGGATGGCCGCCTCCGCGACGGGAAGCTGGTTGACGGGCGTTTCTGGCTTGGTTTGCCCGACCAACTTGGACAACGACTGCCGCTCCGCTTGGGTGATTTGGCTGGCCCATAATCGTTCAAGCTCGGACAATCGGATACCCGAGATTTTCCGACTGCGTTCAGCTTGGGCGATTTGCGCGCGCAATTCCTTGAGGTTGCCGCCTGCCAGTTCAGGCTTCTCGCGCAACAGCTTTTCAATCCCCTCGTCAATCTCGTTATGCCGTTTCGAGAACCTGTAGCAGAGTTCTTTGTCAACCCCGGCGATTTGAAAATCCCCTCTGGGATGGTTCTCGATCTCATAGCCGGAGCGGAGAAGGTCACGCGCCAGTTCGTGATAATAGACGTTTTCCATGTATTTCCGCGCCTGCATCATTTCATAATTGGAGAGAGCCTTCCAACGCTTCTCGACTGAATCATACGTGGCATTGAACATGATGCAGTGGGTGTGCAAATGCGGATCAAGGGCGCGGGATGTTTCATGGCGAAAGAGCGCGCACACTACTTTTCCAGTAAGTCGCTCGGATATTCTTTTGCCTTGATGGACTCGTGTTCCGGCAAAAGCTTCCAGCTCTTTCGCTGCAATCCGTATGGCTCGGTTGTGCGCGTCAATTATCCGCCTGTCCTCGGCAACAAAGGTCTGAATGGAAACCGACTTCGGCGGTGAGAACGTGAAATCGTAAAACACTCTGCGGTTGGCAACCACCGCCATCTGCTCCTCATCCCACCGCGTTGTTTTCAATCTTTGTGTCAGGGTGCCATCACCGTCCGGGTCTTCGTTCCGGCACAGTTTCAGAAAATCCGCCTCCTTGACGACGCCTGCCAAACCCAGCAGTTCAGCCCCCATTCCAAACCATTCGCCGAACACCCGATTCTCCTGGCTGTAGTAGTCGCCGAGTTGCAGGTGTTCCTCAAAATATTTTTCGGCATTGGTCAGATTGCATTGTGTCTTGATGGTCAACACACCTCATTTTTTAGCGCGGCAAGTCGCGTGAGGTTGTAATGAATTCATTACAAGGTGGAGCGGCGAAGTGCGTTTCAATGATGCGCATGATCGCGAAGCTGAAGCTTGATTTTTTATGGCACGCCTTACCTCTAACGTTCGTTAGAAAATCGGCTCCCGAGGCGGGCATGAAGCGCATCCGCAGCCGCGCTGACGGCTGCCGACAGCGGTTCGGAATTGTCTCCGAGCGTCATCCGATTTCTATCCGAATCTCATCCGATTCATTTATGAGATTATCGCGGTCTTCGACCGAACCTTCATTGAACACAATCTGATGAACGAATTGTGAATGCCGCAACTCCATCCGACGAGACGAAGGCCCACTTCGCGGAACTGGCCCAGAAGTACGAACCGAAGCTCCCCAGGAAATTTGCTCAGATGATGCCATTTAAGGAATGGATTCGCGAACTGCGCTCGAAAGGGGCTTCGTGCGACGACATCCGAACCCTGCTGGCGGATGTAAACGTGACCGTGGCCAATGACACGGTTCATCGGTTCTGCCGCGACATGATTGGGCATGAATCCCGACGGGATCGCAAACGACGAGTGGGTGTTTCCCCGCAAGCGCCAAAAAATGGCTCTCCGCAACCGGGAGAACCTGCAGCGCAATCTAATTCACTGGCGGAGAGTCTAGCGGAACAACGAGGGCGAGTTCTCGGTCCTTGGACGCCACGAAAGCGAGGCCCCCGCATTGCCGATTCAAAAAACCTTTAGGAGACCAAGCTTATGCAAAAACGAATTGACACTATCATCAACGGCAAAGGGGGCGTCGGCAAAAGCTTCTTTGCCGTGAACCTCATCCAATATCTCAAGGACAAGTCCATCCCCCACGTCGCCATTGACACTGACAACGAAAACTCAACGCTCAAACGCTTCCACCCCGAAGCAACTTTCTTGGACATCGAGGACGCCAAGGAGATTGACTCCATCTTTGCCGCCCTTGATACGGCCGAACTGGTGGTAGTGGATTGCCGGGCGGCTTCAACGGACATTTTCCTGAACTATTTCGAGGAGTTGGAGATTTTTCGGCTGCTTGAGAAATCGGGAGCTTCAATGACGGTCGTTTCCCCGGTGAACCACGAAACTGACAGCGTGGAGCAGATTCGCAACCTCAGCGAGCGATTGAATGATCGCTGCAATTACCTGATCGTCAAAAATCAGGCATTATCGGAACGGTTCGGCAATTACGAGCAGAGCAAAACCCGCACCCGTTTGGTCGAGCAACTCGGAGCAAAGGAAATCCAGATGCCCAAGCTTTATGACTGGCTGGTCGCCGACCTGAACAAAAGAGATTTGACGATCACGCCCGCGATTCGGCACGAGTCCTTCACCCTGTTCGACCGGCAGCGCCTCTGCAACTGGCAGCGCCGGTTCTACGAGGAATTGGAAACAGCCACCGACCTCCTGCTTCCGCCCGCGAAGAAGACTCGGAAACCGAAGGACGAATCTAAACCCAGCGATTTGCTTGTATGACGGAACCGTCCACTTTTGAAACCAGCCTTGTCGAATGGAAGCATCGGCATCGCATCCGCGACGATGATCCAATTTTGGCCGCGTTGGAGTTGTTGAAGGTGTTCTTTCAGGACGTGAAAATCGAACTCCCTGCCGACTCGGATTCCGCCAAGCTCGTTGAGGTTCGAGCCGCCATTCAGCAGTTAAATCGGCTCGGAACTGATTTTTCAAAGCAAACACGCGATTTGACGCTGGAGATGCGCACCCTGCCGGAGCTCGACAAGCAATTGCGCTCCGGGCGGGCGACAGCATTTGTTGTAACGGCTGTCGCCTGCCTTGGCGCGGGCATCCTCATTGGGAAATTTCTATTATGAACACGAACTGGCTTGGTTTTCTTACCGCAGCCCTCTCGCTTCTGGCCGGCGCGTATTCATTCCTCCACCTCCACCAACCCACGGCATCACTCGTTGCGCTCGCATTTGTGGGCCTCGCCTCGTACGCAATCACGACATCGGCGGGCAATGAAGCTGGCAAAATCATCGTCCGCTTGAAAGGCTTTGCGTGGAGCCGTGAAGACTTCTGTCGCGGGTGGCTCATCACGGGCGACACGGGTTCGGGCAAAACCCGTTCCGGCATCAACCAATTGCTGTTTCAGGTCTTCACCAATGACCCGAAATGGGGCGGCCTTTGCATTGATGACAAGGGCGTATATTGGGAAACACTGGTGGAAATGGCGGCTCATTTTCATCGTGAGAATGATTTGATTCTGGTCCAAATCAAACCCGATGACCCACCCGACGACTGGAAACCGATCCACACCTTCAATCTGCTTTCCGACCCGTCCATCCCATATTCGACCTACGCCAAGTTCGTCGTGGACACGGTAACGAGTTTGGGCCAACGGACGGAGCAATCCTTTTTCAAAAGCCAGGCACAAACCCACATCGCGCTCGGTTTGGAAGTGCTTTCCCGCACCGGCATGGATGTGACGTTGGAAAACGTCCACGGTTTCCTCCTGGACGAAGATACCATGAAAAAAACTCTCATCGAACTGGCGACGGAATATCCCACGGAACGGGCGAAGCGGTTGGGGGACCATTTTGAAGACCGATATGCGAAGCAGCCACCTGAACAAATGGGCGGCGTCAAGGAGACCATTGCCAATTACCTTCAATTCTTCCTCACCCCCGACATCGCTCAAGTGTTCAGCGCCCACAAGAACACCTTTGAATTCCACGAGATTGACCGTGGCAAAATCATTTGTCTCGCGATGCCCCAAAAGTACCAGTCCGAACGCCGCTACATAAACACCTTCTTGAAAATGCTCTTTTACACCCACGTATTGCGGAGATTCGACCGTCGCAAGGACGAGCGCATGGACGACAATCTTCTCATCTTGTGGGCGGACGAAGCGCAACGATTTGTGACGGCAAGCGACGAGGGCATGAGCGATTACAATTGCATTGATGTCATGCGAGAGGCCGGAGCGACCCTCGTCGCGGCCGCGCAATCGTCCACGTCATTTATTCCGCCGTTGGGGGAGGAAAAAGCACAAGTCCTCACGCTCAATCTTCGCAATCGGATGATTTTCAAAGCCGCCGATGAGGCTGGGGCGGTTGAAAGCGCAGATTTCCTTGGGCAACGGAAGGTCCAGCAGACAACTCGTGGCTTTTCCGGTGGAATGCCTTCCCGCAGTTACACGAGCATCGAGGAACACAAGATCAAACCATATGAAATGCGCCACCTTAAAAAGCACCAACTCGTTCTTGTGCATTGTGAACGCGGGTTCAAACGAACCGTTCTTGCACCGTTGGAACCGGATGGCGAAATTTCTTCATGGTAAAAAGGGAATTGGTTTTGATTCGGGTGTTCCTCCATCCGTGACACTGTATTGGCCGTCGTGGTAGTGTCGCTTCGTGTCGGATGTTCACCCGCACCGAATCACCGATTGAAAATGAACAGAGTCTCACAACCACCAATCCGAAAACGGAGCGTCAGCGCCGTCCAGGACACGATTGTACGTGGGGCTACCGCCTCTTGTCCCGGCACGGGAGGTCAGACATGAGGAAGCTGCGCGTATTTGTCAGTTCCGTTCAAAAGGAGATGGAATCCGAGCGAGTTGCCATTGCCTCGCTCATCACAACTGACCCTTACCTGTTGCAGCACTGTGAACCCGTTTTGTTTGAGAAGGAACCGGCACCGGCCCGAAAATTGAGTCAGCCTTATCTGAAATGCCTCGAAAGCTGCCAAATTTACCTGCTCCTCATTCACAAGGAATATGGCAAGCCGGACGGATCGCTTTCGGCAACCCACCACGAATACCGACACGCACAGAAATTGGGCCTGCCTTCACTGATTTTCATCAAGGGAGAAAACCCCGTTGACGAAGACCGTGCGTCTGAAACCAAGGCGTTTTTTGCAGAAATCCGAAACGACAAGCACACATACAAGCGGTTCCTCGACCGGCTGGACCTGCGGGCAGAGGTCCGACGTGCTCTGCTCCAATTGCTCAAGGACGATTTTCAAATCGAACCTTCCAGTGACGAAGCCGCTGGCGGGAAGGAACTGATCGAAGCAGCGTCGGCTTTTGAATCCACGCCATTGAACGATGTTCACTGGGAATCGTTGGATGAGCAACTGGTTGGAGCTTTTGCGGCCAAAGTGGTGGAGAATCCCGGTTCGCGGGTTTTTGATGAATCGGTCCTCCAGGCGCTCCACACTCGCGGCTTGCTTTGGCGGAAGGGCGAGAAGGGCGACCACTTTGCCACCGCCGCCGGCTTCCTGCTCTTGGGCGTCCGTCCGGGCGACCGTTACCCCCAATGCGAAATCCTCGTTGACGCCTACGCCGACACGAAAATTTCCGGCAAACCACGCGGACAGGTCAACATCAATGCCCCCTTGCCCAAGGCCATTGACCAAATTCTCGAATTTGTGGACAAACACACGTTCCATCCGGCTCGTGTCGTCGGCATCAACAATATTGCGCTGGATGAATACCCGCAGCGGGCGCTCCGCGAAGCCCTCGTCAACGCCGTCGCACACCGCAATTACGAGGACGCCAGCCGCAAAATCGCCGTCCAAATTTTTTCCGACCGCATTATCGTGGCCAGTCCCGGTTATCCGCCGTCACCTCTGACGCTGGCAAAACTCCGTCGCGGCAATTATCGTCCTTGCTCCCGCAATTCAGTGATTGCCCAAGCCCTTGCGACGATGAACCTCATGGAACAGCGCGGCAGCGGTTTTGCACGAATGCGCGACACGATGCTCGACCACGGATTGGACGCTCCCCTTTACGGTCAACAGGACGGCTTTTTTGTCGTCACCTTCCACGGCCCGAACGGGAATTACGAGCGGCTAAAACTGCCCGAAGGCGCAACCGGTCTCATCACTACTGCCGTTGAAGCACAACTCAACGACCGGCAAAAGAAAATCATGATTCAGGCGCAAAAAGAAGGATTCGTGACCAGCGGATGGTGCGGGAAGACTTTTCGTGTCGCCTACCAAACGGTATATCGAGATTTGAGCGGCCTGTTGAAACTTGAACTGATTGAGGCGATTGGACGCGGCAGGAGCACGCGATATATCCCGAAGATCAGGCAGGGATAATCCATCACTTTTCTATCACCATTTCCTCGTAATCTATCACCGAAGGATGATTCACAGCCAACGCCCAGCAAACCACCACTCGTGGCTTTTCAGGCGGAATGCCATCTGGCACATACACCAGCGTTGAAGAAAACAAGATCAAGCCTCACGAATTGCGAAATCTGAAAAAACATCAGTGCGTTCGTTTCCATTGCGAACGCGGATTCACTATTATTCCGTCATTGGAGCCGGATGGGGACATTTCCCGACGGTACAAAAGCGGTTGGCTTTGAATCAATTTCCGCTCCGTCACATATAATAGGCGTATGACGCCTCAATCTTTGGGAGATCAGTTGCGTATTTCAGAATTCCACCAACTTGGCGGGCAGCCTTGATTGTGATGGGTAGCGAACTGTCGAACTGGGTATTGTTCCAATTCATTTTCGTGAGTGCGAGAATTTCCTCTGCCAATTTGCGCGGTGATTCGTCAATCTCCACGGGCGTAATTGCAAGCGACTTCGGGACGTACATACCGGGGTAGGCCATATAAAAATCAACGCTGCCCCGCGTATATAAAAACCAACTCTTGTCGTCCAATTCCATAAACGTGCCGCGAAGCGGCGGATATTCGCCGTTCCGGTAGAGCCTAACGAATGAGTCGTTGATTACCAAGAGGTCGCGATGATCAACGCCCAATTCCTTGAGGGCCTCGTTGCAACCGTCTTTCTCGTGGTCGTTGAAACTTGAAGTTTTGTGAATGACGACGCGAGCGGGAAGATTTCCGTGATGCCGTTTATATTCCGCGAGAACATTCGTGACGAGGTCTCGAATTCCCTTTTTGCTTAGATGCACCTGCCGGTCAATTTCTGAGCGTTTGGCTTCGCCACCGCGGACAACCATCCCCTCGCCGGCATGAAACGGCAGGAGGGTCACCAATCTGTTTCCAACAACGTGCGCTTTCTGGCATACTACCTTGCTCATCATGATCTGCTTGACCGGGAGTATCCGTTTCTCGGATTCAGTGAACTTCTTTCTTTTAAGACTGAATTTGGAATTCGGGATGAGGACTGGAAAAATCGTATGGACCCTGACGAGGTAGTGCCTGAAACTGTCGATCCCGGTGCAGAATTCGCATTTCTTGAAAAATGAATGTTCAGCTACTAGAGGAACCAGAACTTGAATTTGGCCACGCTGGCCGTCACGTTGATATTAGATTTGGAATCAAGACGCACGGCCCCGTTAGCCTTGCTGATCCGCAAGCTCCGAAGGAGATTAAATTGGGATTCGTCGGAACTAGCGCGTCAATCGAAAAGCTGCTCACCTGGCTAGATCAGTGCAGAAATCCTATTGCTGCAAAGGCGAGCAAAAAGCCCAACCTTTTTCCATCTTTTCCTGGGTTTGCGTTAGATCGTTGCTTTTACTGTGACTGGACAACTTCAACAGACAAACTGCAAAGGACAATTCCACCTAGAGACCTGAAGGAAATTTTGGACGGCAACACACGCAATGACGCGGTGAAGAAGGTCGTGGATCGTTTTATTGACGAGTGTCGCTACCTGACTGAGTACAGCAATGCGGATGTGCTTATCTGCGCACCACCATTGGATTTATTCGAGAAATTCGATATGCCGCTAGGGACATCAGACGAGGAGGAGGCAGCCGAATCTGATATTCCAGAATACAAAATTGATTTTCACGACTATTTGAAGGCCAGAAGCCTCAACTTGCCAAAACCAATTCAGTTTGTGCGTCCCCCGACCTACGACCCCGACGCCAAGCACATAAGAAGTACTGGCAATCCACGAGGTCTGCAAGACCTCGCAAC
>Ga0207074_1172_pt1 | contig 9626 bp, 7 predicted proteins | sample Alteio_BWMinHeat_66_FD_153567 | JGI IMG/M metagenome (GOLD analysis project Ga0207074, IMG submission 153567) | Enriched cells from forest soil in Barre Woods Harvard Forest LTER site, Petersham, Massachusetts, United States -... | ecosystem: Environmental > Terrestrial > Soil > Temperate forest >...
TGTCCCTAAGCGTAGACAAAACCATCAGGCAAGCCATGGAAGTCATTGGCAAAGGTGAGATAGGGGCAGCTTTTATTGTTGATGCCAAGACACGGCGTTTCGTAGGTCTTCTCACGGATGGCGATATCCGTCGGGCTATTTTAAATGGCGCAAGCCTTGAGGCCTTAATAGCGACGGTGCAAAGGCCAAGCACGAAGACAGCTACTGTTGAGATGAAGCCCGAGGACATCGCTAAAATGTTCAGCGATAAAATCCGCGTTGTCCCTGTTCTTGATGTTGATGGAAAGATTGCTGATATCGCTTTATATGATTCCCGTATCCGTCTGCCAGTTGCTCAACCTTTATTGGCTGAAAAAGAATTGGAATATGTGACGGATTGCATTGTAACCAACTGGATTTCTTCAACAGGTAAATACGTCACTCAATTTGAGGAATTATTTGCCAAATATTGTTCTTGCAAATATGCGGTGGCCACCAGTAACGGGACAACAGCGCTGCATTTAGCGTTAGTGGCATTAGGTATCGGGCCTGGGGATGAAGTGATTGTGCCCAGTTTGAGTTTTATTGCCACTGCTAACGCGGTGACCTATACAGGCGCTAAACCTGTTTTTGTGGACAGCCAAGCAAGTACCTGGAATATTGACCCGCTTTTAATAGAGAAGGCCATTACTTCTAAAACTAAAGCGATCATACCAGTTCACCTGTACGGGCATCCAGCTGATATGGATCCAATCCTTAAGATTGCACGTACTCACAATTTAGCTGTGATCGAAGATGCTGCTGAAGCCCATGGCGCGGAATATAAGGACAAAAAAGTCGGCAGCCTGGGAGAAATGGGTGTTTTTAGCTTTTATGGGAATAAAATAATCACTACCGGTGAAGGCGGGATGATCGTCACTAATAATCCTGAACTTGCCCAACAGTTGAAATTATTCCGTGACCATGGCATGTCCCTGTCCCGGCGTTATTGGCATTCTGTATTAGGATACAATTACAGGCTTACCAATATCCAAGCAGCCATTGGAGTTGCCCAGGTTGAGAGGATTGAATCTATCCTGCAGGCTAAGATAACGATTTCTCGTCGATATGAAGAACAGTTAAAAGGCATTAAGGGCATTGTTTGTCCGCCTCAGGCTTCCTGGGCCAAGAATGTTTATTGGCTGTATTCTATCCTCGTTGAAAAAGAATTCGGGATGAGCCGGGATGAGCTGATGAATGAATTAAGTTTAATGCAGATTGAAACACGACCATTTTTCCCGCCGATCCATACGCAGCCGATTTATAATACCGGCCAACAATTAGGTATTTGCCAGGCATTGGCTGCCAAGGGGATAAGCCTTCCTAGTTCAGCTTCTTTACAAATCCATGAAGTTGACCGGGTCTGCGCTGCCATCAAAGAAATCCATCTTCGGGTTAATAATAAGGCCCATGCCTAAAAAGATCATTTATGTCGAATTTCTGACAGTTTCCCATTTAATCCAAGATATCCTTCCCGCTTTAAGAAAATTATCAACTCCAGGTTGCCTCTGCGTTTTTGATGCGACAAAGAGCGCATTCTTTTTGTCCCAGTTCTTTGGCCGCATATTTCATTTTGAAGTTGAGAAAATTTCTTTTGAAATGGCTGACGCCCGTGATGAGAAAGGGACATGCGTTTATCTGCAGGTCAGATTTCAAGCCCTATTGCGTTTTCAGGAATTAATTCCTAAGGAATCCCCTATGGAAGGAAGATTAGAAGCATATTTAGCCAAGGCACCTGTTTGTGTTTACGATCTGTATGGGGAAGCTAAATATTCTGAAATTTGGCATGCCCTTGTTTTGATTGGGCTCGTGCAATGGCATAGCAGGAAATTGATCAAAGAAGCGGGCCTTATTGATTTGTATATTTATGATAGGCCTTTGGGTAATACTTTGGATAGTTATGCCCAGGAGAACCACGTTAAGCTGCATTTTTTCGGACCATTTCAGTCGCGTGAGTTGCCTTTTAATAAAATTTGGACTTTATGTAAGAAAATTAAACCATCATTACTTTTTAATTTAATAAAGGCGCGATTATTTTCTAAGAAAGACCCACCTGTGCCAGCACCTCAGTCAGCATCAATACCTGCACGGATGATGGTTGAGTATTGGGGGCAATTTAATCTTGACCGGCCTGGATGCATTTCAGATCTTTTCTTTGTTGATTCTCAGGGTATTCAGGGTAATGACATCTGTTTGGTTTTTAATAACAGGAGAGATCCCGTTGACCGGGAGAAATACAGCCAGATGGTAAAGCATGGGATAACAGCTGTTTCCCGGACAATCCAATCTAGCCTGGTTGATGAAAATAAGGTCCCTGTTTTTAATTATCAACCCCAAGCATCTTCTATGGAAAATTATCCTCAAATTTGGCGTGCTCATACGCAGGCGTATTTAAAAACTCGTGATTATTGGAAGAAATTTTTTCAAACTTATAATATAAAATTATACACCTCATGGTTTAAGTATGATCCTTCCCATATTGCCATGGCAGATGCCATTAATGATATTGGGGGGATCTCAAGTATTTATCAGCGTTCTTATGAATCCAACCCATCACCATTTTTTTCAGTCGGCAGTGATTTAATCTTTGGGTTTTCTCCTCAAGGGTATGAGCTGCATCGTAAAAGTCATTCTAATTTCAAATACCATATTACGGTAGGTTACATTGGGGACAGCAGATTTAAATATTTACAATCCCAGGCAAAAGAAATCCGGAGCCAGTTATCGCAAAAGGGGGCAGAGCATATTATTGCTTATTTTGACGAAAATTCAGTGGATGACGGCCGTTGGTTTATGGGGCATAAATTATTACGGGAAAATTATGGGTTCTGGCTGAATAAAATTCTTGAAGATAAGAAATTGGGGATCATTTTCAAACCTAAAGTTCCAGGAACTTTGCAAAAAAGGTTGGGCCCTGTGGCAGATCTTTTAATCAAGGCCCAGGAAACAGGACGCTGTTATATTTTTAATGAAGGGATCACCCAAGGGTCATTCCCCCCGGCGGCCGCGGCCCTGGCTGCGGATTTTTCCATCCAGGAATGCCTATGGGCTGGAACAGCAGGGGTAGAAGCAGCCTTGTCAGGTTGTAAAACATTGCTTTTGGACCTTGAAGGAATACCTTCAAGCCCTCTATATAAACTCGGTCCCAAAGTCGTTTTTAAAAATCAACTAGACCTTTGGAACGCCTGCCAGGAACATTGGAAAAGTCCTGGCGGAAATCCTGCTTTGGGGAATTGGTCATCCATGATCGATGAAATTGATCCTTTTCACGATGGCTGTGCGGCCCAGCGTATGAGCGGGTATCTTAAAGAATTATTGGAAGGTCTGCGTCGAGGAGATAAACCGAAGGATGTTATGGAGAAGACTGCAGAGAATTACGCCAAACTATGGGGGAAAGATAAGGTTCAACGCGCATGAGATTGTCAATTTATGGAACAGATTTTTAAAATTAAAGACACTGAAGCTTATACACAAAATTTGCTTTTTCGGAAATATTCCGGTCAGATGAGTGCCTCAGCTTGCATCGTTTTGCCGTCTTCGGAGGGATTGGATAATCTTATAGCAGCAGGCACCATCGAGGCTGTTTCTTTGCCAGCATATACCGATAATGAACGCACATTGTTCATACGTGACTATACGCAATTAATCGCTTCTCTTAATTCCCGTTACAAAGAAAAATTCCTTTGGTGGGCCACGGATATATCCTCTAAGAACGGCTACTTTTGTCCTTTGCCTGAGCTAATACAAGAATTATTAGAAATTGAAAGAGGGCTTGAGATTTGTTCTGGAAAGCCGATGTTGATTGTTGATCCTTCCATCAGTATTTATGGGGCATTAAATAAGGTTATGGTAAAACATGGCCGGAAACTTTACTGGCCGCAAGCAGAAAGTGAAGTACGTTGGCGACGTATTATTGGCGCTTTGAAAAGAGCTGCCAGTCTTTTTTTAAATGCTGTACGTTTTTATGCAAGGTCCCTTTGGGCGCGTGTGGTCCTGTGGCAATATGCTCGTCAATGGTTTTCCCAGAAGAAGGAATTTTATGTCATTAAAACCTTTTCTTATCCAAACTCATGGGATAAAGAGGGAAATTATGCAGATTCATTTTTTGGCCGTTTACCGCGTATTTTGTCTAAGGACAGAGATGTCATGATTTTAAGTTATCATTGGCAGGGATATCGAGAGTTTATTAAACGTATTTTTCGTGAAAAGACATTAATCATATTCCCAGTTGAATTCTTTCTTAAAGGAACTGATATTCTCCGGGCAATTTTGAGGGTTTTGACTTTTCGCTTGGAGCTTCCAGCTGAGGTACATTTCCGGGGTTTGGATATTTCTGATATTCTTCGTTTTGAATTGGCCAAGACCATGAATGGAATCCAAATTTTTCAACTGCTTCATTATGATGCTATGCGTAATATGCTCAAACAACTACGGGTGGAGACCTTTCTTTTTACCTTTGAGAACAATCCCTGGGAGAGGATGTGCATGTTAGCCTGCCGGCACCACAGCCCAACAACGAAGCTTTTGGGATATCAACATTCAGTTGTTCCGCAAGCTGCTTTGAATATGTTTGTCCATCCTTTGGAAAAAAATATAGTTCCCTTGCCTGATCGGATACTGACAACTGGTGAAACCCCAAAGGACATAATTCAAAATTATGGAGATTACAGCTCTGTCCCAGTCATGAGCGCTTGTGCATTGCGTTATGAATACCTATCTCAGATCAAACCCAAAGCCCGTCAAAAATCCCGGGGAAATATACTACTTGTCCTGGATGGTGTCCCCCAGACCCAGCAGATGCTTAAATATGTTCTTGAACAATTGGGGGGGCATAGCCATTACCGGTTAAGGATCCGATGCCACCCAGCGCTGCCTTGGAGCGTATTTTTAAATAAATTTCATTTTAATGTCAGTCCTTATGCCAATGTTGAGATATCTAAAGATGCTTTACAGCAAGATTTGGTTTGTTCGGATATGATCATTTATTGGCAAACCGCGATTGTTTTAGAAGCAATGAGTATGGGTAAACCAGTAATCAATTTTAAGGCCAAAGATATATTAAGTTATGATCCTTTATTTCAATCGGATGTCTTAAAATGGACAGTAACACCAGAAGACCGTTTGGTGGATACCATAGCTACCATTGAGGATATGGATGAAGCATCTTATCAGAAACAATTGACCCAAGCCTTAGGATATATCCAGCGGTATTTTCATCCTACAACAACTAAGAGCCTGGATTTATTTAAAATTGACTAATATACTCGATTACCTTAAAATAAATCCTTTAATTTCCGCCCCATATTATATAAATAAATGAAGAATTTTTTAAGAAAAACTGTTCCTCAAAAACAACGCCAACAATTACGAAGTTGGGTAGAAAAGTTTGGGTACTTTGTAGATAAATCAGTAAGCTGTTTAGTTAATGTTTTGCCTGCAGGGATTAAGGTTTTCTTAAAGAGTCATCTTAAGGTTGTTAAAAGAATGGATTACTCCAAAGGAGAGATACTTTTGGATGTCTCTTCCTCCATGGAGTATCAAGTAAGGCTGCACTCTTGCCGTAGAGAACCGGAAACAGTGCAGTGGATTGAAACTTTTTTTCAGGACAAGGATGTTTTTTTTGATGTGGGGGCTAACGTGGGTGCGTATTCTTTGCTTGCGGCAAAATGTTTTAAAGGAAATGTCCCTGTCTATGCGTTTGAACCGTCTTTCTTGAATTTTCCGCAGTTATGTAAAAATATTCATATCAATGGATTTCAGGAGAGCATAACTCCTTTTAATATTGCTTTATCGGATAAGACCTCTGTAGATCATTTTAATTATAAGAATTTCGATGTAGGAGGGGCTACGCATACTCTGGGGGAAGCCAAGGATGACCACAATAATTCTTTTATACCGGTTTATAGACAGGCTACCCTGGGTTATGCCATGGACGAATTCGTAAAAGAATTCCGTCTTCCTATTCCACAGCATATTAAGCTAGACGTTGATGGTAATGAATGGTTAATTTTGCAAGGAGCACGGGGAATTTTGGAAAATCCTCGCATGAAAAGTTTATTAATAGAATTGGGCGAAGATGACACAAGGATCCAAAAGTATTTGACTCAAAAAGGCTTTAGTCTTCATGCAAAACATCAGATAGGACTGCCTGAGGCGAAAATATTTAATTGTATTTTTAAAAAGTAAAAAGACCCTATGGCACCCAAAGCGCGGAACACTAATAAGATGAATATCAGCTATTCCAGTAATGGTATTGCTCAATGGCTGGATGGTTATAGGGATAAGTGGGATGATTTTTATCTTTCGGAACGTTGGGCGTTCGATAAGATTGCTTCTATCAAAAAAACTTTTGGCAGGGTATTGGATGTTGGCTGCGGTATGGGAGGGTTGGAACATGCGATTTCAAGCCATTATCCCATAAAAGAGTACCATGGAGTGGACATTAATGCTCAGGTGATCGACTATGCTAAAGATAAACAATCGCTTTTTAAGGCCCCGAGCATTTTGCAATGCGCGGATATCCTTAAAGTCCGGGGTTTTGAAAAAGGGTCTTACGATACAGTTTTTTCGTTAAGCTGTGCAGATTGGAACATCGAAACAAAAGCGATTATCGACCGATGCTGGCAGTTTGTTAAACCAGGCGGGTTTTTTGTCATTTCATTGCGATTGTCACCGGGCACAGGGATAAATAATATTAAAAAGAGTTACCAGCCTATCGCATGGGATAATAAAGGCAAACCCACAGAGATAGCCAATTATGTGGTTTTTAATACCAGGGAATTTTTTCAGAAGGTGGAGCGTTTCAATCCTCAGCCTTCCAATGTTTATGGATATGGCTATTGGGGGCCTCCTTCAAAGACAGCAAAGACTCCTTATAAAAAGTTAGTTTTTGGTGTCGTGATTGTCCAAAAAAAGAATGCCCAGGATAAAAAAAGAATTATAGCCGCGCACTTGAATTTACCGTTAGATTTAATCAACCAATGATTAAACCATTACTATTTTATTTGTACAGATATAGTTTCTTAAGAAAAACTATATTGACTTTTACGCACCGCTGCGGTGAAAAAGATTTTTCTTCGATCTGGTTAAGGAAGCTTTTTAAAGAATACCACCATACTGATATTGGCTTTTATTCGTATGGTTGTTTTAATCCGAGAATCCCTGACGGGACTGTAATCGGCAAATTTTCTTCGTTTGCAGATTATTTAGAAATCATTTTAGGTGACCATAAAGTTCACGCTGTCACGACTCATCCTTTTATTTATAACCCTGAAGCAGGGGTGGTTGACAAATTTTTAAGGACTGATAAACCGATCATCATTGGCAATGATGTATGGATCGGGCACAATGTTACCATTTTATCGAAAGTAGGCCGTATTGGTGATGGGGCAGTGATAGGCGCTGGTGCTGTTGTGACTAAAGAAGTCCCGCCCTATGCAGTTGTTGCAGGTGTTCCTGGAAAAATTATTAAATATAGGTTTTCTCCTCATATAATAGAAAAACTTCTAAAGATACGTTGGTGGGATTGGCCTGTGGAACGCATTTTTAAGAACCACGAATATTTTAATGATATTGAGTCTTTTATAAAAGCTTATGAGCAAGGAAAAATTTAATTTATGATTGAACCCCGGAGTTTACTTAAAAATGTATCACGCGCGCTGACCAATACCGAAGGCCGTATTGGTAAAGGGATGCGTTTAGACCATAACGAACGCACAACCCCTTTGTCCGGGAAAATGATAGAGGCTGTGTGGAAAACCATTTCTCCCGAAGAGTTGGTAGCTTATCCTGCCTTGGAAAGCCTTTATGCGAAGCTGGCCAAATCTTTGGGCGTGTCCAGGGAAATGCTCCTATTGACCTATGGTTCTGATACAGCGATCCGGATGGTTTTTGATACCTATGTGAATCCAGGGGATGAGATAATTACTTTAAATCCCAGCTATGGCATGTTCGCGGTTTATGCGGATATGTTCGGCGCCAAGAAAAACCTGGTGGAATATAATGCTGATTTTTCTCTGCCGGTCAACCGCATTACGGATAAAATAAATCCTAAAACGAAACTAGTGATCCTTGCTGATCCTAATCACACAGGAACAGCCATGCCACAGCAGGACATTATCAGCGTCATTGAAAAAGCCTCAATAGTAGGCGCGCTGGTATTAGTGGATGAGGCATATCATTATTTTCATGATCAAACCATGATCAGTTTTATCGGCAGATATGATAATTTGATTATTGTACGCAGTCTTTCCAAGGCATTTGGCATAGCCCCTTTGCGGGTGGGGTATTTAATCAGCCAGCCCGTGAATATCCAAAATTTATATAAAGTGAAATTAACCCATGATATTACCAGCGTCTCAGCTAAATTTGCTGAATACCTTCTTGATCATCCTGAAATATGGAAGGAATATGTTAAAGATGTCAACGAAGGCAAAGTGTATTTAACAAGGGAATTTGCCATTTTGGGTGGGCATGTGTTTCCTTCAGTGACTAATTTTGTTTTTGTGCGCCTTCCTGATGGGATGGATGCTATAAAGCTTGTGCGTGGACTCGAATCACGGAATGTATGGATCAAGGGACCTTTTAAAGGAGTTCCCGTTGATGGATATATCCGGATTACTGTAGGTCCTGCTGCCCAGATGGGTATTTTTATGGGGCATTTAAAAGAGGTGATGGGTACATCCCAGGCACTCAAAGCATGAAAGACAAATATAAAAATAAAAAGATCGTTGGTGTCATTCCAGCGAGGATGCAATCTTCCCGTTATTATGGCAAGCCTTTGGCCAAGATCTTGGGCAAGGAAATGCTTCAATGGGTTTATGAGGCTTGTCAGGGCTGCCGGCTATTGAAAGATTTTTATGTCGCCACTGACCATGAAGATATCCAGCGATTCTGCGAGTCCAAAGGATTGCGTTATGTCATGACTTCCCCTGAACATAAGAATTGCGCGGAACGTTCGGATGAGGTATGCCAAAAGGTGGGGGCCGATTTTGTTGTTGAGGTCCAGGGTGATGAACCAACGCTTTTACCCCAAGACATAGATGATTTTATTGACCGCGCTTTTGATTTTGAACAGTTTGATGTTGTCACTCAATATTCAGAGATAACTCAAGCACAGGCTCAAGATCCGCAAATTGTTAAACTTGTTGTCGGCCCCGACAGCAAAGCATTATTTTTTTCCCGTTCAGCGATACCATACGATTTTAAAGGCCGCTCGCCAAAATATTACAAGCAAGTTGGATTATATGTATGGCCGGCAGATTCGATTAAAAGATTTTCTCAAACTCCAAAAAGTTATTTGGAAAGCATTGAAGACACACACATGTTGCGTTTAACTGAAAACGGGTTTAATGTGCGTTTAGTTCACACGAAGGTGGATAGTGTTGGTGTGGATATTCCGGAGAATATAAAGCAAGCTGAGGATTTTTTACAAAAACGTCTGCAGAAGTAAAATAATATTGAGGGGGTAATCATGAGCAGTATATTTATTGAGCCAATATTTACAGATATTTATAGTAAAGATCCTTTGGTGCTTATTGATATAGGGGCCAGTGGCGGTTTTGCTATTAATTGGAAACTTGCAACGAAACATCTTAAGGTAATCGGTT
>Ga0207074_1173_pt1 | contig 9594 bp, 10 predicted proteins | sample Alteio_BWMinHeat_66_FD_153567 | JGI IMG/M metagenome (GOLD analysis project Ga0207074, IMG submission 153567) | Enriched cells from forest soil in Barre Woods Harvard Forest LTER site, Petersham, Massachusetts, United States -... | ecosystem: Environmental > Terrestrial > Soil > Temperate forest >...
TCGGCAAATAGGCTTTTAAGAGAAAAATATTTTTAATCTTGTCAAAAAAAGATAGTTTTGAACGGGTATAAGACGCATTAGATTTTTCATCATGCCCTTGCAAAGAAACGAGAGCCACGTCGACATTTGAGACAATGGTTTTCATCAGGGATGGGCTGATGTTTTCAGCGGCCGTGTTAAGAAGAACTGCGAATTTTTTTGATTTTGCGTAAGTCAAGATTGTCCTGATATCAGGATGAAGGAGTGGCTCTCCTCCTGTGATTCGAATTGCCTTGGGAACACCCATACTTACAAGAACTTAACCGTACCGATTACTTACCAAGCTTGTGTCAACACTGTCCTGTGCTTGATACTTGCCGCGGCGGATGCCGGGCCATGGCTCAACGCGGCCACGGAACGGCGCTAGCGCCGGATCCGCTCTTTGATCCGGATATCGCTAAAAAAGCCCTGTCAAGGCCTTATCTAAAACGTCTGCGCCAAAAAACCATTCTTTAGGAATCTGTATGTGAATTTTCTTTCGGGAGGCTGTATCTCTAATTTCTGATGCCAATGTGTTGGCAGTTAATTCCTGGATATATAAAATCCTGGCCCCGATCATCTCTTTTAACAGAACTGCCCGTGCCGGTTGCTCATAAAACGTCATCGACCCATAACCCTCAAAAGGAATTATTACTGCCTTTTTCCTGTGTTTTAACAACATAACAGAGGTATTATATCCTCCCATAGCAACACAGACATCGCTATCCTTGACCAATCCTTCATAATTACCCAATGACCTGAGCAATAACAAATTATTAACCTTCTTTTTCGCAACAAGCGCATTAAAAAAATACCACTCCTGGGTTGTCGTGGCCGGCCCCGCAACCACGGTCAAATGATATTCTTTTCCAAGCAGGTCACTTGCTTGGATTGCCTCTGCGACTACTTTAGGGTAAAATGCTCCTCCACCCCGGACAACTGCCACCCGACAAACACCTTGGGGCATAGGTGGTTTGGGGCTAGTTACTTCTTCGTCGTCAAGTACAACCTCATGCTGGGGCCAAAGATACCCTGCGAATATGATCTTTTGCGCATTTCTTTCAAAAAAATTTAAATATTTTTGCTTATCACTGGCCCGCTTGAAAGAACCAGCCATAAGCTCTTTTTCCCTAACTGGTGAGAAAATGATGATCTTTTGATATAATTTAAGTATTCTATCACGCCATTCATTATTTGTTCCTGTTAATAAAGGATGTCCTGCCACTGCCCAAACTGCAGCACCTTGCTCAGAAGCTTTTAGCAAAGGCGAAATCAATTCATGTCGGCATTCCTCCCAACCAAGGGGAAAAAATTCTGTTATAAAAAGATCTGGCTTTTCCCTGGTCACTATATCCACGCATACTTGGCCACGTTTTTCAACATCAGCACCTAACTGACGGACTGGTACCCTAAAATTTTGACGACTTACAAATGCCCCCGGTAAAGAGTATACCTTTCCCAGTTGATTTATTTTGATATTGGGCTGTTGAATACCAGCTTGAATAAAAAAAAGATCCCCACCAGGGGATCTTTTTTTAAAAACCTCACCAACTGCCATAACAATGGAAATATGCCCCAAACATTCATAATGAGAAAAATAAATACCTGCTTTGAAACGAGTTTTACTTCTCATCTAACAAAGCCTCAACAGGGGAAAGCATCGTAGATCCTGTTCCTAAAGAATTACAGGCCCTGCGCATCTCGCTATTAAGGATACCTGAGCAATGACCTGATCCCAGCATGACCCCAAACCAGGTATAATAATCTTCTTCTTCCAGTTCAAGTGTACTCTGGCGGGCAAGTATTCGGCACCCGGACATTACCCCAAACCATTTAATTTTCCATTGATGACCGTATGCGCCCACGTAATCTTTAATGTAGTTCTCACATGACACCGCGGATCCATTTAAAGCCAAAAGATAAGCTTCATTTTCCACCAATTTATCTTCCTTAGTTCGCATATGGCTTACTAAAGCTCGCCGTGTTTCAGTACTAGGGGATTTTATGTAAGGACAAATCCAAGTATTTATTTTGCCTAAATCTGCTCCAGATTGACTATGCGGAAAACTCATAAAACAAGCGATTGGCTGTTCTTTTTTATCTTTTCTATCACATTCCTTAGCAGCACAAAGCCAAGCTTTCATAACCTTCACCATCGTAATACAGCTCTTATCGCCTGCGCACCATGACAAATCACGCGCTGCTGCTTCATACGTTTTAAGGTCCAATTTATTAACGAAAAATTCCCTCTTCCCTGACAGCGTAACTGTCTCCTTACATTGGGTAGGAACGGAAGCCTGCACCCAAGCCAAGCTGCCATCTGTAATATCAAAAAAAACAGACAGTCCTATAATAGTTATAAATATTCGAAATTTCATAATTTTATTGCTAATAACATACGGAATGAATTTTACTGACCACGGAGCGAAGACGAAAGGGATGAAATCATCGTAAGTGTTGTTCCTGGAGTATCACATGATTTACGCATTTCGCTATTAACAATACTTGAGCATTGACCTGATCCCAGTGTGACTCCAATATATGTACCAATGTCTGCTTCTTCTTGTTTAACTGTAGTCTTGCCAGCAAGAATATTACACCCAGACATTGCTCTATACCATTGAAGATTCCAATTTGAACCATATGCCCCAACGTAATCCTTTATATAGTTCTCACATGACACCGCGGATCCCTTTAAAGCCAAAAGATAAGCTTCAATTTCCACCAATTTATCTTCCTTAGTTTGCATATGGCTCAATAATGCTCGCCGGGTATCAATATTAGGAGTTTTCAAATAAGGACAAATTAATCTATTGATTTGTAATAAGTCTGATGTTGATTCATGATTATCTAAATTCTTTAAACAATCAATTGGTTCTATACTTTTATCATTTCCATCACACGCGCTTGCAGCACAAAACCAAGCTTTCATAATTTTCGCTTTTGATATACATTGCTGATCATCCGCACACAATGACAAATCACCCGAGGCCGCTTCATACATTTTAAGATCCAAACGGTCAACGAATATTTTTTTCGTATCCTTTATTGACAAAACCTTTGCTTCAGATTGATTTAAGGGAGAAATTGGAGTATTTATTGCTGACTTTTCTAGACTTTTAGCGTCCTGCTGGGCCAAGGCCAAGCTAGCGCCTGAAGTGAAAACCAACAAACATATGTTTACAACACAAAATCGGAGAGTCATATTATCTATCCTATAAACATATAATTAATATGATGAATGTGAAGTTACATTGGTATGGTTGGCGCAATTCCCACTGGTAGCAATCGAATTAGTATGCGCGGTTGCAAAGCCCTTAGAAATATCTGACAACGCACCTGCTACCCCTAAAGCAGCAACAGTTGATAACCCAACTTTTAAAATAGTTTCCTTACTGACAAAACCATCTTCATCTTTCATCAAATCACCAAGAGATTTTGTCAAAGGGACTGTTTTGTTAATGACTTTATTTTTTCTTTTCTTTTTCATCAGGAACTCCCTTGTGTCCAACGTTGAAAGACTTCCGCGTATTGGTTATCACCTAAAAGATAGGTAAAAACTGTCTTAAATTGATGTTTCAAAACTTGCTGCAAGCGTGCCCCCCCCTTAAAAATAACATTTTTTTCCATAGCGTAATTGACTACAGGGTCCACACCAAGCCAAGGGCTGTAAACAGAACGATAATTCCATAGATCAGAACATCCAACATTTAAAAGATAGAGCAGATTTTCATTATTCAGCATTTTGTCGCAATTTTCATTCATGATGTTCCCCAGCCGGAAAATATTATCCCCCAACATCCTTGCTTCGTCGGTGGGATAACACCCTCCATCAGGAGCGTAAGACAACACTGTACGGCCCGCCCCGCAAGGGTTCATCATATCCACGTATACAGGATCTTTCTTTAGTAAAACCTTGGTTAAAATAACCCTAGCTATTCGTTCACTGACATACGTTCCAGAGGTATTTAACTTCATGATATACGCCATCGCTTTGGTATAAAACGCATTAAATTCCTCTGCCGAATAACCGATATCTTCCCAATTTCCATGAGCATACCCTATTCTATTAACCGGCCTTAAAGCAATTTCCCCTTGACCCAAACGCAAATATTCATCAATGATTTTCTCGGGATGGGCTAAGGAATGCTTGGTTATTGTTGGTAACATGTTTACCTTACGGCCGAATTGCTTGGAATAACGCTCAATTTTTTCCACCACTTCAGCGTGCGACCCTCGTCCGCCGACATCCACCCTGTTTTTATCATGGATATCTGCTGGACCGTCCAAAGATGTACAAACAAACACATCATGGTCAGCTAAAAAAACGCATTTTCTCATCATCCATGAGCATCATATTTGTCACTAGAACAATGGTAAGATTCTTTCCAAGGGTATTGAACTTGCGGGCATTTTCAGTCAAAAAATTTGACTACCGGCCAATTGAGTAAAGGTTCTCCCCCTTGAAACTCAAGAGTCACTGAATTATTACGAACATCAAAAAGGTATTGTAAAACCCGACCAGCTGTCTCAATGGACATATCCTCAGAGGAAGCCCCTCCTTCAGCATGACAATACGTACAACGGAGATTGCACCGTTTTGTAACAACTGCGATATGCAGTGATGTATCTGTAAATAAATTCGCGTTTAGGCTTCGATACCCATCAATGACACGTTGTAAATTATCCGCGTCAACGATCAGCCCGCGTTCCAATAAACGGTTAAATAACCCCCCGCCTTCCAACACCCGCATGCTATGCAGCTGGTGGAACTCTTTCTCATTCAAAGCATCCCAACAGCCCATCATGTTGGTCACTAAATATTTATCATTGATCTTTTCGGAATTAAAAGGAAGAATGGAGGATATTACAGTTGATGTCATATCAAAAGCTTTACTATCTTTGTGATCCAGGTTCTGTTTTTACCTTTGGGTTTGCTTGTTTTTCTTCCGCCTCAAGTTCCTTAATCAAATTCTCGATCTCTTTTTCTTCTGCCTCTTTGACGATTGACGGGGAAGCTGAAAAAAGAGCCCGTTGTAACAAAACTTTCATATTCTCCGCATTGGTCTTCAAACTGCTGAAATAATGAGCATAATTGAGCAATTCATCGGAAAATTCTAATGCAAGCTTTTGTAAATCTTGCTTGTCTTTTTTAGGCTTTAGCCAAACGGCAATACTATCTTTTTTTTTCTTCCTCTAACCTGACATGTGCCCGGTCCATAAAAGAATACCCTGAAGAATGAACAGACTGCAGAGGATATACCTTCAAATTAACCGGGACTTTAACCCAATCGTCCATTTTTTCAAATTTTTTTCATAATAACCCCTATATACGTTATTTTCAATATGGTTTAACAAAAATTTTGATACTGTTAGGATTATACATACCATCAAGTAATTTGCAATTAATTTTTAATGAACAGGGTTGCTTTAAGGCATCTGCTTGATCATCTCTTCCAGACGGGTTTTGCGTTTATCTAAATCAACCATTTGAGACCGTAGATCAACTAAAGCTGCCTTTAACCCCTCTTCCTTGTTACGTAAATCATCAATGCTGCCTTGTAATTTTCCCTCTTCAACACGCTCACTAACCGTCATTCTGGAACTTTGAGCTTTTGTGCTCATCAATTCTACTAAATTTTTAAGCTGTAAATAATTTTTGTCTAAGACTTTTAATTCCATTTCCAACTGATGCAGCTGGGCATCATCCCACTGATCGGCTAGTCCATAATTTGCTGATGATTTTTCCGGCACAAATGCATTCAACTTAGCCTGCATATCCTTGATCTGTTCTTTTAAAAGCTGTTGGTGCGCCAAAGCTCCTGCTGCAGGCAGCAAAGGTATATCTTTATGAAACCCCAAAATGGATTCATGAAGCGCCTCTTGCCTCTGCTGGCTTTCATAAATCATTTTCATCAATTTTAATTTTTCTTTTTGAAGACGGGCCTGAGCTTGAGATTCCACAGATTGGCCCTCGGAAGACACTGGCAGTATATTTTGCATGCCTTTTAGCTGCAAAAGTAATTTTTGATCTTCCTGATACCCTGACGCCATTGACTGTTGGATCGATTTAATGGAGACTTCAGCTTTTTGAGTACGATTATCCAAATCATAATTTTCTTCTTCCAGATGGGAAATTTGCTCGGCTCGGCGGGTATTATTGTCCCGTAATGGGGCTGCTGCCTTATCTAAAAGGTCCCCTTGGGATTCCAGGTGTTGTAATTGCTTCTGTAACTGTAAAAGCTGGTTTTTCATGGCATTATCACGGGCCGCTAATTGATCGTTATCTAAACTCAATTTTTCTACACTCTGTTTCAAAGTGGACAGCACATTCTGCAAGGCTGTGGTCGCCGTGGCAACATTATCCTCTTGGGCTTGGCTTGGGCCGGAGAATAGCATCATTCCTAAAATAAATGTGATAAATAATCGCATAGTAATAGATTCCCGCTTTTGCGGGAATGACAGTGATTAACGCATGGCTGATGTCATATTTAATATCGGCAAAAATAAAGCGATGACAATAAATCCAACCACAATCCCTAAAAACCCGATAATCAATGGCTCGATCAATTTGGTCAAGCCCTCAACCGCTGCATCGACTTGTTCATCATAGAATTCAGCCACTTTAGACAGCATTTTTTCCAATTGCCCGGATTTTTCGCCGATGGCGATCATGCGGGTGACCATCAGCGGGAAAATAGTGCTTTTAGACAAGGGAATGGCAATGCTCTCGCCTTCCTTAACACTGACCTTGATCTCATCAACCAGAATTTCAATCACCCGGTTGCCGCAGGTCTTACCGACAATATCTAAAGATTCCAGGATAGGTACACCGCTTTGGGATAAGGTGGCAAAAGTCCGGCAAAAACGGCTGACAGAAACTTTACAAATCAAATCTCCAAATACCGGTAACTTCAAAAGCAAGGTATCCACCTGAATATGGCCGGCAGGTGTTTTTTTGTATTGGTTAAAAAGGAAAACAATAACAAAAACACCGCCAATCATAAATAAAATATTATGTTGAAGCAAATCGCTAAAATCAATCAGCATCTGGGTCATGGCCGGAAGTTTTTGGTTCAGGGATGTATAAATTTGGGAAAAGGTGGGAACGACCTTAACGAGCAATCCAATGGTGATCAAAACCGCCATGCTCACGACCACCGCCGGATAAATCATTGCCCCCTGAACTTTTTGACGAAGCCGCTCGCTTTTTTCCAGATACATGGCCACACGCTCAAGGATGGTGGTGAGAATCCCGCCGCTCTCCCCTACCCGGATCATATTCACATATAACTGGTCAAATATTTTAGAATGCTTGGCAAATGCGCTGGAAAGGCTGCTGCCTGTCTGTATGTCGTCACGGATGGTAACAAGCGCTGCTTTGAAACTAAGATTAGAGGTTTGTTCACTCAGAGCTTCTAAAGATTGCAAAATGGGTATACCCGCATCCACCATGGTGGAAAATTGACGGGTAAAAATAACCAGGTCCTCCGGCTTTATTTTCTTGCCCCCCTGGGGCTTAGAAGCTTTCTTAAAAGCTGATTCCTTTTCTTCTGCAATGCTTAATATGATCAGGCTTCGCTTGCGTAGCTCAGCCACAATCACGGATTCACTTTCTGCAGAAATCCTTCCGGTAACGCTCTTGCCATCCTGATCACGGGCAGTGTATTTATACGTGGCCATAAAGGGAATTCCTAATAATTGCGCGCAATGGCTTCTTCAATTTCCGCTTTTGTCGAAATAAAAGTAGCAACCTGACATTTGGTCAACGATTCTAAATATTTCTTTTTTTCCTCAGTCAAAGGATTAGCCATGACCACACTTAATATATCGCCGATGCGGTCTAGGGCAATTACTTTTTCTTTTTGTGCGACCTCTTTAGGGATTAAATGCACAATCTGCGGGTCAATCTTATAATTATTCACGGCGATATAGGGCAAACCGTATTGTATAACTAGAGCCACCACAATATCCCGTTCGTCAAGAATGCCGAAATTAACAAGTATCTCACCGATAAATCCTCCCTTTTCCTTCTGTGCCTGCAAAGCACTATCCAATTGCTCACGGGTAATCTTTTTGCGTTGAATCAAAATTTCGCCCAGCAAAACCTTATAAGCATCCATCCAAACTCTCCTTACGGGACCCCGCCGCTCGGGCCAACAGCCCAGGCGGGGCCTATTCTTCCTCTTCGGAAGCAACGCGAAAAACTTCCGTCAATGTGGTCTCTCCTGCACACATTTTATCAACAACATCGTCAAAAAGCAATTTCATACCCTGATTTTTCTGCGCATAACGGGTTATATCTATTGACGTTTTTCTCTTAAGGAGCATATCACGGATATTATCATCAATTTGCAGCACTTCCGTGACACCTACCCGGCCTTTATAGCCTGTACCCCGGCAGCGCTCGCAGCCCTTGCCTTCATATAACACAGTGCCTGGTTTGATCCTATGCTGGATCCTTTTCAAAATTTCCGGCTTTATTTCTACAGGTTTTTTACATGAATCACAAATACGCCGGCACAACCGCTGGGCACAGATTAAAACCAAGCTGGAAGCCACTAAAAAAGGCTCGAGGCCCATATCCACCAGCCGCGTGACTGCTCCGGCGGCGCTATTGGTATGCAAGGTTGAAAGGACCAGCTGACCTGTAAGCGAGGCTTTAATCGCAATATCCGCTGTCTCCGCGTCCCTGATTTCACCCACCATCACCACATCCGGAGACTGGCGTAAAATGGCACGCAGCCCCGCGGCAAAATTTAGACCTATATCTGATTTGACTTCAATTTGAGTCAGGCCATCCACTAAATACTCCACTGGTTCTTCTATCGTGATGATATTCCGCTCCGGTGTATTGAGCTTGCTGATCAAAGAATACAATGTTGTGGATTTCCCGCTGCCGGTTGGACCAGTAATGAGAATCATCCCGTAGGGCTTATAAACAGACTCTTCTAAGACGGTCTGTGCATTTTTTGAAAATCCTAATTTAGATAATCCCACGGAGAGATTGTTTTTGTCAAGCACGCGCATGACTATTTTTTGACCAAATGTCGTCGGTAGCAATGACACACGAAAATCCACTTCCTGATTGCCCACCTTCATTTTGAAACGCCCGTCCTGGGGAGTTTGGGTGTTGGTGATATCTAAATTCGACATGAGCTTGATCCTCACCCCTACCGCATTTTTACTTTCTTTAGGGATGGTCAATATATCCTGCAATAATCCGTCGATACGAAACCTCACCCGCATCCCCTGCTCCTGAGGCTCTATGTGAATGTCTGATGCCCTTTGGCGTAATGCTTCCTTGATAACCAAATTAACGATGCGGATTACCGGAGCTTCTTCTACTGCCAAAGATTCATCCGGCTCTTGCGGACTGTCCATGGCCTGTAGAATTTCAAAGTCCTTGGCCTCTATATTCTGGCTTGCGTGAGCCACGGCAGCAGAATTTGATTTGTAAAATTGATCGATGACCCTTACGATCTGACTTTCAGAAGCGATCACGATCTCGATTTCCTTTCCAGTCACATTACGCAAATCATCCATGATAAATAAATTTAACGGGTCCGCAATGGC
>Ga0207074_1174_pt1 | contig 9489 bp, 10 predicted proteins | sample Alteio_BWMinHeat_66_FD_153567 | JGI IMG/M metagenome (GOLD analysis project Ga0207074, IMG submission 153567) | Enriched cells from forest soil in Barre Woods Harvard Forest LTER site, Petersham, Massachusetts, United States -... | ecosystem: Environmental > Terrestrial > Soil > Temperate forest >...
TTATTTTTCTTAAGGACTGAAATGGCATTAAGCCGTTCATAAATCTCCACCTTCAACTCTTTTTGGGTATTATAAAGAAATATCCCGGCCACGAGAAAAAGCGGAATGATTGACAGGCTCAATGACAAAATAATTATTTTCGCGTATATGCGCATAGGACTGGTTTCTTTTGCCTGAATTGTAAAATTAGGATGCCTGGTTAAAAAATGGCATCTTATAAGGATGCCATATAAAGTATCTAAATGCAAGTAGCGGTGAGTTACGAGAGGAAATTCCTGATTCGCTGCAATCCCTGAAAATACTATTTTTTAAGTAAATTATTTATGATAACATGTTTTCCAAAAGGGCACCCCTAAGGCTCGCATGTTATTTAATTCCATTCAATTTTTCTTTTTCTTTCCTGTTGTTTTTCTACTTTATCTCTTATTAAAACATCGCTGGCAAAACCGGCTTTTAATCATAGCTAGTTGTCTATTCTATGCCTCATGGAATTGGAAATTCCTGTCCATCATGTTCCTTTCCATTACAACGGATTATTTTTGCGCCAAATATATTAGCCAAAATGAAAATCCCAAAATTAGAAAACGTCTTTTATTGTTAAGCATCATGGTCAATCTCTCGATATTGGCTTTCTTCAAATATTTCAATTTTTTTGTAACTAATGTTGAGCTACTGCTAAAAAGCATCCACCTCATCTCACCCCAAGCCCACTTTGCTTTAAGTATTATCTTGCCATTAGGGATATCTTTTTATACTTTTGAAGCTATCAGCTATACCTTTGACGTATATAAACGAAAAACAAAGCCTGCCGTCAAATATGAGGATTACTTGCTTTTTGTTATTTATTTCCCCCATCTTATCGCAGGACCTATCATGCGTGCCAAAGATTTCCTGCCCCAAATTGTCTCCCCCAGGCAAATGAGCCTGGGAAAACTCTATGAAGGAAGTCATCTTTTCTTTTGGGGTTTATTTGAAAAAATGTTCATTGCAGATAATCTTGCCAAGATTGTTAATCCCGTATTTGGAAACCCTCCTCCTTATAAGGGTGAGGATGTCCTGATTGCCTTGTATGCATTTGCATTCCAGATTTTTTGTGATTTCGATGGGTATTCCAACATGGCCCGCGGCCTTGGGTTATGCATGGGATTTGAAATTACAATCAATTTTAAACTGCCTTATTTTTCCAGTAACCCACGTGAATTCTGGCAGCGATGGCATATCAGTTTATCGTCATGGTTGAGGGATTACCTCTACATCCCCTTAGGAGGAAATCAGGGGACTGAATGGCGTACCTACATTAATCTATCTTTAACCATGCTCTTGGGAGGATTATGGCACGGGGCTTCGTGGACCTTTGTTTTGTGGGGAATGTACCAAGGCACCTTACTCATCCTGCACCGTGTCATAACAGAATCCCGTAAAACCCAAGATGCCTTAATCTCGACAAAAGATTATCTTTGGAAAAGTTTAAAAATATTTATCTTTTTCCATTTAGTTATTTTCGGCTGGCTCTTGTTTCGATCAGTAAATCTACACCAACTTGGGAGCATGTCCTGTGCAATGGTCACGTCTTTCCATTGGGGAGAGTTTACAAAACTCTTTCCTAAGTTCTTTTTGATCATCCTTCCGTTATTGGCCGTTCAAATAGGCCAGTTAAAAACAGGGAATTTGATGTTCTTATTTCAATTACCTAAAATCTTAAAAATTGCTGTCTATGCACTAATGACTTATTTAATCATAGGATTTGGAGTGATGAAGGCTGAGGAATTCATCTATTTCCAATTCTAACGACAAATGAATAATCTAAAATCATTTTTACGGTGGATCATCCTGTTTCTCCTTTTTCTAGAAATTTTCTTGCGTCTAGGGGGGTTCTTATTTATTTGGCAGCAAGACTTTATCAATAAAAACAAATTAAAAACAGCCAAGGATTACAAAATCATCTGTGTGGGAGACTCAATGACTGCTTTGGGAGGGGTTAATTCCTACCCAAGCCAGTTGGAAGAAATACTTAATTCCAAACAAAAAAATATTCACTTTATCGTTATTAATAAGGGCATCCCTAATACCGGCCTAAATTATATTTCTCGTCATTTAAATGAGTATTTAGAGGAGTCCCAACCAAATTTAGTCATCATGATGTCCGGCATCATCACAGAGGGCCTTTCAACAAAGAATTCATCCCACCACTCAGGCATATGGCAAAAACTAAAAATATACAACTTAATAGCTTCGTTGGAAGAAAAAACCTATAACGAACTCTTCACGCTTAAACCAGCCGCATTGGTCCCGTCACCTAAAAATTCTCCTAAAGTCTTAATCGATACTGTTCATCATGTTTTAGCCACTAAAATTGCTTATCATCCATTCTCTGAAAATGAAAAAAGGATCAACAATTTTCTTAAAAAAGTTTACAAAATTGAATACTATTTGAATGCCCAATACCCTGACCGTGCTATTCCGATTCTATTGCGGTACATAAAAGCCTGTTCTTATTCTGAAATTGAAAAAAAAGTGTGGGCCTATGATCGTTTAGTTGAATGCTACACTGCCCTACATCAAGAAGACCAATTAATGTTTGTTTATGGAGACGCTGTTATTAATCTCCCTAACTACGACTGGGGATATTCCTATTTAGGGGCCCTTTTATTTGAACAAGGCGATTTTGCCTTGGCAGGCGATCTTTTCCGTAGAAATATATTGTACCGTCCAGAGTCAGACCGTCCATACGGTAAACTTGCTTTCTGCCTTTTCAAAACAGGGGATGCTTCATCTGCCATCCAATTACTTTATAAAAGCATCCACACCGTCCCTTCTTCAATGGAATTACCCTATTCTTTAGCGCAAATACTCTTGGAATCCCATAAAACAACTGAAGCTCAAATCGTCTTGGAAAAAGCCCTTAAAATTAAACCCGAGAATTTCAATGATTTTAAGAAAATGGACATGAACAATACAAAGATGGACCTTTATGAATTATTAAAGAAAGTTTACGATTTAAACGGTGAACACGCGCGATCAGCTGTGCTAAAAAAATTCATCAGCACCTATGCGCAATTTCAAACGGACACCTACACAAAAATCATTAACCTAACCTATCAAAAGAACATTCCGCTCGTTATTGTCCAATACCCACTCAAAAACCTTAGAATTCTAGTCGACACGCTTATCCCATCAAAAAATGTTTACTATGTCGATAATGAATTGAATTTTAAAAAAGCTGTGGCCCAAGAGGGATATTATGTTTATTTTATTGATAATTCAGGTGGTGAAGTAGGCCATTGCACCCCCAAAGGCAATAAACTTCTCGCGGATAATATCTCTAAAACTGTCTTGGATATTGTAGGGCTAAACCGCTTCTAAAAGGACACCCCAACGCTTAAAAACAACATATCCGTACTGCTCGTAATACTGCTGCCGCTGTCTTTGGGCACGTAACTCAAATAATAGGTGACCAAATACTTACCGTAATCGCGTCCGAGCCCTATGTTCGCATAAGGCATGGGGGCCAAGGTGTAACGCTTATCCGTTGAATCATTACCATAGGTCAATACGGCAAGAACATTGGTTTCCCAGAAGTATTTTTTGTGAAAAAACTTTCTATACCGCGCACCCGCACCCGCAAAGGTGAATGGATGGTTGGTACAATTTTCAAAAAAACCTCCATGCACCTCTGGTGAGATCCCGGCAGTGTGTATGTCATCACGAAAATCATACCCCAGGCCCAAACCTGGATTGAAGACCGCGACGCCAGGTTTATCTAATTTTAAAGGAGCGTTATACACGGCCCCTCTCCTGTGCAAATGATAGGTAAAACCAAACATGTCCAAGTCAATCTCACGGGCTAAACAGGGAAATGAAATAAGAATAAAACCCAGCAACAGGAAGGATACAGCAGATAATTTATTTTTCGGTAACTGGCTATCCATATTTCAGGACCCTTTAGTTTTGCCCCGCCAATCTATTGCTCAATGGTAAGCGGGGTCCCGCATTCCTTAAAGTATTTAAGTCATGCGGGACGTCACCATCTTACGATGGGTTTGCCTTTTCGTTTTAAAACTACTTCTAAAATAAAGTATAAATTATATTTTTTAAAAAAACAAATCCAAGAAACCGCTACTTCCAATTCATGGCGTTGATCAACGTCTTGGTGATATTTTCAGCTAAAATTTTCCTGCCCTTGAGGGTGGGATGGCCAAAATCACCTCCCAGATAATCAGAAAAAATAGCATCATACCCTTCATTCTTGACAGCCTCTTTAAATACTGTTTCATTATCGATAAATATGACCCTCTCGTCGTCAGGTGCGGTTGATACCATAGATTTGAGCGATTCCACATCCCGTAGGGGATACTGCATCAATACAGGTGTAACATTTTTTCTCTTTAAGATATCCAACAACCTTAAGTAATTCAATTTTGTCTTAATATTAACCTGGTTTTTCATCAAATCATGGGACTCTTCCTTCCACTTATCTGCTTCTTTGGTGTTCCCTGATTTGGCGTAACACTGATAAATCATGTCTGAATAAAAAGGAATATTGGGAAACTCATCATGCAGTTTCTTAAAAGACGCGATTCCCAATGCTGCATTTTCCTGATTATCACAAAAGTTGATGACCGGGATATCATACCAGTTCCAGAAAGGAATATTTTCTAAGGTGAGCACCAATTCTTTAACTTTGGCCTCCTGATATAAAATAAGGGCCAGGTAATGATAGAACGTTGATTTGGAACCATAAATTTTTGCCTGAGGGGATGCTATCAATATACGAAAGATCATCTCTGCATCAGCATAGTCTTTCTTTAAAATGCAAATCATGCCCAGCTGCAGGGCCTTGGCTGTATTTTCATCCGAAGGGCCCTGTGAGTAATCCTCCTGAACATCATAAATCGTATTTTGCTGGGTTCTCTTAATAGGCGCATCTGTCTTGCTGCTGGGAACAGAACAATGGAAAAATGTAATAAAGTTATTTTTGAAATCTTTATAAATGCCGCGAAAAAGTTTACAAACGCGTAAATTATAAAAAAATTTGTTTGTTTTAAAAAAAGCCCCTTGTGTTTTCCTAGTCTCCACAAAAAAAGGGTCACCGGAAGAGTCATTAAGTCCCATCATGGCAATGACCATATCCGGCTTATATTCGTCAAGAAATGATTCCATTGAATCCATAATCACATCGCTGTTGACTCCGGAAATTCCCTTATCAATGACCTGAAATTTTTTAGATAAATGCTTTTGGTTTAGGACTTCTTCTAATATTCTTGGGTATGACTGATCGCCGCCTACCATCGTCATTGATTCACCAACGCATAAAATGCGATAGCTTTGCTTGGCGTTAAAATCGAAATGGTTCTGAAAATCCTGAATACGCAAAGAAACAAAACCGCCGATCCTTAAAAAAATCTCAAGAAACAACAAAAATAAAATGATCCGCAGCAATCTTCTTGTCATATCCGCCTAAAATTGGAAATAAATAAATTCTTCTGTCTTCATGATCCCCCACCCCAAAACAAGATAGGTCAGGAATGCATATACGATCGTTTTTAGCAGCCAATGCTGTTTGAAAAGAATGATCAAATCATTGGATTTAAACTGCCAAATTTGAATCGCCAACAAAGGCAATACAAAACCCGCTGACTTAATCCATAAAGACAGGTCTTGCTGATTAAACCTGAAATTAAACATCAGGGCCTGTAACATGTTAACGATTTGTCCAAAGGACTGGGCCCTGAAAAATAACCACCCCAATACTACTAAATGAAAGAAAAAAATGATCTTTAAAAAATATTTAAACGGATGCTGGCCCTTTGGCCTTTCATCGGGTTTAGTAAATATACGGTGGACGATCAACAATGTGGCTTGATACGCCCCCCACACTACAAATGTCCAGGAAGCCCCATGCCATAACCCCCCCAAGAGCATGGTCACCAACAGCGCCATGTACATATGTCCTTTACCATTTCGGTTGCCGCCTAAGGGAATATACAAATAATCCCTTAGCCATGTGGATAGGCTGATATGCCAGCGCTGCCAAAATTCACGGGGGTTGGTGGCAAAGTAAGGTAATTTAAAATTAATGGTGATCTCAAAGCCCATGCACTTGCCGAGACCCCGGGCCATGTTGGAATACCCGTCAAAATCACAAAAAATTTGAAAACTAAAAGCATAAATGGCCAGCAAAATAGCCCCTCCCTCGTAAGGTGCTGATGCCGCAAAAACAGGGTTCACGACCTTGGCCAGGTTATCTGCCACGAACATTTTTTCAAAAATCCCCCAAAAGAATAAAAAGCAACCTTCATAAAATAATTCCGTTGTTACGATGCGCTGGGAGGTGATCTGGGGCAGGAAATTTTTTGCCCGCATAATCGGGCCTGCTATCATGTGCGGAAAATAAATAACAAACAGCAGGTAATCACTATACTTTTGTGCAGGCTTGGTTTGCCTACGGTACACATCAACCGTATAACTGATCGCCTCAAAGGTGTAAAACGAAATGCCTAATGGCAAAATGATCTTGAGAGGAGTATAGGCAGCGCTTGACGTAAGATGAAGGGCGCAAAAAAGCTCTCCAAAATTAGCAGCAAAAAAATTGAAGTACTTAAAAAATCCTAAAATACTTAAGTTAACAAAAATACTTAAAAGTAAAAATCGCTTTCTTACCCTAGGGTCTTGACTCCGATCAATCCAACGGCTACAAAAATAATCGGTGGTGATTGAAACAAACATCACTCCTAAAAATTTCCAGTTCCAAGCTGCATAAAAAAGACAACTGGCCGCAATCAAAAGCCTGTTTTGCCATTGGTGTTTTAATAATAAATAGAGCGAATAAACTAGGGGGAAAAAAAGAAGGAACTCGAATGAATTAAATAACATTTAAAACAAATACTAACAGAATCCAGAACTTTATTCAATGTCCCTTCCTCTGGGAATCAAGGCAGATTATTCTTCATCTTCCCAGACGTCAGAAGAATATTCGGGTTTCTTTCCTAACAAAAAGTCATCTTCTGTAAATTCATAACACAACCAATCCTGGGTAACGGATTCTTGAACTGATGTTTTTGGGGTTTCCATAATTTTTTCCATCTCCACCTCCTTTGTATTATACGTACTATAGTAATTAAAATTTTCTAATTTCCAATGGCCTACTTCCGCTTTCTACTGACATTTTTCCCTAACTTTAGCAAGGGTCATTTTCTCATTCTTCTTCCTTAAACTCTGACAAAGGATTCGCAACCTTCCCACACAAGAAATCATCGTCTTCGTCAAATTGAGCTACTAAAATATGAAAAGATCTAGAAAGCTCTTTGCCCTTATCATTTAGTTGATAAGAATTTCGTTCTTTTTGATTTACCATGAGACCCTCCTTGTTATGTTTTTTGATTTTTCGTTATGCATAACGCCCAAATAATTATTGACCTTATCATACCCCACGCATGCTGTTGCTATATCTCCTGCTGTTATTTTTTCCTCTTCTCTAACGACTTCCCCCTCTAAAGTCACGATTTCACCTTCAACCCTGACGTGAATATTGTCCGCCACCAGCGACAAAGACACATCCCTACCTATAGCATCTTGGATATCTATCGCAATGTCGTCATCTGACCCTGTTGGATTCAACCTGAAATTATCATTTAATTTCTTCATTTTATCTCCTTGATCTTGCCCATCGTGTGTTAGCTCATTTACCGGTTTGTTCGACATAGGCTTTCTGAAATCAGTTCATCAACTTTCTTCCAATTGACCACATTCCAGAATGCTGTGATATATTCTTGACGACGATTTTGATAATGTAAATAGTACGCATGCTCCCATACATCGATCCCTAAAAGGGGCGTTTTGCCTTCCATGATGGGGCTATCCTGGTTAGCCGTGGAATAGATTCCCAACTCACCATCTTTGTCCACTGAAAGCCATGTCCAGCCAGAGCCGAATCGTGTCGTAGCCGCTTGTGCAAATTTTTCTTTAAATGCATCGAATGACCCAAAGGTCTTCTTGATGTCAGACGCGATTTCACCAACAGGCACTCCATCTGATTTAGGGCCGATCACAGCCCAAAACAAAGAGTGATTGGCATGGCCTCCTCCATTATTACGCACGATATTACGGATATCTTCCGGCAATGCATTGAGATTGGATATCAAATCTTCGATGCTTTTACTTTCCAAATAATCCTTGCCCTTAATGGCTTTATTAAGATTATCAATATAGGCCTGATGATGTTTGGTGTAATGGATTTCCATGGTGCGCGCATCAATGTACGGCTCTAAAGCATTGTACGTGTAATTGAGTTTTGGTAATGTGTATGCCATATGATTCCTTTCTCTAAAGCTATTAATATGAAATACCATGTAATTTTAGGGAAGGAACCAAAATGAATCAATTGTACTAGGGTATAATAAGGGACGGTAGGGGTAAAGGCGGTTCCAAAAGACCGGCTTGCCGTTAAACTTTTATCAAACCTGATAATAACCGGCGTTTGAGTTCACCGAAACTGATCAATTGATGACTCTGCTCATCCCAAAGTCGAAATTTTAATGACTTAAAACTGGACAAAAGGGTAATAGGTTTAATCTGCTGAAATAAGGGATTCTCTTTGTAGCACTGTTCTAAAAAGTAATTAGGAATGCGCGGACTTAAATGGTGGATATGATGGAACCCTATATTGCCTGTAAACCATTGAAGAATTTTAGGAAGTTTATAAAAAGAGCTTCCATGTAATGCCTCTGTGACATAATCCCAGGCCGGCTGGCGTTCCCAATAAACCCCTTCAAATTGATGTTGGACATAAAATATCCACACTCCAGCAGAAACTGCCATAACAAGAACTGGTAATTGAATCAAAAGGTAAGCTTTCCAGCCTATTAAAGCACTTGCGATCAAAGCCACCACTGTGATTCCTAGATTAGTTAAAAAGGTGCTACGGCATTTCTTCCATCCGGCACTTAACTTAGGAATACGGCGGGCGATGATGAACATAAAGGCAGGTCCTATTAAAAATAGACAAAACGGGTTACGGACCAACCGGTAGCAAAGTTTTGTTCTTCGAGAGGCTTTCATGTATTCCCGAACAGTCATTGTCCAAATGTCCCCAATCCCTCTGCTATCAAGATTACCAGCTGACGCATGGTGCTGGGCATGTTCATGCCACCAATAATCATGAGGTGTAAATACCAAAACGCCTGTAATAAACCCCCATAACCGGTTGGCTTTTTCTGATTTAAAAAAAGACTGGTGCCCGCAGTCATGGAAGATAATAAAAATACGCACTAGTAGTCCCGCAGCCAAAACAGCCAGTCCCAGTGTTAGCCAGTAAGAAACCGCCAGGCTTAAATACATGAGATACCAAAGCACCCCATACGGCACTAAAGTATTCACCAACTGCCAAATGCTCCGTCCCCGATGAGGATGTTGATATTTGGCTACTATGTCTTTCCATGTTGAGTTTTTCATATGATCTCCAATAGCCCAAAAGGCTGATGTTGGAATATT